>Ga0164320_10000351_pt1 | contig 14554 bp, 26 predicted proteins | sample GuaBasSediGuay11_FD_113736 | JGI IMG/M metagenome (GOLD analysis project Ga0164320, IMG submission 113736) | Subseafloor sediment microbial communities from Guaymas Basin, Gulf of California, Mexico - Guay11, Core 4567-28, 0-3 cm | ecosystem: Environmental > Aquatic > Marine > Hydrothermal...
ACGGGACGAGTTGATAGAGGGATAGTCAAGGTTGGAGAGGAAGTTGAGATAGTGGGAATAAGCGAGACAAAGAAGACAGTGGCAACGGGAGTGGAGATGTTCAGGAAGCTGTTGGATGAGGGCAGGGCCGGGGATAATATAGGAGTGTTGTTGAGGGGAACAGGAAAAGAGGAAGTGGAGAGGGGAATGGTTCTGGCAAAGCCCGGCAGTATAACGCCTCACACGAAGTTTAAGGGCGAGATATATGTGTTAACGAAAGAGGAAGGCGGAAGGCACACGCCTTTTTTTAATGGATACCGGCCGCAGTTTTATTTCAGGACAACGGATGTAACGGGAATCGCGCAGTTGCCAGAGGGAGTGGAGATGGTGATGCCTGGGGATAATGTGACGATGGATATAGAGTTAATAGCGCCGATAGCGATGGAGAAGGAGTTGAGGTTTGCGGTAAGGGAAGGCGGCAGGACAGTGGGAGCAGGGGTAGTGACAGAGGTGGTTGAGTAGGCAAAATGAAGGGATTTATTAGTAGTGACAGGAAAAAGTTATAAATAACTGACAACAGAAAACGGTCAAGGAATACTAAAGAAGGTTAACGATGAACGAGAAAATAAGAATAAATCTAAGGGCATTTGATCACAGATTGCTTGACCAGTCGGTTAGGGAGATAGTTGAAACTGCAAAAAGAACGGGTGCAAAGATCGCAGGACCTGTCCCTCTCCCGACAAAGATAAATAAAATTACGGTACTAAGGTCCCCTCACGTAGATAAGAAATCAAGAGAGCAGTTTGAAATCAGGACCCATAAGAGACTGCTTGATATTCTGGATCCTACGCCTCAGACAGTGGATGCACTTATGAAATTGGATCTGGCAGCTGGAGTAGATGTAGAGATAAAACTATGAAGGGAATCCTCGGGAAAAAAATCGGAATGACGCAGGTCTTTGAAGAAGATGGCCGTATGGTGCCTGTGACTGTTATAGAAGCAGGACCTGCAAAGGTCATACAGAAAAAAGAAATTGACATTGATGGCTATGAAGCGCTTCAGGTAGGCTTTGATCAGAAAAAGAAAGAGAAAAATGTGACTAAACCGATGCTTGGGCATTTTAAAAAAGCTTCGCTTCCAGCCTTCCGGTTTTTAAAGGAATTACGGATGGAAGGTTTAAATGCTGGTGATTCTATTACGGTAGATATATTTTCCAAGGGAGAAAAAGTCTCAATTATAGGCACTTCAAAGGGTAAAGGTTTCCAGGGTGTAATAAAACGTCATAATTTTAGTGGCGGTCCGTCATCTCATGGATCAATGTTTAAAAGAGCACCTGGTTCTATCGGACAGAGCGCTTCTCCATCAAGGGTATTTAAAAACAGAAAAATGCCCGGTCATATGGGGAGCGAAAAAGTCACAGTAAAGAATATAGAGGTGTTTGATGTGAGGAAAGATCAGAACCTGATTCTGGTTAAAGGTGCTGTTCCGGGAGCCAACGGAGGCTACGTAATAATAAAATCTGAAGCACCTGTTGCTGTAAAGGATAACTAATGGCTGAGACAGAACTTATTAGTCAGGATAATAAATCAGTAGGTAAAACCGACCTGCCGGATGATATATTTGGTGTTGATGTTAAAAAGGGACTTCTTCATGAAGTTGTACGTAATCATCTTGCCAATAAAAGGCAAGGTTCAGCAGCAACCAAAACAAGGGGATTTGTCAGAGGTGGCGGCAGAAAGCCTTTCAAGCAAAAGGGGTCTGGCAGAGCCAGGGCTGGAAGCAACAGGTCGCCGATATGGAAGGGCGGAGGAACGGTTTTTGGGCCTCATCCCCGTGATTATTCATACAAGCTTCCCAAGAAAGCAAAATGGGCTGCAATGAGTTCATCTCTTACTGCCAAGTTTATTGATGGTGAGGTGAAAGTTATAGATAAAATTAATATAGATGAGCCAAAGACTAAGGTGGTCAAGGGACTGCTTAACGGGCTTGGAATCAAAAAAAGTGTTTTAATTATCATACCCGAGAAAAATGAGGCACTTGAACTGGCTGTCCGTAATTTACCGAAAGTGAATGTTGCACGTGTTAATGAGCTTAATGTTTTTATGGTTCTTTCACATAATGAGCTTCTAATATCTAAAGACGCTGTTGAGAAAATGAAAGAGGCTTATTCAGAATGAAATATATCTATGATGTTCTTCTTGGGCCAATGCTGACAGAAAAAGGAACGTTGCTGAAGGAGAAGGAAAACAAGGTTTTGTTTAAAGTGGCAACAATGGCAAATAAAATAGAGATCAAAAAAGCTGTTGAAGAAACTTTCAAGGTAAAGGTTGATAATGTTGCGACGATTAACTGCAGAGGAAAGATAAAACGCATGGGAAGACACGAAGGCAAAAGGCCGGACTGGAAGAAGGCTATAATTACCCTGAAAGAGGGCGAAAAATTAGATGTTATTGAAGGAATGTAGATGGGAATAAGAAAATATAAACCAACATCACCCGGTTCGCGATTCAGAAGCGGTTCCGACTTTTCTGAGATAACGGCAACCAAGCCATATAAGCCGCTTGTTCGACCGATAAAGAAAAGTGGTGGGCGGGCTAATTCCGGTCGCATTTCATCATGGCAAAAAGGCGGAGGTCATAAGAGGGCATACCGCATTATTGATTTTAAACGTAATAAACTGGGTATTCCCTGTACTGTCGAGACGATTGAATATGATCCCAACAGGACAGCACGCATCGCTTTACTAAAATATGCCGATGGTGAAAGGCGATATATACTTGCTCCTTTAGGTGTGAAAGTTGGGGAGAAGTTGCTCTCGGGAGCTGACGCAGAAATAAAATCAGGTAACACCCTTCCGGTAAAAAATATTCCGCTAGGTACAATCATACATAATATAGAAATCAGGCCGGGTCAGGGAGGAATCATCGCAAGAAGTGCGGGTGCATATGCACAGCTTGTAGCTAAAGACGGAAAAATGTGCCAACTGAAACTTGCTTCAACTGAAGTGAGATTTGTTCCCTCAGACTGCATGGCCACAATAGGCCAGGTAGGTAATGTTGAATGGGAAAATATATCGATCGGCAAAGCAGGAAGAAACCGATGGTTTGGCAAAAGACCTCATGTAAGAGGTGTAGCTATGAACCCCGTTGACCATCCTCTTGGCGGTGGTGAGGGGAAAAGTTCAGGTGGAAGGCCTCCGGTTTCTCCATGGGCCAAGCCTGAAGGCAAAAAGACCAGAAAAAACAAAACGACCGATAGATTCATAGTCAGAAGGAGAAAGAAATAGATGCCCAGATCATTAAAAAAGGGACCATTCATCGAGCCTAAACTTCTTAAGAAGATTGATTTAATGAATGAGAAGAATGAAAGAAACGTTATCAAGACATGGTCCAGGAGATCTACTATTTCTCCGGAATTTATAGGACATACTCTGGCGGTTCATAACGGCAGAAAATTCATTCCTGTCTATGTTACCGAAAATATGGTTGGACATAAACTTGGAGAGTTTTCCCCGACGAGGACATTTAAGGGGCACTCGGGTACAAAAAAAGAAGATAAAAAGAGATAAAAGGATTGAGGTAATACGCAGTGGAGTCAAAAGCCATACTTAAACATGCGAGGATGTCGCCCAGAAAAGTCAGAAGGGTAGCAAATCTGATTAAAGGGAAAAAAGCCGGAGATGCCATTATAAACCTCAGGTTTCTTCCTCATAGAGGTGGCAAGGTTCTGGCAAAAGTATTGAAATCTGCAATGGCAAACGCAGAACAGAAAAAAGTAGCAGATCCCGATTCGATGAAAGTATCGAGGGTTTTTGTGAATCAGGGACCTACTATGAAGAGAATGATGCCTCGTGCAATGGGCCGGGCAGACATTATAAAGAAGAGAACAAGTCATATAACATTAATTCTGGAAGAATAGAGGAGGTTGTATTTTGGGACAGAAGACTCATCCTATAGGTATCAGACTGGGAATCATTAAGAGTTGGGATTCACGATGGTTTGCCAAGAGAAACTATAAGGATATGCTGTTTGAAGATATCACCATCCAGAGATTTGTGAAGGCTAATCTTAGTCACGCGGGTGTGCCTAAAGTGGAAATCGAGAGAACTGGCGATAAGGTTAAAGTAATCATTAATACAGCCCGTCCTGGCATCATCATAGGCAAGAAGGGGGCTGAAGTTGATAAGTTGAAGAAAGAACTTGAAAAACTGACAGGAAAAGAGCTATCTATAGATATAAAGGAAATCCGGAAGCCTGAAGTAGATGCTCAGCTTGTTGCAGAGAACATAGCGCTTCAACTCGAGAAGAGGATCGCTTTCAGAAGGGCGATGAAGAAGGCTGTCTCGTCAGCAATGAGGTTTGGGGCTCAGGGAATTAAAGTCGCATGCGGCGGGCGCCTTGCAGGTGCTGAAATTGCCAGATCCGAGTGGTACAGAGAAGGAAGAGTGCCGTTGCATACATTCAGGTCTGATATAGACTATGGAGTTACAGAGGCAAAAACTACATATGGGAGAATCGGTATAAAGGTCTGGATTTATAAAGGAGATATTTTACAGGACACTACAGTACTGGAGTCTTCCGGTAGTGACAGTGTTACTTAAGAGGACTAATCACCATGTTAATGCCGAAAAAAGTTAAGTACCGGAAAATGCAGAAAGGCCGGATGAACGGCAAAGCTTATCGTGGTTCGAAGGTGTCTTTTGGCGAATATGGTCTTAAGGCGATGGAGCCTGGATGGATTTCAAACCGCCAGATAGAGGCGGCGAGAATTGCAATAACAAGGCATGTAAAAAGAGGCTGTAAAGTATGGATAAGAATTTTCCCTGACAAGCCTCTTACAAAAAAGCCGGCAGAAACAAGAATGGGAAAAGGCAAGGGCTCACCTGAAGTGTGGGTAGCAGTGGTAAAACCTGGAAGAATTATGTATGAAATGTCTGGTGTTGATGAGAGTCTTGCCAAGGAGGCACTGAGACTGGCATCTCACAAATTATCAATTGCGACTAAATTCGTAAAGAGGGTTGGATGAGTATGGCGAAAGCAACTGAAATGAGAGATAAGACTATTGAAGAATTAAGGCAAGATGAGTCTGATCTTCGCAAAGAGATGTTCAATCTTCGTTTTCAGCAGGTTACTGGTGAAATAGAAAATCCGTTAAGAATAAGACATGTGAGAAAAGATATTGCCCGTATTTTGACAGTTATCAACGAAAAGACTAAAGCAGAAAGCAAATAGGAAGGAATAAATGCCAAAAAAGGTTTACACAGGTAAGGTAATAACAGACAAAATGGACAAAACGGTTGTGGTTGCTGTAACCAGACTGACGCAGCATCCTATGTACAAAAAGACGATTAAAAAAATCTCTAAATTTAAGGCCCATGATGATGAGAATAAATGTAAGCGCGGAGATGTAGTGTCAATAATTGAGGCAAGGCCTATAAGCAAGGACAAGAGATGGAAAGTTCTTGATGTTGTCAGAAGAGGAAGCGAATGATTCAGCAGGAGACTGTATTAGATGTGGCTGATAACTCCGGAGCCAAAAAAGTGCTCTGCATTAGAGTCCTTGGAGGTTTCCACCGGAGATATGCCAGTATCGGTGACAAGATAGTCGTAACTGTCAAAGAGGCTGATCCCGGGGGAACAGTTAAGAAGGGCACAGTTACAAAGGCTGTAGTCGTGAGAACCAAGAAGGCATTAAAAAGGCCTGATGGCTCTTATATAAGATTTGATCAGAATGCTGCAGTGATTATCAATGCTGAAGGGGAGCCGGTAGGAACGCGGATATTCGGCCCTGTTGCAAGAGAACTCAGGTGGAAGGAGTTCATGAAAATCGTTTCACTTGCTCCGGAGGTTATATGATGGATCACAGTATAAAGGAGAAGACGTGGGTTTAGGAATAAAGAAAAATGACACTGTTCTGGTAATGACCGGTGCTGAAAAAGGTAAAAAGGGTAGAGTGCTGTCGGTTGACCTTGATAAAAACAGGCTGATTATTGAGAGAGTGAATATGATTAAAAGGCACATGAAGCCAAGCAAGAAGTATCAGCAGGGAGGAATAATAGAAAAGGAAGCTCCTCTAAACAGGTCAAATATTAAACTATTATGTCCCAAGTGTGACAAACCGACCGGAATTGGTAATACCATTCTTGAAAACGGAAAGAAAATCAGGTCCTGTAAAAAATGCGGAGAGGTTATTGACTAACATATGAACAGGATAAAAGAAAAATATATCAGTGAAGTTGTGCCGAGTCTGATGAAGGACTTTGCTTATAAAAATGTGATGCAGATTCCTAAAATAAAGAGCATTGTCCTGAATATTGGCATGGGTGAAGCAACTCAGGATATAAAACCACTGGAATCAGCTGTCAAGGAACTGGCAACTATTACAGGACAGAAAGCTGTTATTACAAGAGCTAAAAAATCGATAGCCGGCTTTAAGCTTCGTGAAGGCATGCCTGTAGGCTGCAGGGTTACTTTAAGAGGAAAGATGATGTATGATTTTCTCGATAAATTTATAGCGCTTGCACTTCCTAGAATAAGGGATTTCAAAGGAATACCTGCGAAGTCATTTGACGGTCGGGGGAATTACGCGTTTGGTATAAGGGAACAGATAATATTTCCTGAAATCAATTATGACAAAGTTACCAGTATTCATGGTATGGATATAGTGTTTATTACCTCGGCAAATACAGATGAAGAAGGAAAGGCACTTCTCAAATATATGGGTATGCCTTTTGAAAATTAAACTACATATAATATTAACAGCATTGAGGATGAAAACAGGATTACTGGATGGCTAAAAAAAGTCTTATAGCAAAACAGAAAAGGGAACCGAAATTTAAAGTAAGGGGATATAACAGATGCAGTTTATGTGGCAGACCAAGGGGATATCTAAGGAAGTTCGGCTTCTGCAGGATCTGTTTTAGAACACTTGCATTGAAAGGCCAGATACCTGGTGTAACAAAATCCAGCTGGTAGAGGTATTTTAATTATGATGACCGACCCGATTGCAGACATGCTTACAAGAATCAGAAATGCCAATATGGCCAAACATGAGAAAGTGGACATACCTGCGTCCAAGATGAAAATCGAAATAACAAAAATCCTAAAGGACAAAGGGTTTATTAAAAGCTTTAAAGTAGTAAGGGACAGAAAACAGGGTATAATCAGGGTTTCGATGAAATATTTAGAAGACGATGAAAAGGCGATAACCGGCATTAAAAAGATCAGTAAACCCGGATGCAGGGTTTATGTAGACAAAGAAACAATACCAAAAGTTATGGGTGGATATGGAATAGCCGTATTGTCAACTTCGAGAGGAATACTGACTGATGAAGTATGTCGCGGCGAAGGAATTGGCGGTGAAATTATTTGTAATGTGTGGTAGAGGGAAATATTCAGATAACACAGGAATAAACACATTTTATTTTATTGATTATTAATATGGAGATGCAATGTCTAGAGTAGGACAAGTTCCGGTAGATATACCGGACGGAGTAGATGTAAAAATTCAGAAAAGCCTTGTCACTGTTAAGGGGCCAAAGGGTGAACTTAAATGGAATTATCCTGCTGGCATTAAGGTTTCTGTACAGGATAAAACTGTAATTGTAGAAAGACCTGCTGAAACTAAGCAGTTGAGGTCTCTTCATGGAACAACGAGAAGTCTTATAGCTAACATGGTTACAGGTACAACTACTGGATACAAGCGGGAAATGTCAATTATAGGTGTTGGATACAGGGCCCAGGTACAGGGGCAGAAAATCACATTTACCCTTGGATACTCTCATCCTATTGTTTTTAACCTGCCTGAAGGAGTGACTGCCCAGGTTGACAAAAAGCAGACTCAACTTGTTCTTGAAGGGATAGATAAATATTTAGTCGGTCAGGTGGCTGCCAATATTCGTTCCCTCAGGCCGCCAAATATATATAAGGGCAAAGGCATTAGATATGCTGATGAAGTTATCAAACTTAAAGTTGGAAAAGCTGGCAAGTAACTGAGAGTTAGAGAATATTATTAAAAATTAATAGAGGTGAAGAAGTTTGAGAGCTAGTAGAGACAAAGCAAGACAGGCAAGACATAAAAGAGTGAGAAAAAAAGTCTATGGCACGTCGGATAGACCGAGGCTAAACGTTTTCAGGAGCCTTAAGCAAATCTATGCACAGGTCATTGATGATCTTACAGGGAAAACTCTTGTAGCAGCATCAAGTATGGATAAGGAACTGAAAGGCAAGACAGGTGCGGGTGGCAACATTGATGCTGCCAAAACCGTTGGGCAACTGGTCGCAAAAAGATCTGGTGAAAAAGGGATTAAAACTGTTGTATTGGACAGAGGTGGATACCTCTACCATGGCAGAGTAAAGGCGTTGGCTGATGCAGCTAGAGAAAATGGCCTGGAATTTTAGAAATAATTCATTAATTTTGATTGTTAATTATTGCTTTTATTATAAGGAGGAATAGTGGGTAGAATTGACCCGGAAAGTTTAACCATTTTAAAAGACAAGGTCATTTTTATTAACCGGGTGGCAAAGGTTGTTAAAGGTGGAAGACGGTTTGCGTTCAGTGCACTTGTGGTTGTAGGCGATGAAGCTGGACATGTAGGAATAGGGAAAGGAAAAGCTAAGGAAGTCCCGGAGGCTATAAGAAAAGCTGTTGAACAGGCCAAAAGGGCATTGGTAAAAGTCACAATAAAGGATGGAACTATACCCCATCGTATAAACGGAATATATGGAGCTGGCAGAGTAGTGATGTTGCCGGCAGGTCAGGGCACGGGATTAATTGCAGGTGGACCGGTAAGAGCTGTTATGGAAGTGGTGGGAATTCGCAATATTGTTGCTAAGTCAATCGGCAGCAGGAACCCGTTTAATACAGTTCGGGCTACACTCGATGGTCTTATGAAATTAAAAGATGCTGCAAGTGTTGCAAGGCGAACAGGTAAAAACGAGTCTGAACAAAAGGAAAAACAGTGAAGAAGATTACAGTTACTTTAAGGAAAAGCCTGATAGGAAGATCTGAGAAGCTGAGGAGGGTTGTCAGGGCACTGGGATTGAGAAAAATCAATCATAGTGTAACTCATGATGATACACCGTCGATTAGAGGAATGATTCACAAAGCGTCTCATTTAGTTGAGATTTCGGAGAAATAAATGAATTTATCAGATCTTGTACCAGCTGCTGGAAGCAGGAAAAATAGAAAAAGAGTTGGCAGAGGTCCTGGCTCCGGCCATGGAAAGACTTCATGCCGAGGCCATAAGGGACAGAAATCAAGAAGCGGCGGCGGAACCAAACCCGGTTTTGAGGGTGGTCAGATGCCCTTGCAGAGAAGGCTACCTAAGAGGGGCTTTACTAATATTTTTCAGGAACGGTATTCGGTTGTTAATATTGGGGCACTGGACAAGCTTGAAGAAACTGCTATCACACCGGAAATACTGGTAGATGCTGGAATAATAAAAAATCAAAAAAACAGAGTTAAGATTTTAGGTCAAGGTGACATTTCTAAACCAATTACTGTAAAAGCACATGCCTTTAGTGCTTCTGCCAAGGGAAAAATAGAGAAGGCAAAAGGAAGCATAGAGCTGCTGTGAGTGTTGTCAATAGTTTCAAGAATATCTTTCGGATTCCAGAGCTTAAAAGCAGAATTCTCTTTACTCTTGCCCTTTTGGCTGTCTACAGAATAGGCGCCCATATCCCAACTCCCGGAATTGACGGGCTAGAACTCAGTAAATTTCTCCTGGATAGGGGCGGTGCGCTTATGGGCTTTTTTGATATGTTCTCCGGGGGCGCACTGTCAAGGGCGACTATCTTTGCGCTTGGCATTATGCCTTATATCAGTGCATCCATTATCCTGCAGCTTCTTACTGTTGTTATCCCTCATCTTGCCAGACTTGCAAAAGAGGGGGAGAGAGGCAGGAAGAAAATTATACAGTATACCCGCTATGGAACTGTCGTAATCAGTATTGTGCAGTCTATCGGGATAGCAGTTGGAATCGAAAGTATGAACGAAGGCACATTTGTTCAGAATCCGGGCTGGTCATTCCGGCTGATGACGATGGTCACCATGACTTCAGGCACAGCATTCCTGATGTGGCTGGGAGAGCAGATTACAGAGAGGGGAATCGGGAATGGGATTTCTCTCATAATATTTGCCGGAATTGTCGCAGGATTTCCCAGTGCTGTTATAAGTTCAATATCACTTATAAGGGCTGGCGAACTGCATATACTTGTAATGCTGTTTTTAATTGTAATGATGGTGGGTGTTATTGGTTTTATTGTCTTTATGGAAAGAGGACAACGAAAAATTCCGATTCAATATGCAAAGCGTGTAGTTGGCAGAAAGGTCTACGGCGGACAGAATACTCATCTGCCGTTAAAGGTGAATACTGCAGGCGTTATTCCAGTGATATTTGCATCATCGATTATTATGTTTCCTGCCACTATAGCGGGATTCATCGCTATCCCATGGGTCCAATCATTTGCGAGTCAGCTTGCGCCCGGCACAATACTCTATACGATGATTTTTGTCAGCATGATCTTCTTTTTCTGCTATTTTTATACTTCAATAACATTTAACCCGGTTGATATAGCCGATAACCTGAAAAAATACGGCGGATTTGTTCCCGGAATCAGACCGGGACAGAATACTTCTGATTATATTTACCATGTTCTGACGAGGATTACTTTCGGAGGTGCGGTCTATCTTTCAGCAGTTTCCATACTGCCGGACATTTTGAGAGGTTACTTTAATGTCCCGTTTTATTTTGGAGGAACATCGATTCTGATTGTTGTTGGAGTTGGACTTGATACTATGTCTCAGATCGAATCGCATCTTGTTACACGTTCATATGACGGGTTTCTTAAAAAGGGCAAGGTCCGCGGCAGAAGAGGCTGAATGTTCATTTTCATTGTTTCGTATATATAGCAACTAATAATTTATTGCGATTAGCGGCCGCTCTTATTAATTGATAGTTCTTAAATCAGATGATGAAATCAAAAGGATGCGGGAGTCGTGCCGCATCGTGGCCGAAGTGCTGGAAGGCATCAGGAAGCATATTTCTTCCGGTGTAAAAACTAGGGAACTTGATGAATTTGCAGAATCTTTTATACTTTCAAAAGGAGCAAAACCGGCTTTTAAGGGGTATAGAGGGTATCCCTCAAGTATCTGTGCCTCTGTCAATGAGCAGGTGGTTCATGGAATTCCTTCATCGGTAAAATTAAAGAAGGGGGACATTATAAGTATTGATATTGGGGTTTATTACAATGGATTTTATGGAGATGCGGCGTTGACATTGCCTGTTGGTGACATCAGCAGTAAAGCAAAAAAACTGCTTGCGGTTACTGAAGAATCATTGCAGGTTGGTATAGAGAGTGCGGTCACAGGCAACAGGCTTTCTGATATATCGTTTGCTATTCAAAACAATGTTGAACCAGAGGGTTTTTCGGTGGTAAGAAATTTTGTGGGTCATGGAATAGGCAGAAAACTTCATGAAGAACCCCAAATTCCCAATTTTGGGAAACCCGGTCAGGGTCCTAAGCTGATGCCGGGGATGACATTGGCTATCGAACCGATGGTTAATGAGGGTGGATGGGAGATATCTATCTTAAATGATGGGTGGACAGCTGTTACAAAGGACCAGAGTTTGTCCGCTCATTTTGAGCATACTGTCGCTATAACAAAAAATGGTCATGATGTCTTGACTAAACTATAATGAATACTTATAATTATTAGTTCTATAATGCCCAAAGAAGAGGCCATAGAAGTTCAGGGTACAATACTTGAAAATTTGCCTAATGCTACGTTCAAGGTAGAACTTGAAAATGGGCAAAAGATTCTGGCATATGTTTCCGGCAAAATGAGAATGCATTTTATAAAGATTTTGCCGGGAGATAAAGTTACGGTCGCACTTTCGCCTTATGACCTGACTAAGGGCCGTATAACGTACCGATTTAAATAATTTGCATATTAGCTGAAATTTATTTGTACTGGAAATTTTTGGAGAAGATATGAAAGTTCGCTCATCAGTAAAACCTATATGTGCAAAATGCAAAATAATAAAAAGACAGGGTGTGTTGAGAGTTATCTGCCCTAATCCGAAACACAAGCAAAGGCAGGGATAGGAGACAACGAACAGTGAGATTAGCAGGAGTAGATTTACCGAGAAACGAACGACTTGAAATTAGCCTGACCAGGATTTTTGGCGTAGGAAGAACTCTCTCCCGTAAGATACTGCAGGACACTGGAGTAGATCCTAACAAGAAGACGAGGGACCTGACTGATGAAGAGGGTGTAAAGCTCAGAAGTGCGTTAGACAGTGATTACAAAGTGGAAGGTGACCTTAGGCGCGAAATTTCAATGCATATCAAACGGCTTCAGGATATTGGCAGTTATCGCGGACTCAGACACAGAGCCCGGTTGCCTGTGAGAGGTCAGAGGACAAGTACAAATGCACGCACACGTAAAGGGCCGAGAAAAGCTATCGGCGGCATGAAAAGAAAGGTTAATTAAAAATGGCACAGAAACGGAAAAAGGGCGGTAAAAAAGAAAAGAAGGTCATTCATTCGGGTGATGCTTATATCCAGGCAACGTTTAATAATACGATAATTACTATTGCCGACAAGAACGGCAATGTCGTTACATGGTCTTCATCGGGTGCGCAGGGGTTTAAGGGGTCCAGAAAAGGAACCCCGTATGCAGCCCAGATAGCGGCAGATGCTGCGGCCAAGAAGGCTATGAATTTCGGAATGAGACAGATAGATGTTTATGTAAAAGGCCCCGGTGCCGGCAGGGAATCGGCTATCAGAGCCCTTCAGGCATCTGGAATGGAAATCAGCCTTATTAAGGATGTTACCCCGGTTCCTCATAATGGTTGCAAGCCCCCGAAGAGGAGAAGAGTATAGTGGCGAGATATAGAGACGCACTTTGCAGGTTGTGCAGGAGAGAAAGTGATAAACTTTTCCTTAAAGGCGACAGATGCTACACAGACAAGTGTGCAATAGAAAGAAGAAAATATGCACCTGGTCAGCATGGTCAAAGGAGGAGGAAATTCTCTGATTATGCACTGCAGCTCAGGGAAAAGCAGAAGGCTAAAGAGACATATGGTGTGCTTGAAAAACAGTTTAAAAATTATTTCCATATGGCAGAAAAAAAGAAGGGCGTTACAGGCAGTATTCTTTTGCAGCTCCTTGAACGCAGGCTTGACAATGTGGTGTACAGGCTTGGTTTTGCTTCAAACAGGAGGCAGGCACGGCAGCTTGTATTACATTGTCATTTTACTGTGAATGAGAAGCGTGTAAACATCCCTTCTTACCTGGTGCGACCCGGTGATATTATCGGTCTAAGGGAAAAAAGCAGAAAGCTTTCTATCATAGAAGAAAATGTTTCCAAAATAGAGCACAGGGGTTTACCTTCATGGGTAGAAGTGGATGCGAGTAATCTCCAGGGGAAGATACTTCACTCTCCTGCGAGAGAAGAAATTCAACTGCCTGTACAGGAACAGTTAATAATTGAGTTGTACTCAAAATAAATTAAACAATAATTGATTTCACAAGATTAAGAGACGATTACGCAGACACAACAGTTATAAATAAATATTATCTGTGTGGTTAGTTTTTGTAATTAGTGCGATCAGTAAATGAAAGATGATACAAGGAGGCTTAATGGATCTGAGCAAGAAAGGCTTTCAACAACCTGAAAAAATCTATTTTGATTCGGAGAGCCTTACAAATACATATGGTAAACTCTACGCGGAAGCGTTTGAGACGGGTTTTGGTACAACCCTTGGTAATGCATTGAGGAGGATTTTGTTGTCTTCAATAGAAGGCGCTGCTGTTACATCTATCCGGATTCCGGGTGTTCTCCATGAATTTTCTACTATGCCGGGAGTAAAGGAAGATATTATTAATATTGTGCTTAATGTCAAGCAGCTGAGATTTAAACTGCATTCTGACAAGCAGACGTTATCATTGAAGATGAAAGGACCTGGAGATGTAATGGGGAAGGATATCACGGGTGATAATTTTGAGATATTAACGCCTGATCAACACATTGCTACTCTTGGCAAGAAAGTCAACTTAACCATGGAACTGACAGTAGAAAAAGGGAAGGGATACGTTACTGCGGAGACGAATAAAGATGAAGACCAGCCTGTTGATACGATGACGGTAGATGCAATTTTTACTCCGATAAAGAGAGTAAACTACTGGGTTGAAGGAGCAAGAGTTGGACGATCCACTGATTACGATAAACTGATAATGGAAATCTGGACTGATGGTAGCATTACGCCGCAAAAAGCAGTAACAGATGCTTCTCAAATCCTTACGCAGCATCTCTCGTTTTTTTCTCTTGACGGGGAAAGTGTTGAAGAGGAGGTTGAGGAGACAGTTGGTGTGGGTACTGATGCCGGCGAAATAAAATCGAGATTTGATCCTGACATATTTGACGATGATGCGGGTGAGTTAAATGAACATCTGATCAAGAGCGTAGAGGAGCTCGAACTTTCAGTGCGCTCCTATAACTGCCTTAAGAATGCTAATATCCGAACACTTGCTGATCTTGTGCAGAGGACTGAACAGGAAATGCTCAGAAC
>Ga0164320_10000352_pt1 | contig 14513 bp, 13 predicted proteins | sample GuaBasSediGuay11_FD_113736 | JGI IMG/M metagenome (GOLD analysis project Ga0164320, IMG submission 113736) | Subseafloor sediment microbial communities from Guaymas Basin, Gulf of California, Mexico - Guay11, Core 4567-28, 0-3 cm | ecosystem: Environmental > Aquatic > Marine > Hydrothermal...
ACGTCTTCCAGCTCACCGTGAACCGCCGCGCGAACCCGATGATCGCCGACGCCCCCGATCCCACGGCGGCCTAGCGCCGCGCGCGCGGCCTAGCTTCCGGTGGTCTGCTCGGCGAGCCAGACGGTGTTCGAGAGCAGCATGGCGATCGTCATCGGTCCGACGCCGCCGGGTACGGGTGTGATCGCGCCCGCGATCTCGCGCACCGGTTCGTAGTCGACGTCGCCGACGAGGCGCCGGCCCGACTTGCGGCTGGCGTCCGCGATCCAGTTGTTGCCGACGTCGATGACGACAGCGCCGGGCTTGACCATCTCCGCGGTGATCGCCCCGGCGACGCCCATCGCGGCGACGAGAATGTCGGCGCGGCGGGTGAACTCCGGCAGCTCCTTCGTGGCCGTGTGGCAGAGCGTCACCGTGGCGTTGGCGCGCTCGTTCTTCTGCATCAGGATGCCGGCGAGCGGCTTGCCGACGATGTTCGAGCGGCCGCAGATCACGACGTGCTTGCCGGCGGGCGGATTGCCGGTGCGGTCGAGCAGCTCGATGATGCCAGCGGGCGTGGCGGGCCAGGTCGTGGGCTCACCGCGCAGCAGCTTGCCGAGGCTCGTCGCCGTGACACCATCGGCGTCCTTCGCCGGGTCGATCGCGGCGATCACGGCCGCTTCTTGCATCTGCTTCGGCAGCGGCAGCTGGACGAGGATGCCGTGAAAGCGCGCGTCGGCGTTGAGCGCGCCGATGCGGGCGATGATCTCGTCCTGCGGCGTGTCCTCCGGCAGGTGGATCATCTCCGAGAAGAGGCCGGCCTCCTCGGCTTTGCCGCCCTTGGAGCGCACGTAGGAGAGCGATGAGGCGTTGTCGCCGGCGAGGACGAGCGCCAGACCAGGGGTGACGCCGTGGTCCTCGCGCAGTCGTCTTGCGCGCTCGGCAACCTCGGCCCTGACCTGCTCGGCGATCGCTTTGCCGTCGATGATTTCGGCTGGCACGGGGCAATCATATCGGCTCGCCGCGCCGCAATCCACGCGCGCCCGGTGTCGGTCGCTGGTACAATGCCGCGCATGACGCATCTTGGCACGGTCTCGGCACTCTGGCGCTATCCCGTGAAGGCGATGATGGGCGAGCAGCTGAACCGCACGCTCGTTACCACTGGCGGTCTCGCCGGCGACCGCGATTGGGCGCTGATCGACGGCGAGAATCGCATCGGCACCGGCAAGATCGCGCGCAGGTGGGGTCCGCTGTTCAGCTCCCGCGCCCGCTATCTCGAGGAGCCGAACGGCGAGGCGCCGATCGCGGCTGAGATGACGCTGCCGGACGGCGAGCGAATCATGACCTCAGCCGCGGACGTCGAGGCACGGTTGTCCGCGCTGCTGGGCTTCGAGGCGCAGCTGATCACCGAGGCGCCGGCCCCTCTGACGCTGCAGTCGCCGGCGCTGGGCAGGGTGCCCGACGCTGGCGACGATGACACGATCGACTTCCCGGTGGTCAATCGCTTCTTCGACCTCGCCTCGCTGCACCTGCTGACGACGGCGACGCTGGCGCAACTGCGCGAACATAGCCCCGGCACGAGGTTCGACCCGCGGCGCTTCCGCCCGAACATGATCGTCGACACCGAGGGCGCCAGCGGCTTCTTCGAGAACGACTGGCCCGGCAGGATAATCGCGATCGGCGACGAGGTGCGGATCAAGGTGATGATGCCGACGATCCGTTGCGTCGTGACGACGCGCGCTCAGGACGACCTGCCGAGCGACCCCTCGGTGCTAAAGACGGCGGCCAAGCACAACACCGCGAACGTCGGCGTCTACGCGGCAGTCGAGCAGGGCGGCACCGTGCGCCGCGGTGACGCCGTCGAACTAATCGACGGCTAGGCCGGGCGCTCTTCGACGACGACTTCGATGCGCTGGCAGGCGTTGTTACCCATGCCCTGCAAGTTCCACATATCGTCCGGCTGCCGGGCTCCTGTGGCGCAAGTAGCGCGGACGGAGAGTTCGTACGAGCCGGGCTTCGCGTCCCAGTCGCACGACCAACCGCGCCAGGCGAACTCGCCGACGGGCGTCTCAAGCGCGGCCTCGGACCACGTTTCGCCTCCGTCGGTGCTCACCTCGACGCGTGTGACCTGCTCGCGGCCGGCCCAGGCGCGTCCGCTGAGGGTCACGGGGCCGGGTTCGAGGAGGCGGGTGCGCGTGAGGAAGTCCGGGATGCCGGGAGGGGCCATGAGGGCGCGGGGCTGTATGAAGGTCACCGGTTCGCCCGGCTCGCCCGATTCCGTCTTGTAGCGGTAGGCCTCGGACTGCTGGTAGCCGCGGAACTCGTGGTCGATCGCTTCGATCGAGGTGAGCCACTTGACGTTCGTCATGCCGTACCAGCCGGGAACGATCAGCCGCAGCGGGCAGCCGTGCTGCGGCTCCAGCGGTTGGCCGTTCATCGCGTAGGCGAGCAGCACCTCTTCGCGGGTCGCCTCGGCGACGGTGAGGCTGCGCTCGTAGAGGTGGATGTTGTCGTCCTGCACGCCGCGGTCGGCGCCGGTGAAGACGATTTCGGTGCTCTCCGGTCGCAGGCCGGCCTCATGCAGGAGCGGGGCGAGCGGTGTGCCCGTCCACTCGGCCGTGCCGATCGCCTCGCTCATCCAGGGCTGGCTGATCGGGCGGGGCGCCATCAGGGCACGTCCGTTGCCGGCGCACTCCATCGTGACGGGCACCGTGACGGCCGGCCGGGCCTTGATCTCGCCGAGCGAGAGGCTGACCTCGCGCTCGACGAGGCCGCCGACGCGCAGGCGGTAGGTCGCGGCGTCGACGTGCGGGACGTCGAAGTGGACGAGGAGGTAGTGCATGCCGGACGGCGTGATCGGGTAGCGGAGCCCTTCGAGCGGCATCCCGCGGTTTCGCAGGGCAAGCGCGACCTCTTCGCGTGTGAAGTTGTCGCTGCGCTCGATCCCGCTGCCGTCGCCGACGGTGCGAAAGCGGCTCTTGTGTGGCTGCGCCATATTGGGGCGATGTTAGGTCAGGGGAGGGAGGGAATCAAGGTCATACCTTTTCGTTGGGTGTGCTTGTGACCTCGGCGCCGTTCTCCAGCGTCAGGATCTCGTAGTCGCCGAAGACGCTCGGGGCTTCCTGCTGCATGAGGCGCAGGAACTTGACGGCGACGCGGCGGATCTCGGCCTCGGCGCCCTCTGAGCCGCGCAGCTCGATGAAGTGGCGCAGGGCGCGGGCGTTGGCGGTGCAGAAAATCATCGTCTCGGTGGCGTTGGGGAGGACGGAGCGCGCGGCCTCGCGGGCCATCTTGCGGCGGCTCGTGCCTTTGACGCCGGCCGCTTCGAGCTTCGCCGAAAGTCCGCTGACCAGTTCGCTGTAGGCGGCGTGGGCGGTCTCGATCGCGCGCTGCCAGGTCTCGTGCAGCTGCGGGTCCTCGGCGATGAGCTTCGGCACGACATAACTCGCGTCGGACTCGTCGACGTAGCGCTGCGAGAGCTGCGAGTAGGCCCAGCCGGCGCGGTGGCGAATCAGCTCGTGCGTGAAGGTGCGCGAGACGCCGGTGATGATGAAGTTCCAGGCGGCGTGCTCGAGGACGGAGCCGTGCTTCTGGCCGATGATGTTGGCGATGTACTCCTCGTTCGTCTTGCGGCCCTTCCCGTACGAGACGTAGCAGAGGCGGCCGCCGGCCTCGATCAGCTGTTCGCCGCCGACCTCGGTGTCGGTCTCCCAGTTCATGCCGTGATCGCCGAGGAAGCGGTCGATCTCGCCGCGGTCGACGTCCTGGCGGCCGACGAGGTAGACCTGCGGCTCGCGGATGATCTTTGCTGTTGTGGTTGTCGTCTCGGCGGCGGCGCCGTTGTTCATCGTTGGCCTCCTACGGTCGTGTGAACCCAACCTATCGCCGGCCTCATTGTCCCACAAGGGACGAACGTCACGTGCTTGTGGAGAACGCGCGGCTAGCCGATGCCGCCGCAGCCCGCCGGAAGGCCCAGCGGTATGCCGCCGGCGTGACGGAGGATGGCGAGCGCGTCGATCTGGTCGAGGACGCCGTCACAGTTGACGTAGCCCTTGCTGATGCAGTCGGGGACGGGCGTGACGAGGGCCATGAAGCGGATGATGCCAAGCGCGTCGAGGGCGTCGACCGTGCCGCTGCAGTTGACGTCGCCGCAGGGGATGGGCAGCGGCGTTGGGGGTAACGTCACGGTGGCGGCGGGCGATGGTGTTGCCGTCGCGCTGCCCGTAGGCGACGCGGTGGGGGCTGGCGTGTCCGTCGGCGTGGCCGTCGGGCCTAGAGTGAGCGTTGGCGTTCCGCCCAGCGGCGGCGACGCGGTGGGCGTTGCCGCCGGCGTCGGGGATGGCGTTGGCGTCGGCGCCGGGCAATCGTTTGGCGGTAGCACGGGCGTTGGACGGGGCGTCGGGCTGGGTGTCGGCGTGAAGGGCGTGATATCGATGCAGTCCGGGATCCCGTCGCCGTCGGTGTCGCGGACGGCGGCGTCCGCCTGGACGAGGCCGTGCCCAGTCTGGAGGTCGATGCCGGGCGTGTGGACGTCGGTGGCGCTGCACTGGAGCAGCGTTCGCACCTGCGTACTGTTGAGGCTGGGGTAGGCCGACCGGATCAAGGCGGCGACGCCGGAGACGTGGGCGGCGGCCATTGACGTTCCGGCGAAGGGGCAAAAGTCGAACGTCTGGAACTCGACCGGCCAGCCGGGGTCGCAGAAGAAGCGGTAGGACTCCTGGGTGATGACGCTGGCCGGTCCTTCGTTGGGGATGCTGCCGTTGTCGATCGGCGGGTTGCCGCCGGGCGCGATGACGTCGAGGTTCGTGTTCTCCTCGCCGACGCCGTAGTTCGAGTAGTAGGCGAGCGAGCCGACGAAGCCGCCGGCCGAAACGGCGATAACGATGGGCACAGCCGCCGGGTATCCGAGCACGGGCCCGCCGTTGCCTTCCCCGTCGGCGCCACCATTGCCGGCCGCGGCGATCAGCACGGCGCCGGTGCTGCTCGCGAACTCCAGCGCCTCGCGCTCGGCCACTGTGACGCTGCCCGGGTCGCTGAGGCTCATGTTGATCACGTCCGCGCCGTGTTCGGCCGCCCAGCGGATGCCGTCGGCGATGGCGGCGGTTGAGCAGCGGGAGAGGCGTGGGCTCCCCGGCACCGGGCCGCATACCTTCACGGGCATGATCTGGGCCTTATAGGCGATGCCGGCGAGGCCGTAAATGTTGTTCGTCGTCTGGGCGATCGTGCCGGCGATGTGCGTGCCGTGGCCGTTGTCGTCGTTCGCGTTGGCGTCGTCGTTGTAGAAGTCGTACGGGTGGACGATTGTTGTGCCCGCCAGGTCCGGCGCCTGTTTGAAGTCGCCGAAGTTTTCGTAAGCGACGCCGGTGTCGAGGACGGCGACGATTACGCCTTCGCCCTGCGTCGTGTCCCAGGCGCTGTCGGCGTTGATCAGGCGCAGGTTCCACTGATCGTCCCAGAGGGCGTCGTCAGGGACGGCCGCGGGATAGCGGTAGGTGACCTCTTCGACGGTGCGGACGACGCCGCTGGCGGCCAACGCCTCGCCGATCTCGCCGCGTCGTTCGTCAGGGACGGTGGCGATGGCGAATCCATCGGCGAGCATCGGCCTATCGAACGTGGCGCCGTGGGCGGCGAGGATGCCGGCCCAGCGGTCCTCCGGCACGTTGTCCGCGAACTGGACGGTGAGCTGGCCGGCGGCATGCGGCGACTGTGGGTGCGGGATATAGACGCCGCGCTCGGCGTCGGGGCCGGGATGCGCGACCACGAGCCAGGCCAGGGCGAGGCTGGCGATGATGATCGTGCGGAGCGGCCGGAACCGGGTCAGACTCATACTCTGGCTTCCTTGAGCTCTTCTGCGGCCACCCCTCCGGCTGCAGATACGTTGCCTGAAGGGGATTGTATTCGCTGAGCTCGCGGCGGAAAAGGGCGGGCTTCACCGGCTGTGCTGCGTGGTAGGGTTGACGCCTCGCCCATCCCAGACATGGAGCACCCCCGACGTGGCTGAAATTACTACCGACATACTCGATTACGCCACGAACGGCTCGAAGGCGAGCGGGTTCCTGGCCCGGCCGCAGGGAGACGGTCCGTTCCCGGCCGTGATCGTGATCCAGGAATGGTGGGGTCTGAACGACAACATCAAGGACATCGCGAGGCGATTTGCCGGCGAAGGCTTCGTCGCGTTCGCGCCCGACCTTTACCACGGCGAAGTGACCGCCGAGCCGGACGAAGCGCAGAAGCTGATGATGCAGACGGACATGCCCCGCGCCAGCCAGGAGCTGGTGAAGGCCACCGAATACCTCTCAGCTCAGCCGTACGTCAACGGCCGCGGCATCGGCGCCAGCGGGTTCTGCATGGGCGGCGGCCTGGCGCTGACGCTCGCCACGGACACGCCGCTGATCAAGGCCGCGGCGCCGTTCTACGGCGTGAACCCGCAACCACTCGAGAAGCTGCAGAACCTCCAGGGGCCGGTGCTGGCGATCTACGCTGAGCACGACGACTTCGCCAGCAAAACCGTGCGCGAAACGCTGCGGTCGGCGATGGAGCAGTTCGGCAAGCAGCTGGAGGTTCAGGTCTATCCGGGCACGGAGCACGCCTTCTTCAACGACACGCGGCGCGAAGTCTATCGAGAGGCCGCCGCCGACGACGCCTGGAGCCGCGTCCTCGCCCTTTTCCGCGCGGAGCTGTAAGGCGATTCCACATATTCGCGGCCGGGGCGATTCAGGTTGCCCCACGCTACTGTTAGACTTGGCATAACCACCATGACACAGACGGCAACCCGTTACGAAACTGTCATCGGCGTTGAGGTCCACGCGCAGCTTCTGACGCAGAGCAAGATGTTCTGTTCCTGCTCCCAACCGACGCTGGAGTCGCCCCCCAACACGCACGTCGACCCGGTCTGTCTGGGCATGCCCGGCGTGATGCCCGTCATCAACCGCGTCGCCGTTGAGCTGACGATCATGACCGGCCTGGCGCTGAACTGCGAGATCGCGCACGAGGCCAAGTTCGACCGCAAGAACTACCACTACCCGGACCTGATGAAGGGCTACCAGATCTCCGAATACGACATGCCCATCTGCGTGAACGGCTGGCTGGAGATCGACCTCGACGGCGAAACGAAGCGAATCGGCATCACGCGCGTGCACCTCGAAGAGGACACGGCGCGCCTGCAGCACGCCACGGACTCAGCCACCGGCGAGAAGTACAGCCTCGTCGACGTGAACCGCTCCGGCGTGCCCTTGATGGAGGTCGTCTCGGAGCCGGACATACGCTCGGCCGAGGAGGCGCGGGCCTATCTGCAGGTGCTGCGGCAGATCCTGCGCTACATCGGCGCCAGCCGGGCGAACATGGAGGAAGGGAACATGCGCTGCGAGCCGAACGTGAGCATCCGGGAGCCGGGTGCGGAGTTTGGCCAGAAGGTGGAGTTGAAGAACATCAACTCGTTCAAGCACGCCTTTGACGCGATCAAGTTCGAGGAGCGGCGCCAGGCAAAGGTGCTCAACTCGGGGGGCGCCATCGCCCAGGAGACGCGCGGCTGGCGCGAGGACATCGGCGAGGCAGTGTCGCAGCGCACGAAAGAGGGCGCGGAGGACTATCGTTACTTTCCCGAGCCGGACCTGCCGCCGCTCGTCATCAGCCGCGAGTGGGTCGAGGAGATCCGGGCGCGGATGCCCGAACTGCCCGACGCCAAGCGCGCACGGTTCGAGGAGCAGTACGGCCTGTCGGAATACGACGCCCGCGTGTTGGCGGAGTCGCCCGCCCGTGCGGACTTCTTCGAGGCGGCGGCGGTGGGCGGATCGGCGGAGCGGGCGAAGACGGTGTCGAACTGGGTGACGGGCGACCTTGCCCGCCTCCTCAACGCTGAGAATATGGAGATACAGGACGCCAGGGTCACGCCGGAAGCCGTCGCCGCGCTGATCGGCCTGCAGGAGGCGGGAACGATCTCGGGCAAGACCGCGAAGGCCGTCTTCGAGGAGATGTTCGCCTCAGGCAAGGCGCCCGGCGAAGTCGTCAAGGAACAGGGCCTCGAGCAGATCACCTCTTCGGACGAGGTCGTGACGAGCGTGGAGAAGGTGATCGCGGACAACGCCAAAGCGGTGGAAGACTATCGCGGTGGCAAGGAAGAAGCGATAAAGTTCCTGGTGGGCCAGGTGATGCGCGAGACGCGAGGCCGGGCCGGTCCGGACGTGGTTACCGAGCTTTTGAAGGAAAAACTGGCTGACAGGCCGTAGTCTTATGGCGTTAACTGACGTTAGTAGTACTGGGCTATGACACATATCGCATCTGCGGTTCGCCGCTTCTTTCAGTTCGACTTCTTGAAGTGGTTCTACCCGGGAATGCACATCAAGCGGTGGCTCGCGCTGACCATCATCGGCGTGGCGATGATGACTTTCGGGCTGAGCTACATCGTGCGCGAGGCGTACCTGACCGGCTTCACGCTGCCGGACTTCATGTACTACGTCACCGGTCAGTTCATCCCGCGCTACATTCGTGGTGCGGCGTTCATGATGACGGCGCTGGGCCTGATCGTCTTCTCGATCTGGAAGCTCAACGATTCGCTGATCTCCGTGCTGGTGCCGAACCGGACGCGCACGGAGAGCCTGGTGAACACGATCTACACGCAGCGTTTCCTGCGCCGCGGCCCAAAGATCGTCGCCATCGGTGGCGGCACGGGCCTGGCGACGCTCCTGCGCGGCCTCAAAGAGTACACGGGAAACCTGACCGCGATCGTCACCGTCGCCGACGACGGCGGCTCCTCCGGCGTTCTGCGCCGCGAGCTGGGCGTGCTGCCACCGGGCGACGTGCGCGCCTGCATCGCTGCCCTGGCGGACGCCGAGCCCCTTGTCACCAGCCTTTTTCAGTACCGTTTCTCAGCAGGGTCCGGCCTGGCCGGTCACTCGTTCGGGAACCTGTTTCTCGTGGCGATGTCGGGCGTCGTCGGCAATTTCGAGGACGCGATCCGTCAGACGAGCCGCGTGCTCGCGGTGCGCGGCCAGATCATCCCCTCGACGCTGGCGAACGTGACGTTGTGCGCGCGGACCGAAGACATGCGCACGATCGAGGGCGAATCGCAGATCGGGCCCTCGATGACCAACGGCGACGGCCCGGCCGACCGCATCAGCGAGGTATACCTCCTGCCGGAGAACGCGCCGGCCCACCCGGAGGCGGTGAGGGCGATCCTCGAGGCGGACCTGATCATCCTCGGCCCGGGCAGCCTCTACACCAGCGTTCTACCGAACCTGCTCGTAGAGGGCATTCGCCGCAGTGTGATCGCCTCGTCCGCACCCAAGGCCTACATCTGCAACGTCGCAACTCAGCACGGCGAGACCGACGGCTTCAACGTCAACGCCCACCTGGCGACGCTCGAGGTACAGCTCGGCAAGAACGTCGTCAGCTCGGTCCTGGTCAACGACAACCTCAAAGACGCCATTCCGAAGGCGCCGCACTCGCATCCGGTTCAGCTGGACGGTGAACTGAACAATCGGATACGATTGCTGACGGCCGACGTGATCAGCGAGGAGAACCGCTATCACCACGACTCCACGAAGCTGGCGGAGGCCGTAATGCGTATCTACTACGACCGGGATCAGGCCTCGCCACTGTCGGTGGAGCTGGAAGAAGACCTGGTCAGCGCACTGGACAGCTAATATGCAACTTGAAGACTGGCTTTCAATCGCGGCGATCCTTGTATCGATAGCGCTCGTCGCTGTCATCCTCTTGCAGGTCAAAGGAGAGGGCATGAGCGGCCTGCAAAGCGGGTCGTTCGTCCGCACCCGCCGCGGCCTCGAGAAGAACCTCTTCCAGCTAACGGTCGCCATGAGCATCGTCTGGATCCTCATCGCCGCGCTCGCCGTTTACATCCGCTAAGCGCCTCTTTCCGTTCCCACTGATAATGAATTCGCCGCCTCAGGGAACGCCTTCTGCCCACCACGGCCACCGCTGGCTTGTCGCCGGCGCCGTGGGAGCCGTCGCCCTCCTCGTCGTCCTCGTCTTCGCCTTCCTCGACCCGTTCGGCGGCTCAGGCGAGAAAGCGCCCGTGCGCTACGTCGAAGGCGTCGTCGGCTCGAACTCGAAGGTGAACCCGCTGTTCGTCTACCAGAACGACGTCGACCGCGACATCGCCGCCCTGGTCTTTTCCGGGCTGACCCGGCTGAGCGCAGACGGCACGCCCGAACCGGCGCTGGCGGAGAGCTGGGACGTTTCTTCCGACGGTATTACGTACACGTTCCACCTGCGGCCGGGCGTCACCTGGCACACGGGGATCGAGTTCACCGCGGACGACGTCGTCTTTACCTACAACATGCTCGGCGATCCCCTTCTGCAGGGCGATCCGGATCAGGCGCAGCTCTGGCAGTCGATCGATTGCACGGCGGGCGACCCGCGGACGGTCACGTGTCAGCTTCCGGAGCCGTTCGCGCCGTTTCTGTCGTACGCCAGCACTGGCATTCTGCCCAGGCACATTCTTGGGGCCGTGACCGCGGCGAACATGCTTGACGATCCGTTCAACCTTGCACCCGTCGGCACCGGCCCCTACCGGCTGACGCGGATGGACGGACTGCACGCGCTGCTTGTGGCGAACGAGGATTACTACCTGGGCGCGCCGCCGATCGAGGAGATCGAGTTACGGTATTTCCCGACGGTCTCGTCGGCGGCGGCGGGCATCGTACGCGCCGAGATCGACGGCCTGCTCGTGGACCTGACGATCAACCCGCAGGACTTCGTCACACTCGGCGAGGTTGAGGGTGTGGAAGGGTACATGTTCAGCCGCAGCGCCTATACGAGCCTGTACCTCAACAACCGCGAGACGCCGCTGAACGACCACTTTGTCCGCGAGGCGATCGCCCACACTGTCGATGTCGAGGCGATCATCGCTGAGCTGCTTGGCGGTCGCGGCCTTCAGGCGAACACACCGATCGCGCCCGGAACCTGGGCGCACTCCGCCGTGAACGCACCGGAACTCGAACTGGGCCTGGCGCGCAACCTGCTCGACGCCGGCGGCTGGGAGCTGCCTCCGGGCGAGACGGTGAGGCGGCGAAACAACGTCGAGCTGCGTTTCTCGCTGATGACGGATCAGGACCCGCTGCGCGGCGCGATCGCCGACGCGATCTCCGAGTCCCTGCTGCAAGTGGGGATAGAGGCGGTCGTCGTGCGCGAGGCGTCGAACAGTCTCGTGACGGACTTTCTGATTCCGCGGGAGTACCAGGCGGCGATCTTCGGCTGGGACCCGGGCGCCGACCCGGACCCGTATCCAGCGTGGCACAGCTCGCAGGCGATCGGCGACGGCCGAAACCTGGCGGCTTACACGAGCGATGAGGCCGACGCGATCATGGAGGCGGCGCGCCAGACGACGGCCCAGGACGACCGCCGCGACCTCTACGCGCAGTTCCAGGAGCTGTTCGTGCAGGACGTTCCGAGCGTGCCCCTGTACTTTCCCGTATACACCTACTTCGTCTCGTCAGAGGTCACCAACGTCGAGCCGGGCGTGCTGTTCACGCTGGCCTCTCGCCTGGCGAACGTGCACGAGTGGACGGCTTCGCTAACGGCAGGCCCCGGCGACTAACGCGGCTCGATCACGATCGGCACCTGGACGACGCCGCGCGCCCCGCCTTCTCCGTCGACATCCTGATACACCCAGATGCAGTACGGAGTTTCGCGGACGACGTCTTCCAGCACGAGGTCGATCGCGAACGGACGGGTGAACTCGGTGATCTCCAGCCCGGCCGGCGGCACGCGGAACTCGCGCGGCTGCGGCGGCACCTCGTTCGTCTGCAGCACGTCCTGCTTCTGATCGACGACGGCGACGAAGACGACCTTGTCCTCCTCGCCGATGTTGGAACTCCAGCCGCGGACGTGCACCGGCAGCGTCGTCGTTACCCCGGCCTCCGGTGTCTCGACCTGGAGCACGGCCGGCGACGCGGGATCCGGGTTGGTCGAACAGGCCACGAGTGGCGTCGGCGATGGTGACGGCGATGGCGTGGGAGACGCCGTCGCGCTGGGCGGCGTGGCGGTCGGGGTGGAGCTGGAAACGATGACGACGGCGCCTCCAGTGGGGCTGGAGCTGCTCTCGTCGCCATCGCCGGAGCAGGCGAGCGAGAGTAGCGTCAGGGCGACTATGGCCGCCACAAGAGGAACCGTCCGGGGCATCAGTTTGTTGGTCATCTCAGGTCTATAACGTATCAGGACGCTCGCCGTTCCGAAACGGCGCGTGCTAGAATCGCCCGCGACGTGGCTATAGTCTTCATCGGAACACCAGCTTTCGCCGTATCGGCGCTGAAACGCATCGTCGCCGCCGGGTACGAGGTCTCGGCGGTCTTCACGCAGCCGGACCGGCCCGCCGGTCGCGGCCGTCTGAGCACTGCGCCAGCGGTGAAGGCAGCGGCCGAAGGGTTGGGGCTGCCGGTGTACCAGCCGGCCTCTCTGAAGGACAGCGGCGTCGTCGAGCAGTTGCGCGCGCTCGCCCCCGAGATGATCGTCGGCGTCGCCTACGGCCAGCTGATCGTGCCGGAGGTGCTGTCGATCCCGCCGCGGGGAGTCCTCAACGTCCACCCGTCGCTCTTGCCGCGCTGGCGTGGCGCCTCGCCCGTCGCGGCGGCGATCGTGGCCGGCGACGAAGAGACCGGCGTCACGATAATGCTGATGGACGAAGGACTCGACTCGGGCCCGATCCTGTCGCAGAGGGTGCTGGCCATCTCACCTGCGGATACGGCCGGCTCACTGACGGAGGCCCTGGCAGAGGAAGGCGCCGATCTGCTCGCTGAAACGCTGCCACGCTGGCTGGCCGGTGAGATCGAACCCCAACCGCAGGACGAGCCCCGGGCGACTGTCTGCCGCCGGCTGAGCAAGGCGGACGGCCTGATCGACTGGGCCCAGACGGCGACCGAAATCTGGCGGCAGGTGCGCGCCTACAACCCGTGGCCGGGCGCTCATTCGTCTCTCGATGGCGAGACGATGAGCTTCTGGCGCGCGTGGCCAATTGATGCGGGAGCGGGCGAGCCGCCGGGCACTGTGCTGGCGGCGCCGGACGATCTTCCTGCGGAGGCGCAGGGGGCGGCCTTCGTGGTGCAGACGGGGCACGGCGCGCTCGCGGTGCTGGAGGCGCAGCGTGCCGGCCGGCGTTCTCTGGCGAGCGCAGACTTGCTGCGCGGCATGCCGGCTCTCATCGGGCGGCGCTTCTCGGTCGCCGAGTAAAAGAAAAGGGAGGCCCGAAGCCTCCCCGGCAGTTGAATCCGCAGCTTGCGAGCTATCCGCGCTTTTCGCGCCCGGAGTCGTCCTTTTTGCCCTCGGCGCCTTCGCCCTCGCCTTCTTCGCCTTCGCCCTCTTCGCCCTCTTCGCCTTCCACGCCTTCTTCGCCCTCTTCGCCCTCTGCCGCCTCATCCTCCTCGGAGCGCTCGGCGGCCGGGATGTCGATGCGGGCGACCACGGTGCCGCCATCGGTGAGGATGTCGACGCCTTCCGGCGCGATCAGGTCCGACACGTGGAGCGACTGACCAAGCTCCGTCAGGACGCTGATGTCGGCGGTGAGCGATTCCGGGATGTTCGTCGGCAGCGCCTCCACCTGAACGCTCGTCAGGGCGTGCGTGATGATTCCGCCGTGGGCGTCCACGGCGGGCGCGATGCCGGAAACGTGGACGGCGACCTCCAGGCGAACCTTGTGGTCGAGCGAGACCTGAAGGAAGTCGATGTGCAGGATCTGGTCCGTGACGGGGTTGCGCTGGATCGCGCGGATGAACGTCGGGCGTTCCTCGCCGTCGACCTGCAGGTAGATCATCTCGTTGCGGGCGTGTCCGCGCATGAACTGGCGGAACTGTTCGGTCGAGAGCTGTATGGCGACGGAGTCGATGTGGTTGCCGTAGATGTTCGCAGGCGTCATGCCCTCACGGCGGAGGCGGCTCACCTTCTTGCCGAGCACGTCTCGCCGGGTGACTTCGATTGAGGTCTTCGTCTGCGTAGTCATAATCAGTGTTTCCGCTGGGGATACCGTCACAGGTTACCGGTACGGCCCCGCACGGTCAATCGAGCGGTGCCTCCTACCCTGCCGCGCCTGCCTCACGCAGGGCGGCGATCTCGTCCGCGCTGAGGCCGGCCTCGTCGAGCACCGCGTCGGTGTGCTCGCCGCGGGCCGGGCCCGTCGTGCGGACGGAGCCGGGCGTGTCGGAGAACTTGGGGCCGATGCCGACCTGCTTCACGAGGCCGAACTGCGGGTGCTCGATCTCGATCACCATTTCGCGGGCGATCACGTGCGGGTCCTCGAACACCTCGTCGAGGGCCAGGACGGGGCCGACGCAGATGTCGCGCTGGCGAAGCTCCTCGAACCACTCGTCGCGGGTCTTCTCCTTGAACTTCGCCCGCATCCACTCGAACATCTCCGGGAACTTCTCGCGGTTGTTCTGGTGCGGGATGAACTCGTCGCAGCCCAGCGACTGGCAGGTCTCCGACCAGAACCAGGGCTCGAGGCTGCCGATGCTCAGCCACTTGCCGTCCGAGCATTCGTAGACGTGGTAGGCGGGCAGGGCGCCGTTGAGGAAGTCGGCGCCGCGCTGCGG
>Ga0164320_10000353_pt1 | contig 14489 bp, 6 predicted proteins | sample GuaBasSediGuay11_FD_113736 | JGI IMG/M metagenome (GOLD analysis project Ga0164320, IMG submission 113736) | Subseafloor sediment microbial communities from Guaymas Basin, Gulf of California, Mexico - Guay11, Core 4567-28, 0-3 cm | ecosystem: Environmental > Aquatic > Marine > Hydrothermal vents...
CTCGACGCGCGTCTCCTGGTCCAAACTCAATTGACGCGATTTCAGGGTTTGTTCGACAACAGCAAGGTATTGATCCTGTGTAAAAGGGTGGAAGGATAACCACAACCCGAAGCGGTCCGACATTGATATTTTCTCCTCGATACTGTCACCGGGATGTAACTGGCCATCGACCATCGTACTGTCGAGATTATCTTGCATTGTTTCCGGCATCAGGTGGCGGCGGTTAGAGGTGGCGTAAATCAATACGTTATCTGGCTGGGGCTGTAACGAGCCTTCGAGGCAGGCCTTGAGTGACTTGTAGGAATCATCGTTTGCCTCAAATGACAGGTCATCGAGATAAACAATGAACTTTCTCGGGTCGCTTCCGAGGCTTTTGATGATCTCGAATAACCGGTCCGTGGCAGTTTTTGGTATTTCGACGATGCACAGTTTCTGTTTCGAAAACTCGATCAGCTGTGATTTGATCAAGGATGATTTACCGGTGCCTCTGGCTCCCCATAACAGCGCATTATTGGCGGGTTTTCCCTGTAAGAATTGAGCCGTGTTTCGGGATATCAAGTTCTTTTGTCGCCCGATATGCAAAAGCTCCGCTATCTCTACCCTGTCAAAATCGGTGATCCCCTCGAGACGATTATCACTCCACCGATAAGCGCGATAGGAAACATCTATCTCAGCTTTATGGTGAGATGGAACGATCACTTCGATGCGATCGAGTAATTCATTTAAGCGATTGAATAATTTGTCGAAATCAGGCGTCGCTTTCACTGTCAGGTCTCTAGCTTTTTGTATTTTATACGATGTGGTTGATCGGCGTCACTCCCCTGGCGCTGCTTGCGGTGGGCTTCGTATTCAGAATAATTACCTTCGTAGCCGTAAACCTGGCTCTCGCCTTCGAAGGCGAGCATATGCGTAGCAATGCGATCGAGGAACCAGCGATCATGCGATATAACAACCACGCAACCGGGGAAATCCAGAATTGCCTCCTCCAGCGCGCGCAGGGTTTCGACGTCAAGATCGTTTGTCGGTTCGTCCAGCAATAACAAATTACCGCCACTTTTCAGCAGTTTCGCCAAATGCAAGCGGTTACGTTCGCCACCGGATAGATCCTTAACCAGTTTTTGCTGGGCGGCCCCGCGAAAATTAAAGCGTGATACATAAGCGCGGGAAGGAATTTGATAACTACCAACAACGATATTATCGAGACCATCCGACAATTCCTGCCACACGTTATTACTGCCATTAAGATCGTCACGAGATTGATCAACATAAGCAATACTCACCGTTTCGCCGATGTTAATTGAGCCCTCGTCGAGAGGTTCCAGGCCCATCATTATTTTAAACAAGGTTGTTTTACCGGCACCATTTGCTCCGATGATGCCGACGATGCCACCACGCGGCAGTTTGAATTCGAGGTTCTGAAATAGCAGTTTGCCGCCGTATGATTTTTTACCGCCGTCTATTTCAATCACCTGATCACCGAGTCTTGGTCCAGGCGGTATATACAGTTCCCGGGTTTCACTACGTTTTTGAAAATCCTGTGACGATATTTCCTCGAATCGCTTAAGTCTTGCTTTACTCTTTGACTGGCGTCCTTTTGGGTTTGATCTAACCCATTCGAGCTCGGCTCTGATCGATTTTTGTCGTGCCTTTTCCGAGCGCTCTTCAGTTTCGAGGCGTTTTTCCTTCTGCTCCAGCCAGGAAGAATAATTGCCCTGCCAGGGTATGCCATGGCCACGATCGAGTTCGAGTATCCAGCCAGCCACGTTGTCGAGAAAATACCGGTCGTGGGTTACCGCGACAACTGTCCCGGGGAAGTCTTTTAAAAACCTTTCAAGCCAGGCGACCGATTCGGCGTCGAGGTGATTGGTCGGCTCATCCAGAATCAGCATGTCGGGATTGGACAGCAATAGCCTGCATAGGGCGACGCGGCGTTTTTCCCCACCGGACAATTTTTCGACCTCGGCGTCCCAGGGTGGGAGGCGCAATGCGTCGGCAGCAATTTCCAGTTTTCGATCCAGTTCCCAGGCTCCGGCGTTGTCAATTTTTTCCTGCAGTTCAGCCTGCACGGCGAGCAGATCGTTCATTTCATCATCTGACATCGGCTCACTGAATTTCATACTGACTGCATTGAACTGGTCGAGTAAAGACCTGGTTTCCACGACCCCCAGTTCTACATTAGCGCGAACGTCCTTGCTGTTATCGAGCTCGGGTTCCTGCGCCAGGTAACCAATTCTAATACCGACCTGGGGACGGGCTTCACCAATGAAATCCTTATCGACACCGGCCATTATTTTTAGCAGCGTCGATTTACCAGCGCCGTTATAACCCAGTACGCCTATTTTTGCGCCCGGGAAAAAATTGAGAGAAATGTCTTTCAGGATTTCATTTCGTGGTGGTACAACCTTACCAACACCATTCATGGTAAAAACGTATTGGGCCATTAGTTAAAATTCATGTGAGGGGCATGACAGGTTAACAGTGGCCCGAACAATAAAAAGGACGGCCATAAAACTGGCAGATTATGTTCACCTGGTTGAATGATTTTGGGTATTAGCCTGTTATTTTTAGCGACCGGGTCGGGTAAATTTGAATCAGTCATGGGCACATTGCGAATTACTTTCAAAATTGCCTATAGATTATGTTTAAACTTGCGCTATTATGTTCATAAAGATCAAATAAAACAATTCGCTAGCGGAATTTCCAGAAATGAGCATGAAGAAAATGCAGCAAGAGAGTTACCTGTTCGGTAACAATGCTGTTTTCATCGAGGAGCTATACAGTAAATACCTGCAAAATGAAAACGATGTCGATGAAAATTGGCGTGACTGGTTTTATGAATTAAAAAACGGGGGCCTGACCCCGGATCAGGATCATCTCGCGATACAGGCGCAAATGAAAAGCGCGGTGATGAACAAGAAATCCTCCAGCCTGACAGTCAATACTGCCCAGCACGCACACCAGATAAAACAGGTCGCAGTTCTCCAGCTGATCAATGCCTATCGGTTCAAGGGGCATCAAAAAGCTGATCTCGATCCGCTTAAATTGCAAAGTAATGAAATTATTAGAGACCTGACGCTGGAAGGGCATGACCTGAGCGAGGCAGATCTCGATACGGTATTTAATACCGGCTCGATGTTTGGTGTTGACGACATTTCACTGAGGGAAATTATCGAGCGACTAGAAAAAACCTATTGCGGCACGCTGGCGTCAGAATACATGTATATCGAAAACCTGGCACAAAAAAGATGGGTCCAGGAACAGCTTGAAACTACCCTGTCGACACCGGATTTCAAGGAAGGACGTAAAAACCGCATAATGGACCGGATCATTGCTGCAGAAAATCTTGAAAAGTATTTACACACCCGTTATATAGGGCAAAAACGCTTCTCACTGGAGGGTGGCGAGTCCCTGATTCCGTTACTCGACCGCGTAATCCAGGAAGCCGGTGCCACGGGTACTCACGAAGTGGTGATCGGCATGGCCCATCGCGGGCGCCTGAATGTATTGACCAATATATTCGGTAAAATGCCGGCGGACCTGTTCGACGAATTCGAAGGTAATATCGAATGGGATCAACGCTCAAACTATGACGTCAAGTATCACCAGGGTTTTTCCTCCGATATTTATACCGATTCCGGCCCAATGCACCTGGCGCTTGCATTTAATCCTTCGCATCTGGAAATTGTTGATCCCGTGGTCGAGGGCTCGGTTCGTGCCAGGCAAAAGCGATTCGAGGGTCGCACCACCAACGACGTGTTACCCGTTTTAATCCATGGTGACGCGGCATTCGCCGGTCAGGGCGTGGTCATGGAAACCTTTAGCATGTGTGATACCCGTGGATACAAAACCGGTGGCACGATTCACGTTATCGTCAATAACCAGATCGGCTTTACCACCAGTAATCCTCGCGATGTGCGATCTACGCTGTATTGTACCGAGATCGCACGCATGGTTCAGGCACCAATATTTCATGTTAATGGCGACGACCCCGAAGCTGTTGTTTTCATCGCAGAGCTTGCAGTTAAATATCGCGAGACTTTCCGCCAGGACGTGGTTATCGATATGATCTGTTATCGACGCTACGGGCACAATGAGGCCGATGAGCCGTCGGTAACCCAGCCAATGATGTACGAGGCAATCCGTAATCACCCCCGCCTGGTTGACCTGCATTCACAAAGATTAATCGACCAGGGGTTCACCACGCGCGAAACTGTGGATCAGATGATTAGCGATTACCGCAAAGCGGTAGAGCAAGGTGGTGGTGTTGCGCTGAACGTGATTTCAGGACTGGAACCTTTATCTGCCAGGGATTGGGCAGGTCTCGGAAGTGGCGATCTTAACCTGACCGATAATACCCGGGTTAGCGCCGATACCGTGCAACGTCTTGGCAAGAAACTAATGACCTTGCCAGAGGGTTATCAGTTGCACCATCGGGTCAAGAAAATTATGGATAATCGGCAAAAAATGCTCGATGGAGAAATTTTTTGCGACTGGGGTTTTGCCGAAACGATGTCTTATGCCTGTTTACTAGAGGAAAATTATTCAGTCAGACTGTCGGGTCAGGACTGTGAACGTGGTACTTTTTTTCATCGTCATGCCGCCTTACATCACCAGAGTACAGGTGAGGTATACAAGCCCTTAAAGCACCTGAAAGAAGATCAGCCCAGATTCGAGGTGATTAACTCCTTCCTGTCAGAAGAGGCAGTGCTCGGTTTCGAATACGGATATTCGTCTACCGATCCTAATACGCTGGTGATTTGGGAAGCGCAATTCGGAGATTTTGCCAACGGCGCGCAGGTGGTCATCGACCAGTTTATCAGTTCGGGTGAGATTAAATGGGGAAGACTGAGTAATCTGGTCATGTTGTTACCGCACGGCTATGAAGGCCAGGGACCCGAGCATTCCTCGGCAAGGCTCGAGCGCTACCTGCAACTGTGTGCTCAGCACAACATGCGTGTAGTGTTACCGACCCTGCCTTCGCAAATATTTCACCTGCTAAGATCTCAAATGACCTGTGGCTTTAGAAAACCGCTAATAATCATGAGCCCCAAGAGCCTGTTACGCCACGAAGCGGCAGTGTCGCCGATAAGCTCGTTCAGCGATGGAGATTTTCAAAAAATAATTCCGGAAACAGATGAACTGGATAATGCTAAAGTGAAGCGTCTGATCCTGTGTTGCGGCAAAATTTATTATAAACTGCACGAAGTTCGCCAGCAGAAATACGATAACAGTACTGCGATAGTCCGGGTTGAGCAGCTCTATCCTTTTCCCAGAGTTGATTTGCAGAAAATACACGACCAGTATCCGGGCCTTGAGCAGGTGGTCTGGTGTCAGGATGAGCCGCGTAACCAGGGCCCCTGGCGTGAATTCAAGAGTAGATTGAATGAGACTTTTGCCCCGCTGTCATTTCAATATGCCGGGCGGCAGTCATCGGCTTCTTCGGCGGCGGGATATATGGCGCTGCATTTAGATCAGGAAGCCGGATTGGTGAAAGATGCATTCGAACTAGTGGATTCATTCACACTGGAATGAAGAAAAACAATAAAACAAAGTTTATAGCAATAATCAAAATTGGAGTACAGGCATGTTGGTTGAATTAAAAGTACCGGCTCTACCCGAATCGGTCACTGAGGGAACCCTGGGCGAATGGCATAAAAAAGTAGGTGATAGTGTTGCGGTAGACGAGACTGTAGTCGATCTCGAAACCGACAAGGTCGTGCTCGAAATCGTTGCCACCAAGGCTGGAGTGATCGAGTCAATGGCGTTTGAAACCGGTGATACGGTAAAAAACGAAGATGTGCTAGGAGTGATTAACACCGAGGTGCCAGCTTCGAGTGCATCGGATGAGGCTGAACCGAGTGTATCAAAAGATGCCCCGGGCTCTCAGAAGGCAAGCCCTGCAGTTCGGAAATTAATTAGTGAGAACGACTTATCTATCGATGACATAAAAGCCACGGGTAAAAAGGGACAGGTCCTGAAGGAGGATGTGCTGCAGCATTTGAAGCAGAGCGTCGCAGTGCCGGAGCCCGCTAAACCGGCGAAATCAACCAGTGCTCCGCCAGGTGCCTTAGCAGTTGCCGAAGCACCCACCGCGGCTCGTAATGATAGACGTGTTCCGATGAGTCGATTGCGCGCCCGGATCGCCGAGAGATTGAAACAGGCACAAAACACGGCTGCCCTGTTGACAACTTTTAATGAAGTTAATTTGAAACCCCTGATGGATGCCCGTGCGAAATACAAGGAAGCTTTCGAGAAAACTCACGGTGTGAAATTAGGCATGATGTCTTTTTTTACCAGGGCCTCGGTCGAAGCACTTAAGCGCTTTCCAGCCGTGAATGCGTCGATTGATGGCGATGATATCGTTTATCATGATTATTTTGATATCGGTATCGCGGTGAGTTCCGAGCGTGGTCTCGTGGTTCCAATACTTCGTGATGTAGATCAGCTTAGCTATGCCGATATAGAAAAAGCTATTCGATCCATGGGTGAGCGTGCACAAAGTGGTAAGTTAGGAATGGACGAGCTGACCGGAGGGACCTTCAGTATCACCAATGGTGGGGTTTTCGGATCGATGTTGTCGACGCCGATTCTAAATCCACCGCAAAGTGCCATTATGGGAATGCATTCAATTCAGCAGCGTGCCGTTGTAATCGACGGAGAAATCGTAGCGCGCCCGATGATGTATTTGGCGTTGACTTACGACCACCGAATTGTCGATGGCAAGGACGCGGTTCAGTTCCTCGTGGCAATTAAAAATGTACTGGAAGACCCCACCCGACTTTTACTCGGTATTTAGTACCAACCGAGCCACTGGTCACTGGAATTAGTCAGGATCAGAGTTGGAACTAAGGAATTGAAAAACTAGGATTTGGGTGATTTGACGGTGCTGAAACTACTGGTCGATGCCAGTGAACCGGATTTGACCGGTTTAATTAACCCCGATTTGATTTCACTGTTTAATGTCTCTCCATCAATTTCCCTGACTCGATTACCGTTACCATCAACAAATATATAGAGACTGCTGTCCGATGATCTCCAGGTGAGTTTGGCCATAATTCTCTCACTTCCCTGTTTCATCTCTGCCCAGTCACCCTTCATTATATTATCGGCCTCGGTAGCACCGGATTGATTGTTTTTCTGCCCCGGGATTACTGATTTTAGAGCCTGCATCATTTCACTCGATAACTGATAGACACCGGTCTGCATACTCTCCGCAAATTCTTCGATATCGTTGATTATCACATCTTTAGATTCGGTGATGTTGGTATCTTCCGAATCATCGATAGGCAATTCTTTGGCATCGGTTTTACCGGCAGCGGCATTTTGGCGGGAAAGTTGTCTGGACTTATCTGCGGAGGCTCTATTTTTTATACGCTTGATATTCCGCTTGCTTTGATTAACTACCTCATCATGTTCAAGTCTTAAATATTCTGCCAGGGATTTTTGCAGGCTGTTTGAAAGCTTCAACGAACGCATCCCTCTCACTAACGAGTTAGAGATGTGTGACTGGGTTGCAACCAGTTTTTGCAATTCTTCTATAGTCGATTTCGGAATCAGCGCCCAAACCTGGTTCCTGACCATTCTAAGTGTTTTTCCCCAGATTGGAGATTTAGTGCCATCGGCTAATGCGATTTGAAATAACAGAGGAGACCATACTTTTTCAAACAGGATAAATGGTTTTTTTAGAGCAAGCAGGGGAATGGTGATTTCATCTACTTTTGATTGAACCAGGCGTTTTATTTTTGCGGTCTGACCGGCTCTTAATTTCAGATCGGCTTCACGTTTTTGTTTTTTCAGATTCTCCTGTTGCTTGACCTTTTTCTGGAGTCTTTTTACCTCCATTAGTTTCTGGCGTTTTTCTTCTTCACTCATTTTCAACTTTTGTTCTGCCCCATGCTTTTCCTTTTGCCTATTGTCCTTTATTTGTTTTTGCAAATCACCCTTATTAGTTTGATAATTTTCGAGTAGTTCCGCATAACTTTTGGAAGTTATATTCGAACTTTTGATCAAATGATCAATGCCGTTCTTGAGCGATAGTTTACCGGTTTGCTCGGCACGCCCCGATTCGACCAGTTCAACTTCTGATTTAACAACGGTATCCAGAAGCAGATGGGCCGGGTTGCCCGAACGACTGAGAAAACCGTGGTCGTTTATGGCTGACATCAAAACAAAAGTCTGCAGCCTCGAGAGCTGCGTTTTGATTTCATTGGGTAATTCCTTGCTGCTAAATACAAGATTGAAAAGAAAAGCTACATGATCTACTTCTTTATCTATTTCGGTTATTTTTAAGGCAGCCAACTTCTTCTTTAGATCGGCAAATATACTATTACCTTGCGATGACGCAAATTGGGTGTTGTTCTTATATTCGTGCAGAAGCTTTAAAAATTCGTGGCTGCGGGCGATAGTAATCGATGCCGGTGGATTGATGCTGCTCAGGTTTTTCGAGCTTTCGCTTCTGGCTTTAAATTCCCTGGGAACCGGGCTATTGCTGGATTCTGGTTTCCCGCCGGCGCCTGAAGATGATTCCGAATCGATCGAGATTCCCTGTTTGGCGAGTAGTTCATCGATATTTTGATATCGAACAGCAAGCCTGGATAACATCTTACTCGCAAAAAATCGGTACAAGGCGGCTTCATACTTGGTATCCAGGCTCAAGTTATCGATTGAATTCCGAAAAGAAAAACAGAGGTTCTTTACACTGACCGGGTTTTCTCGTTCTTCGGCCCCTGATCGATCGACACAAATTTGAAGTTTCTGGAACAGGGCCTCATTTATCTCTTCGTATTCGTCGCCATACTGTTTGATAATGGATTCCAATTCCGGGTTTTGCTCGGGTCCTTCGCGCGCAATACTATCGGTTCCTCGCCAACCCAGTGCCATTTCCCTGTGCGAGCGTGTTCTACGCATGTTTTTAAAATCGTTTAAATTTTTTCGTAGTTGGAAAGCGAAGGACGACTTGATGCTACCTTTTTTGTCGGCAATCTGTTTGACAAGATGTTCTGATTCCTGGGCAGTGAGCAACCAGTCGTCGATTTTTTTAATACCATCGACCATAGCATCCAGCATGCTCTGAATTTCCTCGGTCCAGTAGCTTTTAATTTTCTCGTATAAATCGTCTCGCGATTTAGACGAAGATATGCCTGGGATGCTGTTGTCTTGTCTGCTCATTCGATTGGTCTGGGCGAATCCCTCTGTGATACTTAATTGTAACTGTATATGCGTGATTTTTATGCGACCTAAGTCATAAAAATGGATGGTTTGATCTATTTTCGGTAGAAGATGTTATATTTCGTTCCAGGCTAGGCGGGCTCTCACTTTCAACTATCAAAATATGTGTTTTCTATGGCATTAATTAGAAATTTCCGGGCGGCTTTCCTACCAGTTCTAATATTGGTATTTTCGACTGCATTATTAGCTGAACTGGATCCCGATATCAGCCAGCAAGTGGACGAATCTAATGCGGCTTTGACAAAAGTAGAAAAGTCTATCTCGAACATTAATTTGTTTACCCTGGAGTATTTAGAAGAACTGGAACAATTTAGCATTAAGATTAAATCCCAGACTGGCCAGTGCATTAAGATTAATCAGGAAGGCATAGTAAAGATTGACGGAAAATTTGAGCTACTGGGTGATATTACCGAAAAGGAAAGCGGGGAGGTTACCCAAAAACGAAATAGCCTGAAAAGCCTGAAGCAGAAACACGAAGCCCAACTGGCTAGTTGTCATCTGCTGATACTGCGCAGCAACGCACTCATCGAGACCTTTCAACAAAAACAAAAATCCGTGATTGCTTCGCAGTTGCTCAGTCGCAATAACACCCTGCTTGCGAATATTAGAGCAAATATCGAAAACCCCAAAGAAGGATTTGGCTCCCTGATCGACTTCATGATTTCCGGTGCAGGACTCGACATCGTCTATCACAATCGTTACCTGTTGTCACTGCTCATCGTAATATCAGTCATCGGCACAATGTTGTTCCGAAAACTGGTCAGAAAATTGCTGGCTGGCCAGGATAATAAGTCACCTCGTAGCTTTAGCCGGGAGCTGCAAACCTCGGTTTTATCCTGCACGGCGCATTACATGCTGGCATTGCTTTTGACCTCGTCTTTCGCCGGGTATTTTATTTACTTCGGACTGTCCCTGGATCAATTCCCGTTCATCGCTCTGGCAACAATTGGCCTGTTCCTGTACGTGTTGCTCACCCTGATACTAAGGGTGGTTCTGAACCCGCTGGAACCGGCAAAACCGCTCACTAACCTATCCCAAAATGTTGCCGAGACACTGGCAAAACGACTGCGTCTTCTGGCCAAGTTATTGTTTGTAGGCTTCCTGATATTTACTGCTTCAAATTTACATGAATTTCCGTCCTCGGTCACCGGAACTTTACGTAATATCTACATCACGTTGATCATTCTGAATCTTTGCTGGGCTTTCTGGTTACTGGGTTATATCCGCGGTCTCGCTAATACACAACTATTGCGATTGATCATCGTAGTTACCTTATTAGTTAGCCTGTTTGCCGACTGGGCTGGCTATAACAATCTCGCCAATTTTATCGTCATCGGGATTTCGGGCTCCATTATTGCATGGATTCTTACACATTTTATGATCACCTTGTGGACCGAATTTTTTAATAGCCTGGACGATGGAGATTTTGTCTGGCAGCGCTACCTGCGACAAAAAATAGGTGTACAACAAGGCGAGTATTTGCCCGGTTCACTCTGGTTCAGGTTTGTCTTTGCGATCCTTGTCTGGTCAATTTTTATTATAGCGATACTGAAAATCTGGGGAATGTCTGATAGCAGCCTGCTGTTAATTTATGACTATGTGATCGAAGGTTTCGATATCGGAACGGTTCGCATAGTGCCTTCAAAGCTGGTTGCTTCGTTGTTGGTATTAGCGGTGTTACTGTCATTGGTAGGCTGGATAAAACGGCGACTGCAGCAAAACTGGCTCAGTCGTTCCCGACTGGATCGCGGTAGTAAAGAATCGATGGTTTCCCTGACCGGTTATGTCGGCGTAATAATCGTCTTTCTGGTGAGCTTATCGGTAGCGGGCCTGCAACTGGCAAATCTGGCTTTGATCGCGGGTGCCTTGTCGATCGGAATTGGTTTTGGACTACAAAATGTAGTGAATAATTTCATCTCCGGTATCGTGCTGCTGTTCGAACGTCCGATAAAAACGGGTGACTGGATAATTGTCGGCGGCAGTGAGGGATATGTTAAGAAAATACAGTTGCGCTCGACAGTGATACAAACCTTTGATCGCGCCGATATAATTGTTCCTAACTCTGAAATTATTGCGAGCCAGGTGACTAACTGGATGCTGAATGATTCCGTCGGTCGTATCAAGGTACCGGTCAGGGTTGCCTATGGAACGGATCCCCGTCTGGTGGAGGAGATATTGCTGAAGATTGCCAATGCACATTCGATGGTGGTTACCCGCAGCCCGACTGTAGAATCACCCTCGGTGTTATTCAAGGAATTCGGTGATAGTGCCCTGGTTTTTGAATTAAGATGTTTCATCACCGATATCGATTACTACAGACAGGTCGCCAGTGAATTTAATTACTGCATTGCCTCGGATTTCAAAGAAGCCGGTATTGAAATTCCATTCCCGCAGGCCGACCTGCATTTGAAATCCAGCGAAATCTCCGAATTTAAGCGAAACAAGTAAATTGCAGTTGAAATTATTTATCACCGGCCACAAGGGTTTCGAGACTCTTTTATACCACGAGATACGCCAGATACTGCAACATCGGGACGCACGAATAACCAGGCGTTATGGCGGAGTCGAAATACTGGGAGGTATAGAAAACGTCTATCGTTTGTGCCTCCGTTCCCGGCTAGCCAACCGTGTTTTTTGTGAACTCAAGCAGTTTAAAGCCGAAAATGAAGATCAGTTATATACGGCTGTGTCTGAACTCGACTGGGATGAACACCTGAGTCCTCAGCATAGTTTTGCGGTATCGGCCAGCTTGTCAGCTTCTAAAATGGATCATAGCCATTACACGTCGTTAAAGGTCAAGGATGCGATTGTCGATCAGTTCCGTCAGCGCCTTGATAGCCGTCCTTCCATAGAGAAGCAGCAACCCGATATTCATATCCACATTAACATACACAAAAATCAGGCGAGTTTGAGCCTGGACCTGTCGGGTGAAAGTCTGCACAGACGGGGGTATCGTAGCGAACATAGCGGCGCACCCCTGAAGGAACATCTCGCTGCCTCGATTCTTGCGCAGGCTGGCTGGACCCTCGAAAAGGCGAGGACCCATCGGTTGATTGATCCGATGTGCGGTTCGGGTACCTTTGCGATAGAGGCGGCGATGATCGCGGCCAATATCGCCCCGGCATATCGTCGCAGTTATTTCGGTTTTTCCAGGTGGCTCCAGCATGATGCCGATTTATGGCAATTGAGCCTCGCCGAGGCCGAAAGCGAGATCGACAGATCGATACATACGACTATTATTGCGAGTGATTATGACGTCAGGGCGATTGATATAGCGCGGGCAAACGCTGTACGTGCCGGTGTCGAAAACCTGATTAACTTTTCGCAACAGGACATTGTCGATCTGAGGCCAGAACCGCCCGGGGAGGCTTCTATCATTGTGTGTAATCCACCCTACGGGGAGCGCCTTGAGAGTGAGCAGGGGCTTGCCGCCTTATATGGTGATATGGGAACTGGTTTACGCCGGGCGGGACCCGCGACTCTGCATATTATTTCTGCTAAGCCCGATCTGTTTCACCGCCTGGGTTTGAAACGGACTTCAACAAAATCGGTGAAAAATGGCCCTATTAATTGCCAACTGACCTGCTTTGAAATAGCAGGCCGGATACCGGACCGGGAACTGATTGGCGAGCCGAAAACATCTATCCCTAGCGGGTCGATAATAAGCGATGATACGCGTGATGCAGTAACGCCGTTGCTCAATCGTCTGCAAAAAAACGCCAGGCATTTACAGCGCTGGGCAAAAAGGGCCGGAGTCAGCTGCTATCGACTTTACGATGCCGATCTGCCTGAATTTTCATTCGCCCTCGACGTCTATCAAAGCGAAATATCAAGCTCGGCGCACTGGTACCATCTGCAGGAATACCAGGCACCAAAATATATAGACGCGGATAAGGTCGAAGCTCGCATCGAACTGGCAAAACAGGCGGTAAAACAGACCTTCGATATTGACGATACCCTGCTGTTTTGCAAGACAAGGCAACGTCAGCGCGGTAACCGACAGTACCAGAAACACGATAGCAGGGGCGAGTTGTTTCAGGTGCGTGAAGGCAAGGCATCCCTGTTAGTGAATTTAAGCGATTATCTCGACTCAGGATTGTTTCTCGACAACCGTATGATTCGGCAGCGCGTTTTTGAGCGCGCTAACAAAAAAACACTGCTCAATTTATTTTGCTATACCGGATCGGTCGGCCTGCAAGCGGCGCTAGGGGGTGCCAGTTTCGTTTTAAATGTCGATTTGTCTCCGACCTATCTGAAATGGGCAAGAGAAAATCATGCTATTAACCGGCTTGACGATGAATCCTGTTACCAGTTTTTGCGTGCCGATGTAGTCGAACTGCTCGAAAACCCATCGCGTTTCGGTATCGACAGGCTTTTCGATTTAATTTTTCTTGACCCGCCATCGTTTTCGAATTCGAAAAAAATGCGACAGACACTCGATATACAACGGGACCACGAAAACCTGGTTGAAAAGTCGATGCAGTTATTGGATAAGGATGGTCTGCTATTATTCTCTACCAATCGAAAGGGGTTGAAACTGGCCGACTCACTGTCATCTCGATACCAGGTGAATGATATTTCCAAACAGACGATACCCGAGGATTTTAAACGCAAACCCGGGGTTCATCGCTGTTGGGAAATTCGACACATTGCAGACAAATGAATAGTCGACCTGATACCGACGATTTCCTGAAGCTATTCGTCAATGATATTCCGTTGATGGATGTACGCGCACCGATTGAGTATGACAAGGGTGCTTTTCCGAATACTTCAAATATCCCTTTGCTCGACGATTATCAGCGGCAGCAAATTGGTATCCGATATAAAGATGCTGGGGAAGAAGAGGCCATTAAACTGGGATTAAAATTTGCGACAGCGGAAATTCGAGCCCAAAGACTAGAATCCTGGCTGGCATTTTGTCGTGATAACCCGCAGGGCTACCTTTATTGTTTTCGCGGTGGCCTGCGTTCACGTACCACACAGAGCTGGATTCGTGAGCAGGGTGTCGAGTACCCGCTGATCAACGGCGGTTACAAGGCGATGCGGCGATTTCTGATTGACGAACTGGAAACCAGTATAGGAGCAGTACCGCTAGTCATCGTCAGTGGGCTTACCGGTACCGGCAAAACACGAGTCTTGAAGCAGATTGCCCATCATATTGATTTCGAGGGAATCGCCAATCACCGGGGTTCAGCTTTTGGCGGTGACGCCGGTGATAGACAACCAGGCGTGATCGATTGGGAAAACCAGGTTTCGATCGA
>Ga0164320_10000354_pt1 | contig 14488 bp, 11 predicted proteins | sample GuaBasSediGuay11_FD_113736 | JGI IMG/M metagenome (GOLD analysis project Ga0164320, IMG submission 113736) | Subseafloor sediment microbial communities from Guaymas Basin, Gulf of California, Mexico - Guay11, Core 4567-28, 0-3 cm | ecosystem: Environmental > Aquatic > Marine > Hydrothermal...
ATGATGTCGGCGACGATATCGAGAAACAGATCAGTACGTTCATCAACGTCGCGTCGGCCCAGCCGTACTTCGACACCGTTATTTAACGTCATGTCCCAGGCGCCGCGCGGGTCGAGGTGCACTCGGCGCAGGTCCAGTCCGACGGGTATCAGGCGGTCACGAACATCCAGATAGCGCTGCGCCACATCCGCAGACCGGTCTTCGGGCCCGCTCAGACGGGGCAATTCAGCCGGTATATGCCTGGCGTTGGCGACGAACAATTCGCCACGCACATTTAATAAACCACGTTCGCCCCAGATAGCGGCCGGTACTTGTTCGGTTACTGTGATACGCAGGCGGCTCGGCCAGCGGCGAGCAACCGTCGCCTGGTCAATCCAGGATAATTCGACAATTTGTTGCTGCACGTCCGTGAGGTTCGCACTGACGAAGCCGTCCTCGAGCTCAGTACTGACAGCCTCTTCAATTTGCAGCGCCGTCACGCGTTGAAATGGCCCGTTGATCTCAATTGATCGAATCGGCCGGTCTAGCATGCTCGCACTCGCGAGGTAGGTTGCGACAACCGCCGCTACCGCAATCAGCGGCGCAACGATATGTTTGATCCGCAGCTTCGGCATCTGCAACCGCGGAGCTTTCTTCTGCTTTTTGCGTCGTGCTTGTTTACGCGTCATTAGCTGCCACCGAGATCTCGTTAGATCGCAAGTCATCGCGAACGCTGGCACTGGTTTCGAGAATCCGCCAGCAAAGTTCTGCAAAATCGATACCAGCCTGTTTTGCCGCCATCGGCACCAGGCTATGGCTCGTCATTCCGGGAATGGTGTTGACTTCGAGTACCTGCGGCTTGCCGTCATCGCCGGTCATGAAGTCAACGCGACCCCAGCCCGTGCAGCCGACTTCGTTGAAGGCAGCTGTCGCCAGCCTGGCGTACGACGCTTCGGTCTCATCATCGGTCGTTCCGGGACAGTGATATTCGGTGCGATCCGATTCGTACTTCGCGCGATAGTCGTAAAACACGCGCGGTGTTTCGATTCGAATACTGGGCAGCGCTTGCCCCTGGAGAACGCCAACGGTGTATTCGCCACCGACGATGCAGCGCTCCGCAAGCGCGATACCACCGAATGCGAGTGCAAGATCCACCGCTTCAAAGAGGTCTTCGCGCTCGAAAACCTTGGACATGCCGACACTGGAACCCTGCCCTGCAGGTTTCAGAATCATCGGAAATCCCAATGACTCGGCGGCCAGGATTGCGTCCGCCTGATGGCGTACTACCGCGTACTCGGGCGTCGGAATTCCAGCAGCCTCGAACAGATGTTTACTACGCACCTTGTCCATTGCGAGAGCCGATGCCATCACGCCACTACCGGTGTAAGGCACGTCAAGCCATTGCAGCGCACCTTGCAGGGCGCCGTCCTCGCCGCCGGTGCCGTGCAGAGCAATCCAGACACGATCAAACCCGGCTGCCGCGAACCTGATCAGATCCTGCTCCGCCGGATCCCAGGCATGTGCATCGACGCCTCGAGACTGCAATGCTTTGAGGACCGCAGCTCCCGTATCGAGTGACACCTCGCGTTCGACAGACGTACCGCCGAGCATGACAGCAACTCGACCGAATTCACGCGCATTGCTAATTGGCTTGCGCTCCTCGTGCAATACCACAACGTGGCTCATGGAGACACCTCGCCTACAATACGAACTTCATGCACAAGCTCGATGCCGTGTGCTTCGAGAACAGCGTGACGCACATGCTCAATGAGCTCTTCAACGTCTGTCGCCGTCGCATTGTCCCTGTTGATAATGAAATTGGCGTGCTTCTCTGAGACCTCAGCTCCGCCAATTGAAAATCCTTTCAAGCCGGCTGCTTCAATCAGTCTCGCCGCGTGATCCCCAGGTGGATTACGAAATACCGAGCCACAGCTGGGCAGTCCCAGTGGTTGTGTCGCTTTGCGCCGATCGAGCATGTCATTCAGGGTGTCCATGCTGGGCGTCACTTCCGGGTCAAACCGAAGCGTCGCTTCGATGTACCACTCGTCGCTGGGTCCGGTTACGCTGCGGTAGCCGACCGTGTACTCGTTGGGTGCGCGCTGGTTGATGACGCCGTTGCGATCAATCGTGCGCACCGACTCAACGCGTTCCCAGGTTTCGCCGCCGTGAGCACCGGCATTCATGGCCAGAGCACCGCCGACAGTGCCAGGGATGCCCGCGAAGAACTCTGAAGGACCGATTTCCCAGCGAATGCACTGCCGTGCGAGTTGCGTACACGGCAAGCCACTACCCGCCCGAACGGCGTAGGGCTCGACACGTTCCAGATCTTTGAAAATACGCGCTGCGGAAATGACGACACCGGGAATACCACCATCTCGAACCAGCAGATTGCTACCAACACCGAACCAGAACACTGGAATGGAGGGGTGCAACTCGTGCAGGAATTCCGAGAGGTCTTCCAGACTGGACGGAATGAAGAATGTTTCCGCAAGACCACCGACGCGCCAGGACGTATGCTTGCTCATCGGCTCATTCAAGCGAATCTCGCCACGTACCTTGTGCTGCTCAGCGGCCATCATGAGTGCACCTTGAGGTTTGGCTTGGTGGCGAGTCGGTCGGCTAGTCCGGCCGCGTACACACCGATATCACCGGCACCCATTGTCAGCACGAGGTCGCCCTCGGCGATGACGCTTTCAAGTACGGGCTGCAACTCATCCAGTGTTTCAACGAACACCGGCTCCACCGAGCCACGACTCCGGACGGCACGCGCGATGGCACGACCGTCAGCGCCGGCGATCGGATCTTCGCCCGCCGCGTATACATCAAGCACGATGGCAACATCGGCATCGGACAGGACTGTCGCGAAGTCGTCCATTAAGTCGCGAGTTCGGGTGTACCGATGCGGCTGAAAAACAAGCACTACGCGTCGATTCGGCCAACCTGTCTTCGCGGCAGACAGCGTCGCCGCAATTTCGGTCGGGTGATGTCCGTAGTCATCGACCAGCATGACTTTGCCAGCGACGGTATCGACCTCACCAAGATTCTGGAAGCGTCGATCAATTCCTTCGAAGTCCTGCAACGCTTTAACGACAGCGTCATCGCCAATCTGCAACTCGTCCGCAACTGCAATCGTCGCCAACGCATTGCGTACGTTGTGCATTCCTGGCAACTGCAATGCAACTCGCAGTGGCTCACGATCGCCCGGACGTACCACGTCGAAGTGTGTATGCCCCTGTTCGAATTCGATGTTCTCAGCACGTACATCGGCATCTTCGTTCGTGCCATAGGTCACGATCGAACGACCGATACTCGTGAGAATTTCATTAACACCAGGGTCGTCGCCGCACACAACTGCAAGACCGTAGAACGGCAGGTTGTGCAAGAACTCGATAAATCCCTGACGCAGTTTTTCGATGTCACCGTCGTAGGTCGACATGTGATCTGCATCGATGTTGGTAACGATTGCGAGCATCGGCTTCAAATGCACAAATGACGCATCGCTCTCATCAGCTTCGGCAACGAGATAATCGCCCTGGCCCAGTCGGGCGTTCGCATCGGCACTCTTCAATCGCCCGCCGATCACGAACGTTGGGTCCAACCCCCCTTCCGCCAGGACACTGGCAACCAGGCTTGTCGTTGTCGTCTTGCCGTGCGTCCCTGCAACGGCAATTGAATAACGAAAACGCATAAGCTCGGCCAGCATTTCCGCGCGCTGCACAACAGGCATCAGACGCTCGCGTGCAGCAGTTACCTCAGGATTGGTTTCATCGACCGCGCTGGATACGACAACGGCATCGGCATGCTCGATGTTTGCAGCAGCGTGGCCGATGAATATGGTGGCGCCCTGATTTTCAAGACGCTGTGTCTGTTTGTTGGCTTTGAGGTCGGAACCCTGCACTTTGTAGCCGAGACTTAACATCACTTCGGCAATGCCGGACATGCCTGACCCACCGATGCCTACAAAATGCACACTGTTGATGCGTCGCATCCGCTTGATCATGCTGCGACTCCTGCCTGTTCGAGGCATAGCTCGGTGATACGTGCCAATGCGCTGGGCTTGTCGAGTCGGTGGGCTTTCTCAGCCTTGTCGAGAAGCTCTTGCCGATTCGACAACCACTCACGCAGTTGCCCCGCCAGAACATCTGCGTTCAACATGCTTTCGTCGATGATAACCGCGGCCCCTGCGTCGGCCATCGGTCGTGCATTGGCTGTTTGATGGTCATCGACAGCTGCCGGATAAGGTATGAACAGGGCCGGCAAACCGACAGCACAGAGCTCAGCCACCGTTAAAGCACCGGCACGACACACAACGAGATCAGCCCAGGCGTAGGTTGCCGCCATGTCGTCAATGAACGGCACAAGCTCAACCTCTACATTGGCTTCAGCGTACGCGGCCCGTGCAATGTCCAGAGTACGGCTGCCACATTGATGACGGACGACAGGTCGTTCATCCGCGGCTAGCTTCGACAAAGCGGCCGGTACCGATGTGTTCAGCGCCAGGGCACCTTGACTGCCACCGAGCACGAGCAATCGCAGCGGCCCGGTTCGAGCGTTGAATCGATCGGCTGGTGCAGCAACCGCTGCAATGTCTTCGCGAACCGGATTGCCCACGGTTTCCGCGACGATAGAGGCGTTAAAACTGCCCGGGAAGGCTTGCAGCACAACCCGGGCAAGACGCGCCAGAAGACGGTTTGTAAGGCCGGCGGCCGCATTCTGCTCGTGAATCACGAGCGGCCGACGGGTGAGCCAGGCGGCCAGACCGCCAGGCCCTGTAACGAAGCCACCCATGCCGAGCACTGCGGCGGGGCGACGCCGGAAGATGACGCCAAGCGCCTGAAGCAGGGCCCACGCCAGCTGAAAAGGAGCGATAAACAAGGCCGCAATGCCTTTGCGCCGCAGACCTTTGACACTGATCCATTCGATGTCGATACCGGCGTTCGGCACGACAGTCGACTCAAGACCCCGATGCGTGCCGAGCCAGACGATGTCCTGCGAGTGCGCCTCAAGTGCGCGCGCAACTGCGAGCGCCGGATAGACGTGGCCACCGGTACCGCCTGCCATCACCAATATCGGTCGGCTACTCATGCTTTACGCCTGCGCTTACGATTGACTGGCTTGGCATCGACAAGCAATTCGTGGTGAATTCGCAGCAGCAAGCCAATCGCGATCATCGCGACGATAAGGCTGCTACGGCCATAACTGATCAACGGTAACGTCAGACCTTTCGTCGGCAGCAGGCCCATGTTCACACCTACATTAATGAACGCCTGCAAACCGAGCCAGGTACCAAGACCGATCGCAAGATAAGCTTCGAAGAACCGCTCGGCATCGGCTGCACGCATCGCAAGTTTGAAAACGCGCCAGAGTAGTGCCAGAAACAACACGATTAGTACAACCGAACCGAGCAGCCCGAATTCTTCAGCGAACACAGCGAATACGAAATCTGTGTGCGCTTCGGGTAGATAGAAAAGTTTTTGCACGCCGTCGCCGAGCCCGACACCGAACCACTCGCCGCGACCAATGGCGATTAGTGACTGCGTCAACTGGAATCCTGAATCAAATGGATCAGCCCAAGGGTCCAGAAAACCGGTCAGGCGCTTCAGGCGATATGCTGAAGTCAGCGTCAATGCGACCATCGCGATGACCGCCGCGGAAAAGAACAAAACGAAATCACGAATACGGGCGCCCGCGACAAACAAAATCACCAGTGCGGTAGCGAGCAACACGATCGCCGCCCCGAAGTCCGGCTCGGCCAGCAGCAGCGCGCAACCAAGGCTCAGGACCAGCATCGGCCGCAGGAAACCGACGAACCGTTCGCGCAGTGCCTTTTGCTGGCGCACCACATAGCCTGCGAGATAGATAAGCAGGCACAAGCGTGCGGGCTCTGATACCTGCAGATTCATCACGCCAAAGCGCACCCAGCGTGTGCTGCCATTCACCTCATAACCAACGCCAGGCACAAGCACGACACACAGCAGCGCAAAACCGATCAGCAACAGCAAGGGGCCCAGGCTCTGCCACACTCGCATTGGTACGAACAGGCAAAAGAGGCCTGCTGCCATGCCAATCGCGGCGGCAATCAGTTGTCGTTCGACATAGTAGAAGGGGTTGCCGGTCGCGTTGTCTGAGATGGTGATCGACGCCGAGGCGAGAATCACCAAGCCGCCGAGCAATAGCGTGAGGACTATCCCCAACAGGACCGGATCGAGCTTCAGCTCGGTCTTGAGGCGTGCCGGGAACGGCATGGTTGCGCTTCTCGTCGTCATCTCGACAGCGCCTTCACGGCAGCAGCGAAGGCATCGCCTCGTGCGCCGTAGTTGTCGTACTGGTCGAAGCTCGCACAGGCCGGCGCAAGCAGAACCGTATCGTCAGATTCTGCATAGGCAGCCGCCTGAGAAACCGCGTCATCCATGTCCGTTGCGAAATAGACAGGCATGACGGTGTCTATTGCATCCGCGATGGCCTCTGCATCCTGACCGATCAGCACTGCGGCACGCAGCTTTCCTTCCAGGGCGGTCGCAAGCTCCGCAAAATTGCCGTCTTTACCAAGGCCACCCGCAAGCAGAACGATGTTGCCGGGTACCGACTCGATCGATGCAACCGCGGCTGCAACATTGGTCGCTTTAGAGTCATTGATGAAATCAACAGCCCCTTTGCGTGCAACAAATTGCATGCGATGCGGTAAGCCCGGGAACTCACCGATCACCTGCAGCATTGCCGTCATTTCGAGGCCGAGTAGCTCGCCGGCGGCGAGCGCTGCCAGCGCATTAGCCTGATTGTGCAGGCCCACCATGGCCATATCGGTCGTTGCGATTAGCAACGTCTCACCGCGTGCGAGGTAAACATCGTCCTCTTCACGCCGGATACCGAACTGACCATCCTCGGGTTCGTCGAGCCCGAACGTGATGACCTTATCGATGCCCTTCGCGGATTTGGCGGCCTCTTCATCAGCGCGATTGACGACTGCTGCATGCGCTTCCCGATACACGCGGTATTTTGATCGCCGGTACTCAGCTTCGTCGGCATGCCAGTCGAGATGATCCGGCGATACGTTTAACAGCACAGCGACTGCTGCCGGCAGAGTCTCAGTCCGCTGCAACTGAAAACTCGAAAGCTCGAGCACATAAAAGTCCGGCTTTTCTTCATCTAGCAGATCGAGGGCGGGTTCACCCAGGTTGCCACCAGCCAGCACGTTACGGCCGGCTGCACGACACATGTGATACAGCAAGGTCGTAACAGTGCTCTTGCCGTTCGATCCTGTGATGGCGACGAATGGTGCTTGTGCGTCGCGCGCGAAGACTTCGATATCCGAGACAATCTCGAGTTTTTTCTTGCGCGCCTTTGTAAGGAGTTCGTTGCTGTCTTCGATCCCCGGCGAGACGATGACACGATTCACTTTCGCCGGCAATCTCGACGTACCGAGCTTGACGTCAGCGTCCGGCCACACCTCGTTTAGCTCGGCAATGCCGGGTGGCTCGTCGCGACTATCGAAGAATACCGCGTCGCAGTCATTGCGCCGCAGGTAGCGGGCAATAGACAGACCTGTTGCGCCCAATCCGAGCACAAGATCTCTGCCTGTCGATACTGTTTTAGTCGCCGCGCTCATCGTATTTTCAAACTCGCGAGACCGACCAACACGAGGATGACCGTGATAATCCAGAAACGAACAATGACTTTGGGTTCTGCCCAGCCTTTGAGTTCGAAGTGGTGATGCAGCGGCGCCATACGGAAAACGCGCTTGCCGGTTAACTTGAAGGAGGCCACCTGGATGATGACTGACAGCGTTTCAACCACGAATACGCCGCCCATAATCGCGAGAACGATTTCCTGGCGAACGACGATGGCGACGGTGCCCAACGCCGCACCTGAGGACAAGGCACCGAGGTCACCCATGAAAACCTGTGCGGGATAGGTGTTGAACCAGAGGAAGCCCAGACCTGCCCCAGCCATTGCCGCACAGAAAACGAGTATTTCTCCCGCCCCAGCGACGTAGGGAATACCAAGGTAGTCGGAGAAATTGACGTTGCCGGTTACATAAGCAAACACACCCAGCGCGCCACCGACCAGCACCGTCGGCATAATCGCGAGGCCGTCGAGACCGTCCGTCAGGTTCACAGCATTGCTGAAACCAACAATGAATAAGTAAGTAATCACGATCTGAAACATGCCGAGCGGAATGGTCAGATCCTTGAAATAGGGAATCAGAAGTTCCGTTGCTGTTTCGAGCGTGCCATTCGCTTCAGCAAAGAAATACAGTACGACCGCCGCAACGATTGCCGCAAACGACTGCCAGAACAGTTTTTGTCCGGCCGATATTCCTGCCGGGTCCTGCATCACGAGTTTCTTGTAGTCGTCGACATAGCCGATGACACCAAACGATAAGGTGACAAACAGAACGACCCAAACGAACATGTTCTCGAGGTCCGCCCACAGGACTGTGCTGACAGCGATAGCGGTCAGAATCAACGCACCGCCCATCGTCGGCGTACCTGCCTTCGGCAAATGACTCTCGGGCCCGTCTTCACGTACAGGTTGCCCAACCTGGTTCACGCTGAGTTTCCGGATCATGCGTGGACCAATCACGAAGGACAGAATCAAGGCGGTCAACGCGCCGAGGATCGCGCGCAATGTGAGGTAGCTGAATACATTGAAACCGGATTCAAACTGCGCCAGATAGTCAGTGAGATAAAGCAACATGTCAGTTCGCCTTTCTCAGTGGTGCTTCTGCACGCATCGCATCGACAACGCGTTCCATGCGCATGCCACGTGATCCTTTGACCAGCAGGTTGACGTCGTCAGCGATTTCGGCCTGCAGGCCTGCAACCAGACCCTCGACCGAGACGAACGTGCTGGCGCCTTCACCGAAACCTGATGCCGCCCCACGACTCATTTCGCCCAAGGTGAGCAGCCGCTCTACGCCCGCATTCCGAATCGCTGCACCAACCTCCTCGTGCAAACGATCAGCGTCGTCACCAAGCTCAAACATGTCGCCCAACACGAACCAGCTCTTGCCTGGCAGTGTTGCAAGAAACTCGGCTGCAGCGACCACGGACAGCGGGTTGGCGTTGTAGCTGTCGTCAAACAAGGTCGAACCGTTTTGGCCATCAAGGGGCTGTAGTCGTCCGGCAACCGGCGGCAAAGCCTCCAGCGCCTGTTTGATGTCCTGCGGCGACACATCAAGCGAGGTCGCCACGGCCGCCGCCGCGCAGGCATTGCGCACATTGTGAATTCCGGCCAACGGCAAGGTCAGCTCGATCGTGGTTTCGAGTAAGTGCAGGGTAAAGTGCGTGTGCTCCTTGCCCGCCTCGATTTGATCGGCACGAATATCGGCGTTGTCGCTGAGACCAAAACTCAGCACATCTACGCCTTCAACCAGCGACATCCAATACGAATAGAACTCATCATCCGCATTCAGAATCGCTACATCGGGACGTGACTCGTCCTGCAGTATCTCTGCCTTCGCACGTGCCACACCGTCGACGGTGCCGAATCCTTCAAGATGTGCAGCCGCAGCATTGGTGATTACTACAACGCCAGGTTTCGCAAGCGACGTCAGGTAGGCTATTTCGCCGGCGTGATTCGCGCCCATCTCCAGAACGACGAACTTATGTGAGCTATCAACACGCGACATCATCAACGGCATACCAATGTCATTATTGAGATTGCCTTGCGTAGCCAACGTCGGAGCAACCTCCGACAGGCATGCAGCCGTCATTTCCTTGAGCGTGGTTTTGCCGTTGCTGCCGGTAATGCCGACCACCGTTGGCGAGTGTTGATTCAGCCAGCTGGCAGCGAGTTGCCCAAGTGCGAGCCGCGTATCTTCAACCTCGATCTGCGCAATATCTTCGTCCGCAAGTGAATTGACGACTGCAGCAGCAGCGCCCTTGCCACGAGCCTGGCTTACAAATTTGTTGCCATCGAAGTTAGGCCCGGATAGTGCAACGAACAATTCACCTGCACGGATTGTGCGAGAGTCAGTACTCACTCCATCAAAACTGCGATCGTCACCGTGCAAGATTCCCTGCATCGACTCCGCGGCAAAAGTGAGCGTGGCGTTCATTCGCCTTCCCCCGCTTTCGCCTTCAAGTTCGCGAGCGCCGCCCCGTAGTCAGAGAAATCGAGACGCTTGTTACCCAGAAGCTGGTAGTTTTCGTGCCCCTTGCCCGCAATCAGCACGACATCGTTGGTGGCAGCCTGATCAATCGCCCAGGCGATAGCAGCAGCGCGATCTTCTATGATCGTCGCCCGTTTCGGTTTCGTAAGACCTGCAACAATAGCGGCAATAATCGCAGCGGGTTCCTCACTGCGCGGGTTGTCACTGGTTACGACAAGATGGTCGGCGCGATGCTCAGCCAGCTTGCCCATTTGTGCGCGCTTGCCAACGTCGCGGTCGCCACCGCAACCAAACACACACCAGAGCTGCCCTTTGCAGTGCGCTCTCAGCGCGCGCAGAGCGCCATCGATGGCAGCCGGTGTGTGGGCATAATCGACATAAACCGCCGGCAAGCCAGGCCCGGCATCTACGCGCTGCATTCGACCTGGAGGAGCAGACACTGTCGACAAAACATCGCAAGCCTTCTCCGGTGGCACATCCTGCTGCAATAGCAAGGCAAGAACGATAACGGCATTGGCGACATTGAAGTCACCCGGAAGCGGCAACGTGAATTCGCCATCGCCCCAGGAACTGCTGACGCGGACGTGTGACCCAGTGTCTTTTGCGACGACCGAGCGCACAAACACATAAGGCCTGCCATTCGCGACGCGGCCGAAGTTTGTCGAGACCGTTACAACATTGTCACCACAGCGGCCGGCGAGCTCTGCACCAAATTCAGAGTCGAGATTAACAATCCGATTCCTGGCCACGCTCTCTAGAAACAAACGTGCTTTTGCTTCCGCGTAGCTCTGCATGTCGCCGTGATAGTCGAGATGGTCGCGACTGAGGTTCGTGAACATCACCGTGTCAAAACCAACACCGTCGACACGATCCTGTGCGAGCGCGTGCGACGAGACCTCAATTGCCGCGCACTCGGCACCCTGGTTTCTGAAATCGTCGAGGTAACCATGCAATTCGACGGCGCCGGGCGTGGTCATGCCTTCACCATCGGTGACTTCACCAACACCGGAACCGAGCGTGCCAACGTAGCCGCACGGTTTTCCGAGTTGCTCATAACACTGTGCGATTAGCCAGGCGACAGTCGTCTTGCCATTGGTGCCAGTAACACCTACTACGGAAATGTCTTCGGACGGATCTCCGTAAAATCGATTGGCAATTGTGCCCAAATGCTTCGACAAATTTGGCACAGCCACCATTGGCAGGCCGACTTCAGCATTCGGTGCGTCTGACGTCGATGAATCCCACGCGATTGCCGCTACACCTGCGGTGACAGCGTCGCTCAGGTAGTCAAGACCATGATTATTATCGCCACCGCAAGCGAGAAACAGGTCGCCACGTTTCAGCGCGCGACTATCGCTTGCGATACCGTGAATATCGATTGACGGCGCATCCGCAAATCCCGCCAGCAAGTCGGTGAGTTGTTTTGTTGTCGGTAGATATTCTGCCGGCATGCTCATCGACTCATTGCCTGCATGGCACTGCCGGGATCTCTGGCCGGCAGCGCATCTGGCGGTACTGCGAGCAACCGCAGAGACTCCGACATAACATCTGCAAAAACCGGTGCAGCGACATCGCTGCCATAGTAGAGCTCACCACTGGGTTCATCGATGACCACAACGGCGGCAAGGCGTGGATCGCTGGCGGGGGCCAGCCCTGCGAAGATCGAGATGTATTTGTCTTCCGAGTAACCACCCGCCGCGAACTTCCAGGCAGTACCTGTCTTTCCGGCGACGCGGTAACCAGTGACTGCGGCCTTTGTGCCCGTGCCACCCGGCCGTACGACTTCTTCCAGCATGCGGCGCACCGCAGCTGCCGAGTCTTGCGTCAGAATGCGGTCACCTTCGGCCGGAGTGTCCTGCGCGACCAGTGAAATGGGCCGCAAAATGCCGTTACTGCCTAGCGCTCCGTATGCTTGTGCGAGTTGCAGTGGCGTAACCGAGATGCCGTAGCCATACGCCAGGGTTGCCTGGCTGATCGGGCGCCAGTGGTTGTAGTGCGTGAGCAATCCTGCCGACTCACCCGGGAAGCCGCTCGTCGTTAATGAGCCAAGCCCGAACTGCGTCATGGTGCCCCAAAGTTGATCGGGCTCAAGTGACATCGCGAGCTTGGTGATACCGACGTTGCTCGAACGCGCAAGGATCGTCGTCAAACTGATGCGACCAAGGTTGCGACTATCTTCGATCTTTTTCGGACCAACGACGACGTAACCCGGTGCCGTATCGATAATGCTGCTGGGCCGGTACTGACCACTCTCGAGCGCCGCGGCGACGATCAGTGGTTTGATGCTCGACCCGGGCTCGAAAATATCGGTGATTGCACGATTGCGATAACGCTCCGCAGAAAACTGCGATCGATCGTTCGGGTTGTACGTTGGCTGATTGACGATCGCAAGTACTTCGCCCGTGGCGATGTCGAGCACAACGATCGATCCGGATTCGGCGTTGTGCGATTTAATCGCCGCCTTAAGCGTCCGATACGCCAGGTACTGGATTCTCAGGTCGATGCTCGTGCGCAGGTCTTTGCCGTGATGCGCCGGCCGAATGCTCTCGACATTTTCAACCGATCGCCCCAGTCGATCCTTGAGGACTCGCTTTGCACCGGACTCACCGGCCAACCAATGGTTGAACGCCAACTCCATGCCTTCCTGACCTTCATCATCAATATTTGTAAAGCCGATGAGGTGGCCTGCAACTTCGCCGGCCGGATAGTAGCGCCGGTACTCGCGTTGTACATTGACGCCGGGCAGCTTCAGCGCGAGAACTTCCTGTGCCTGTTCCGGGCTCAGATGACGCTTCAGATACAGAAAGTCCTTGTCCATGCTGCGCGTTACGCGCCGCATCAGTTGCTGCGATTCGACTCCCAGAATGCGGGCAAGTTGTGGCACGCTATCGACAGCCGGCGCCAACTCCTTGGGATTCGCCCAGATGCTGTCCACTGGCGTACTGATCGCCAGCGGCTCGCCGTTGCGGTCAGTGATTGTGCCGCGATGCGCCGAGATTCTTTCGGTACGCAGGTGTCGCGAGTCTGCCTGCTGGTTTAGAAAATCTTTGTTAAAGACCTGCAACTGTACGGCGCGCGCGAGCAACGACGACGCCACGAGTGCAAAGAAGACCCCTACCAGAGTCACTCTGCCGACGAAGCGTCTTGCCGTTTGTTGTCTTGTCTCTGCGCCGCGGGTCATGGTCGTTCAATTACAAAAATTTCCGTTGCTTCGGGTCGCATCAACTCGAGGTCGTCTGTTGCGACCTGTTCAATGCGGGCGTGTGTGGCCCAGGTACTTTGTTCAATTTGCAGCTGGCCCCATTCAATATTCAGCTCGTCGCGTTCCTCGGTTAACGACTCCAACTCGACGAACAACCGGCGCGACTCGTGCTTTGTGTAAACCAGCGCCATCGCGCTGGTTACACACACGATCGCAAACACGAGAACGAGTGCGAACGGCTGGCGTGTTTGCGTCACCTGCATCAGTTGCGTTCCGCAATCCGTAGTCGCGCGCTCCGCGCTCTGACGTTCGCCGCGATTTCTTCCGCACTTGCAGTGATCACCTTGCCAACCAGTTTGAGCTTCGGCTGAAACTCAGGTGGCACATTTGGCATACCACGCCATTGCTCGGATTCGCGCGAGGCATCACGCATGAATCGTTTGACGATCCGATCTTCGAGCGAATGAAAACTGATCACACACAGTCGCCCGCCTGTCGACAGCAAGTCGAGGGACTGCTTGAGGACTTTGTCGAGCTGCTCCAATTCGTCGTTAATAAAGATTCGAATCGCCTGAAATGTCTTTGTCGCGGGGTGCTTCTTGCGCGTGTGGGCAGGAATAACTGAACTCACGATATCCGCGAGTTGCCCCGTCGTCGCAATCTCGGCATTGGCACGTGCCACGACGATCGCGCGCGCAATGCGTGGTGCATCGCGTTCTTCGCCGTATTTGTAAATCACTTGCTTCAACGCTTTTTCGCTGCCTGTATTGAGCCACTCCGCAGCAGAGATCCCTGCGTCCGGGTCCATGCGCATGTCCAGCGGTCCGTCGCGTAGAAAGCTGAAGCCTCGCTCGGCTTCATCGAGTTGCGGTGAAGAGACGCCAAGGTCGAAGAGCATGCCGTCGACTCCGCCTGTAAGCCCCATTTGATCAATTTGTCTCGCCAAGTCCGCAAAATCGCTCCTTATCAGCGTGAAACGAGGGTCATTAGTTAGTAGCGGTGCTGCTGCTGCGACTGCCTGCGGATCCCGATCGATTGCAATCAGTCGACCGTCCGCGTTCAGGCGTTGCAATATCGCGCTACTGTGTCCCCCTCGTCCGAATGTTCCGTCGACGTACAATCCGTCGACTTTTATTTCCAGCCCTTCGAGGACTGGCCCCAGCAGCACCGGCACATGTGTGTCGCTGCTCATG
>Ga0164320_10000355_pt1 | contig 14488 bp, 14 predicted proteins | sample GuaBasSediGuay11_FD_113736 | JGI IMG/M metagenome (GOLD analysis project Ga0164320, IMG submission 113736) | Subseafloor sediment microbial communities from Guaymas Basin, Gulf of California, Mexico - Guay11, Core 4567-28, 0-3 cm | ecosystem: Environmental > Aquatic > Marine > Hydrothermal...
CATGTCAATTAACGATATTTCAAAAGCGCTTGATCGCTCAGAATCCTGGACCAAGGTGAACCTGCTTCGGGCTCGAAAGGCCCTGGATGCTGAAATGAACCGCGAGAACAACGGAAGTAAAGCCTATGGATAAGCTCGCAAAACAACTGAAAGATGACGCTGCACGTATTGATGTGCAGATTTCGGATGAACTGGATCGCCGTATTTCGGCCTCTTTGCAAGGCGTAACGCCCGAGGTACCCGATACCGGTGTGGTCAGGCAACGTCCCGCCGCTTTTTGGTGGGCCAGTAGCCTGACGGGCGTCGCTGCGGCGCTGATAATAGTGGCCGTTATCAATTCTAATTCGCAAATCGAGGCCATTCCGGCCGTATCGCCGGAGACCTCTCCGGTTACCATGGCGACCATACCCACAATTGACTGGAAGGCAGAATCGGCGATGTTGACCCGGCCTTTGCAGCGAGAGCTTGAGGACCTGCAGGCGGACCTAAAGAAGGCGGAAGAAAAAGTCAAGAAAGAAATCGGCCTTTGAACCTGTGGAAAATACCTACTGATTCCACTATCCTCGATCGCTGGGGTCAGTTCGCCGGTATCGATTAGAACCAGTTTAACAACGAGATACCGCAAAAAATCGGTGGCGCGAGGCGTCAACCGGATCATAAATCGCACGACCATCAAAGGATGCATGAAGTATGCCTTTAGCTGTTGTCTTGATTCTGCTTGTCGTTGGTTCCGTCATTTTTCACCTGTTGAGTCCCTGGTATTTCACCGAGTTGGCTTCCAACTGGGCAATGGTGGACGTGACGATGGATATTACTTTCTATGTCACGGGATTCGTTTTCGTCGCGGTCAACCTGTTTCTGGCGTACTGCGTCATCAAGTTTCGCTACAAGAAAGACGCGCGCGCGACCTATGAGCCCGAAAACAAGAAACTCGAATACTGGCTTACGGGACTCACCGCGGTCGGCGTTGCCGCGATGCTCACGCCTGGGCTGTTTGTCTGGGGCAAGTTCGTCGACGTTCCTGAAGAGGCCCACATCGTTGAGGCCGTTGGTCAACAATGGCACTGGACGTACCGCTACCCGGGTGAGGACGGCAAGCTCGGTGAGGTTGATGCACAGCGCATTTCGAATGAGAACCCGTTTGGCATCGATCCGGAGGATCCCAACGGTCAGGACGACGTTATTGTCTACAATCCAGAGGTTCACATACCGCTCGACAAGCCCGTAAAGTTTTCGTTGCGGTCGAAAGACGTATTGCACAATTTCACCGTTGCACAGTTTCGCGTCAAGATGGATCTGGTCCCCGGCATGAATTCCTTCATGTGGCTAACGCCGACGAGAGTCGGTCGTTTCGAATTACTGTGTGAAGAGCTTTGTGGCATCGGCCATTTCGCAATGCGCGGTGCGGTCGTGGTGGAAGAGCAAGAAGACTTCAACACGTGGCTGGCGCAACAACCGACCTTTGCCGAGCAGAATGCACGGGTGGCTGGCAATGCCGCTATTGGCGCTGCCCAGTATGCGGTTTGTGCGGCATGTCATGGATCAGAGGGACAGGGTGTTGCAGCGATGAATGCACCGAAGATTGCTGGCCAGTCAGACTGGTATCTGAAGCGTCAGATTCTGAGTTACAAGAATGGTTTTCGCGGCGCGCATGAGGACGATACCTTCGGTCAGCAAATGATTGGCATGGTAGCGACACTGGCCAATGAGGCTGCCGTCGACAACGTTGTAGCCCATATTGCGACCTTGCCGGACAACCCATCCGCTGCGACCGTTGAAGGTGACGTCGAAAACGGCAGAGCGATCTATACAACATGCGCTTATTGCCATGGCGGTGACGGCATGGGTATCCAGGCCCTGAACGCGCCGAGAATCGCGGGTAATTCGGATTGGTACATGGCCAGGCAACTGGACAATTTCAAAACCGGCGTGCGCGGTGCTCATCCCAAGGATTACTACGGTTTTCAAATGGGACTCTTGAGCATCACATTGCGCGACGAACAAGCGATCAACGACGTCATCGCATACATCAACACTTTATAGGTCGGTAATCTATGTCTTACGTTGCATACGCAGATCGTGATCACGAGCAAGAGCACCACGATCCGGATACTTTCATCACCAAGTACATCTGGAGCCAGGACCATAAGGTCATCGCAATCCAGTACGGGTTAACGGCGATATTTGTTGGACTGATCGCGCTCGGCCTGTCCGCCATGATGCGGCTACAACTTGGTTTTCCCGATGATTTCGCGATGATCAACCCCGAGAACTATTATCAGTTCATCACCATGCACGGCATGATCATGGTGATCTATTTGCTGACAGCTCTTTTCCTTGGCGGCTTCGGTAATTACCTGATTCCGTTGATGTGCGGCTCACGCGACATGGTATTTCCGTTCATGAATATGCTCAGCTACTGGGTGTATTTATTGTCGGTCATCATCTTGCTCATCAGTTTCTTTGTTCCGGGAGGATCGACCGGCGCCGGCTGGACCTTGTATCCGCCACAATCGATAAGTCCGGGGACACCGGGAATCGATCTCGGCATCCTGCTCATGCTGGCATCGCTTGCTGTGTTTATTGTCGCGTTCACTATGGGCGGGTTGAACTACGTGACGACCGTCCTGCAAGCACGCTGCAAGGGCATGACGCTGATGCGTATGCCGTTATCGGTGTGGGGCATCTTCATTGCGACCATTCTGGGTCTGCTTGCGTTCCCGGCGTTGCTTGTCAGCGCCATCATGATGCTGTTCGACAAAACTTTAATGACCAGCTTCTTCATGCCGGCTGTCAGCTCCATGGGTGCTGATCCGGGTTATTCTGGCGGTAGCCCGATTTTGTTCCAGCATCTGTTCTGGTTCTTCGGTCACCCGGAGGTCTACATCGTTGCTCTGCCCGCGTTCGGAATTGTTTCGGACCTTTTGAGCACTCACGCCCGTAAGAACATCTTTGGTTACCGAATGATGGTTTGGGCGATCATTGCTATTGGTGGTTTGAGCTTCATCGTTTGGGCACACCATATGTACGTCAGCGGTATGAATCCTTACTTCGGATTCTTCTTCGCGACGACGACGCTGATTATTGCGGTGCCGACAGCCATCAAAGTCTACAACTGGGTTCTCACCTTGTGGGAAGGCAATATTCACCTGCGGGTACCGATGCTGTTCTCGATCGGCTTCATCTTCACATTTATCCATGGTGGCTTGACCGGTCTCTTCCTGGGTAATGTGACGATCGACCTGCCGTTGTCAGATACCTACTTCGTTGTTGCTCATTTCCATATGGTGATGGGCGTGTCGCCAGTCCTCGTCGTGTTTGGTGCCATCTACCACTGGTGGCCAAAGATCACCGGCAAGATGTACAACGAGACATTGGGTAAGTGGCATTTCTGGATGACGTTCCTTGGTACCTACGCCATTTACCTGCCAATGCATTACCTCGGATTCGCCGGAGTACCACGCCGTTACTTTGCGATGGGCAACACCGACTTCCTGCCGGCTTCGGCACAAGACCTGAATGCAGCTATTACGATTTCAGCTTTGTTCGTTGCCGCAACACAGATTCTGTTCTTCATCAACATGATCTGGAGTCTGAAGAGCGGCCCCAAATCGGATCCGAATCCCTGGGATGCAACAACGCTGGAATGGCAAACACCGGATCATCCACCGAAACATGGCAACTGGGGACATGAACTGCCCGAAGTACATCGCTGGGCATACGACTACAGCGTGCCAGGTTACGAAGACGATTTTATTCCACAGAACGTAGGCTCGGAGAAAGCACCTGCCGGACGCGATCACGGGGGCGAGCACTAGGCTCGGATGCACAAATGGAAATAGGCCTCATAACACTAGCGATCATTCTTGCCACCTTGCTCGGGTGGCTTCTGAAGCAGACGTTTAATACCCAGCCGTGGGTTGCGGAACAAGTCAGCGATACGGCGCATCACGGCCCATTCGGTGATTCGAGCAATACCAAGCTCATCGGATTGACGACTTTGCTGGCTGTAGTGACGTCATTCTTTGCCCTGATCCTGAGTGCCTATGCATTGCGTATGGAGCTCGGTGACTGGGTACCGATGACTGAACCGCAACTTCTATGGATGAATACGCTGATGTTGATCGTTGCGAGTGGCGTGTTCCAGTGGACGCGCAATGCGGCAGCCAATGGGCAGCAAGGTCGTTTGCAACCTGGCTTGTTGATTACGGGTGTGCTTACGCTCGGGTTCGTGCTTGGGCAGTATATTGCATGGCAACAGCTGCAGAGTTCGGGTCAGTTCATCACGAGTAACCCATCCAACGCATTTTTCTACTTTTTGACGGGCGCACATGCTGTTCATATTTTGGGCGGTCTGTATGTGTGGGCGAGGGCGACGATTAAAGTCGTTCTTGGCACAGGAGAGGCGGTCACGATTCGTCGCAGCATTGAGCTGTGCACGATCTACTGGCACTTCCTGTTGGTCGTCTGGTTAGTTCTTTTTGGATTGCTGTTATCGACCTAACAGTTTGACCTAAGGGGTCCGTATGTCAGAAGCAGTACTGGATAGCGGAGCAGAAAAAGCTCCTGGTGGACAAGGTCTTGTAGACGATTGGTCTCGGGACAAGCAGGTCTTCGGCGTGCCGTGGGGCAAGGCCATGATGTGGATCTTCCTGCTCTCGGATACCTTCATCTTCAGTTGTTTCCTTGTCGGTTACATGTCGGTTCGAATTGCAACGACCGATCCATGGCCGAATCCGTCCGAAGTTTTTGCTCTGCAAGCGTTCGGCCACGACGTACCGCTGCTGTTGATCGCGATCATGACCTTCATCCTGATTACCTCATCAGGCACGATGGCGCTAGCCGTCAACATGGGCTATCGAAGGAATCGCAAGCTGACCTTCTGGTTGATGGTGGCAACCGCGGTACTTGGCGCCTCGTTCGTGGGCATGCAGGCCTTTGAGTGGTCGAAGCTGATTGCTGAAGGAGTGCGGCCATGGGAGAACCCATTCGGTGCCGCGCAATTTGGTTCGAGCTTTTTCATGATTACCGGTTTCCACGGCATGCACGTATCGGCAGGCGTCATCTACCTGCTCGTTATCGCATTTCGTGTCAAACGCGGGTTTTACGAGAATCGACCAGGCGGCTACGAGATTGTCGAGATCACCGGCCTTTACTGGCACTTTGTTGATCTGGTTTGGGTATTCATCTTTGCATTATTCTACCTCTGGTAAGGAACAGGACTAATCGCTATGGCAGACGACGGGACACAACATCCGCTAAGAATCTACTGGATCATGTGGATTTCGCTATTCGTACTCAGCTCATTTTCCTACGGCACAGACTTCATGGACGACGGCGCGTTACGCACTTTTCTGATTCTGTTGTTCATGATGCTGAAGGCTGGTCGAATTGTCTTGATCTTCATGCACATGGGCTGGGAACGGCTTGCCCTGAAACTAGCGATCCTTGGTCCGCCAGTCGCAATTCTCGTGCTGATCGGGCTCATGTCACTGGAAAGCAATTACGTGGAAGGGTCACGTATTGATAATTACGGCGAAAGCACCATGGAAGTGGAGACGCCGGGACATCATTGAGATGCAAAGATAGTCACTTTGAAGGGCCCGCTTGCGGGCCTTTCTTGTTTCAGCCGCACAGGAGATGGATCTAGTCGAATGAGTGAATTTGAATACCTAGCTGTTTTTATCTCCATTATTTTTGGTATCAGCGTTACGCATATACTCGCCGGCGTGATTCGGTCGATCTATCGGGGAGAGCTTGATGAGACGCACTTTGTTCTAACCGCGTTTTTCTTTCTGGTTCTTATCCTCAACTGGTGGACAGGCTTTTCCTTTCGCAGTGTTGAAGTCTGGAGCTTTGACATTTTTCTGATCATTGTCATATGGTCGGTAGCACATTACATTGCAGCCATCACACTTTACCCGCCACTGTCGGCCGGCATTGAGCATGCTTTCGAGTATCGTCGAAACTGGTTTATGTGGGCATTCATCGGCACAGTCGTGATGGATATCGGGCAGACGGGGGCCAGGGGTGCACTGTTTACACCGTGGTTTTACCTGCCGTATGTGTTGCACTACATCGCGGTCTGTTTGCTTGCGATCTTCCTCAACAAGCCGGGTTTTCATCGATGGTCAGCGTGGTACTTATTGGTGGTCACTGCAAGCTGGTCATTCATAGTGCGGCGCTTTCTTGATTGACGACTAGGATGACCTGGAAATGAAGATTGTCATGAGCTTTGTTGGCGTAGTAACTATTTTCGCATTGGCGTTGCTGCTTTCGAATAACCGGCGTGCAATCAATCGAAGAACAATTGCCATCGCTTTCGTGATCCAAGCGTCCATCGGTGCGCTGGTATTGTTCGTTCCGGCAGGAAGCGCGGCGTTGGATGCCGTCGTACGAGGTGTGCAATACGTTATCAACTATGGCAACGATGGCATCGCGTTTCTGTTTGGTACGAACCTGAACAAGTCACTGGGCTTTACAATCGCCTTCAATGTGTTGCCTGTGATCGTGTTCTTCGCGTCACTGATGTCGGTTCTTTATTACCTCGGCATCATGCAGCAAGTTGTTGGCAGGTTCGGCGGCTGGCTGCACAAACTCTTGCAAACAAGTCACGCGGAGTCGGTGAGCGCTATTTCGAACATATTCGTCGGACACACGGATGCACCGCTTGTTGTACGTCCGTATCTCGCCAAAATGACGAATTCGGAACTGTTCGCCGTAATGACCGGTGGCTGTGCAACCATCGCAGGCGCGGTGATGATGGGTTATGCGCAGATGGGCGTGGATCTCAAGTACCTGATTACCGCCAGCTTTATGGCAGCACCCGGCGGCCTCCTTATTGCCAAAATCATGATGCCGGAAACGGAGCCGCACGATAATTCGGCTCTGGAGGATATAGACGAGGCTGACAAGCCGGTGAATATCTTCGAGGCTATTGGCAACGGGGCAATGACAGGAATGCAGGTCGCGTTGAGCGTGGGTGCGATGCTGATCGCCTTTGTTGGCCTTATCTACCTGTTCAATGGAATTTTGTCCGGCGTTGGTTCCTGGTTTGGGTTTGAGGGGCTGACTTTGCAATGGTTGCTGGGCCAGGTGTTTTCGCCCGTTGCATACCTGCTTGGCGTGCCGTGGTCTGAGGCTGTGCAGGCCGGCAGTTTGATCGGGCAGAAACTTGTTATCAACGAGTTCTACGCCTACGCCAGCTTTGTCGAGATCAAAGACTCGCTTTCGGAGCACACGCAACTCGTTGTGACTTTTGCGCTTTGCGGGTTTTCGAATCTTGCCTCGATAGCCATTCTGCTCGGCGGACTCGGTTCCATAGTGCCGTCGCGGCGGCACGATATAGCGAGGCTTGGTCTTCGGGCTGTCATTGGCGGTACACTTGTTAACCTGATGAACGCAGCGCGCGCTGGGATGTTTTTCTCCCTGCAGTAAATCGGAATATGAGTATGACTAGAGCAATTATCTTGGTACTGGACTCATTTGGTATTGGCGCTACGGCCGACGCCGATAAATTTGGCGATGTGGGTGCAGATACATTTGGGCACATAGCCGAAGCCCGGGCGAGTTCCGCATCGGGTCCACTGTGCTTACCCAATCTCGCCAGCCTGGGTTTATTTCACGCGGGCGAAGAAAGTACCGGCAAGTTTCATCCCGGTCATGACGCGAATGTTGAAATTATCGGCGCTTATGGCTACGCGGCGGAACTCAGCAGTGGCAAGGACACGCCAAGTGGTCATTGGGAAATAGCCGGCGTACCCGTTTTGTTCGATTGGGGATATTTCACCGGAAAAGAAGAGGCCTTTCCAGCCGAGTTGCTTGATGAGCTAATAGAGTGTGGCGGGCTGCCGGGCGTACTCGGCAATTGCCATGCTTCTGGTACAGAAATAATCGCCGAATTGGGTGATGAGCACGTCGCGAGCGGCAAACCCATCGTCTACACTTCGGCAGACAGCGTTTTCCAGATCGCCTGCCACGAAGAGTCCTTCGGTCTCAAACGTCTTTACGAACTTTGCGATATCGCAAGGAAGTTGGTCGACAAATACGACATAGGCCGCGTGATTGCACGACCATTCATCGGCGACGGTGCCGATACTTATGCTCGCACTGGCAATCGACGCGACCTGACCACGCCGCCGCACGCGCCTACGGTGCTGGACAAGCTTGTTGATAGTGGTGGGGATGTCATCAGTGTCGGCAAGATTTCCGATATTTACGCGCATATGGGCATCACGAAAAAAGTGAAGGCCAGCGGTAACGAAGCACTGTTTGATGCGACGCTGGATGCGATGCGTGATGCTGGTGACCGATCGATCGTATTCACTAATTTTGTCGACTTCGATATGTTATTTGGCCACCGTCGAGACGTCGATGGCTATGCCAGTGCGCTCGAGTACCTGGATGAGCGCCTACCCGAGGTTCTGGCGTTGATGGGTGAGGGAGATTTGCTGGTCTTATGTGCTGATCACGGTTGCGATCCGACCTGGCCCGGAAGCGATCATACGCGTGAGCACATTCCGATGTTGGCGTACGGATAGGGAGTGACTCCGGGATCGCTGGGACATCGCGAGTCTTTTGCAGATATTGGACAAAGTCTGGCAGTGCATTTCGACTTGTCGCCGATGGATTACGGCAGCAGTTTTATCTAGGGAAGCTCTGATCAATTCAGTGAATCTCTAGCTGCTGTTCGCCTTTTTGCCAAGAAACATCCCCAGCCATGCCGCAAAAATAATGCCGGCTATTCCCACAATCGAAAACCAGAGAGGGTGCGGTATCGTCGCAAGATTGATCGCCGTCGCGAGTAACATCAAGCTACCGACGACCATCGCAAACACCCTTGGCGCCGCGGTGCCAACGTGGCAAGCGGCCATGGTGCCTCCCAAGGTTCCAATAAACCATGCGCCACCGACAAACAGAAACGCGCCGAGCGGAAGTCCCGACATATAGACTCGAATTGCATCCGTGTCGGTGAAGTCGAGATCCGGCGGCGGCGGATAGACCGTGTGCCCGGCAATTTCGATGATCCAGATCAAACCCACGGCGACCAAAGCCCCTGCTACGCCAGCTGCAATGTTCTTTACCATGTCGCCATCCTGTCCAAATGCTCGCTTATTATTGCTTACGCTTCCTTAATGCCGCCTGAATCTCGGCTGCCAGCGCATTGGCTTCTGCTGTAACTCGCTTTGTGTCTATCGTCAGCATCTCACGTTCTCTCATGAGTATTTTTCCATCGACGATGACGGACGCTACATCCTGTTCGTCGGTAACGTAGACAAGATGTGAAATCACGTCGTAAGTTGGAACATGGTGGACGTCGTCAAACGCAACCTGGATCAGGTCTGCCTGCTTGCCGACCTCAAGAGACCCCGTCGTGTCGCTCAACCCGACAGCGACTGCGCCGCCTCGTGTTGCCATCGTTAGAACGGTCGATGCGGGTAGAACCTGCGGGTCCATGCGATCAACCTTTTGCAATAAGGCTGCCAGTCGCATCTCCTCCCACATGTCCAGATCGTTGTTACTGGCTGCACCGTCCGTCCCCAGACCGACACGAACACCTGCCTGCAACATCTCGGTTACCGGTGAAATGCCGGATGCAATTTTCATGTTGGACGTTGGGTTATGAATAACGCCGACCTGTCTTTCTGCAAGAATCGAAATCTCTGCTTCAGTCGGCCAGACCATATGCGCGGCGATCGTTAGCCCATCGAAAAAACCGATGGACTCGAAAAATTCAACGCTGGTTGTACCGAACGTGTCCTTCGAATACTGCAATTCGAATGGAGACTCCGACATATGGATACTGATGCCAACACCGTGCTCGACCGCAGCGGCACGAGTCGCCTTGAGTTGCTCTGCATTCAGCGTGTAGTTCGCGTGCGGTCCGAAGATCGGAGTGATTCGACTATTCTTTCCCTTCCACCGTTCAATAAACCCGATGCCCTTTGTGATCGAGTCAGAAGCGTTCTCTGCATCAGGGCTTCGTTGATCAATTACTGTTGCCGATATCAATGCGCGCATCCCACAACTGTCGACGACCTCTGCGATTGTGTCCGGAAAGTAGTACATATCGACAAATGACGTCGTACCGCCGCGGATCATCTCCCAGCAAGCGAGCTGTGTTCCGATACGAACGAATTCGGAATCGACGAATTGAACCTCGGCCGGGAAGATATAGTTGTTCAACCAGTCCATTAATGCGAGATCGTCAGCGACGCCTCGAAGAAGTGTCATCGCAGCATGCGAGTGCCCGTTGATCAGGCCGGGCATCACGATACGATTCTCGCCAGTGAGCGTCTCTGCGGCGTCGTATTCGGCCTGGATTTCGGCCGCTGGGCCAATCGCAAGAATCAGGCTGTCATCAATGGCAACGGCTCCATTCTCATAGACAGACGAATGCTCATCCATGCTGATGACGTATTCGCCCTTTACGATGAGGTCGATCTGATCTGACGAGGCCGCCACCGGCCCAGGATCCTGACCGGAGTTGCAGGCGCACAGACTAAATGTTACAAAAACAAAGCAAAAACAAATACTTATTCTTTTCATGGGGCATCCTTTTGACGTCGATTGTAACATCGAAAAAACGTCTGCCGACACATAAGGCACCGCCGACCGGTGAGTTGACTCCGGACATGATCGGTGACTTTCATGAATTCGGATTTCTTGTCCTGGAAGATTTCGTTTCTGTCGAATCCTGCAAGCAATTGCGTGATCGTGTCGGGGAAATGATTGATGCGTTCGATCCGCGCACGGTGCGCAGTATTTTTTCGGCGATGGAGCAAACGCAGCTCGGTGATAAATACTTCGAAGAGTCCGGCGACAAGATTCGCTTTTTCTTCGAGCAGGACGCATTTGACGAAAGTGGCAATCTCAAACAGTCAAAAGAGGATAGCCTGAACAAGATTGGTCACGCGATGCATGATCTGGACCCGGTATTTGACGAGTTTTCGCGAACGGAGGGTCTGTCGAACCTCGTTGATAGCCTTGGTTACGATGAGCCTGTGATTCTGCAGTCGATGTACATCTTTAAGCCGCCTCGAATCGGTGGTGAAGTTCACTGTCATCAGGATTCGACCTTTCTCTTTACGGATCCGGAGTCCTGTATTGGATTCTGGTTTGCGCTGGAGGATGCCACGACGGAAAATGGCTGCATGCACTTTATTCCGGGTGCTCACAAAGGACCGCTGAAGGAACTTCATTACCGCGACGTAAATGGCAAAATGACATACAAGACACTGGACGATACCCCCTGGCCAGAGGATGCGACGGTAGCAGTGGAAGCCAGGGCGGGAACGCTGGTTGTTTTCGACGGGCGTGCCCCTCATTTGAGTGGCCCGAATCTGTCCGACAAGTCACGGCACGCATATACGCTTCATGTCATTAACAAGAACAGCCACTACCCGATCGAGAATTGGTTGCAGCGTAGTGCACAACTACCACTGCGTGGGTTCTATTAGGGATAACAAATGCTTTTTACCGATGTAATTCGCACCAAGCGAGACGGCGGCGAGCTGTCTGACGACCAAATTCAGTTTTTCGTCGATGGACTGGCAGACAACAGTATTCCGGCGGAGCAGGTATCTTCTCTTGCGATGGCGATCTTCCTGAACTCTATGACGCCCGATGAAGCGGGCAAACTAACCAATGGCATGGCGGCGTCAGGAACCGTGCTCGATTGGCACAAAGAAGACTTGGGCGGCCCAGTAGTCGATAAGCATTCGACGGGCGGCGTCGGCGACAAGGTGAGTTTCCTTCTGGCGCCAATAGCCGCAGCATGCGGTTGCTATGTACCGATGATATCGGGCCGTGGTTTGGGCCATACGGGTGGCACGACGGACAAGGCAGAGGCGATTCCGGGTTATAACGCGACGCCAGACTTCAACCTGTTTCGTAAAACGGTAAAGGAGGTTGGCTGCGCGATTATCGGACAGACAGAGGATCTGGCGCCAGCAGATCGACGCTTCTACTCGATCAGGGATGTCACCGGCACCGTCGAATCGGTGCCCTTGATAACGGCGTCTATTTTGTCAAAGAAGATCGCTGCCGGACTGCAAGGGCTGGTAATGGATGTCAAGGTGGGAACCGGTGCGTTCATGGACACTCCTGAACGCGCGAGGGAACTGGCCACAAGTATCATCGCTACCGCCGACAAAGCGGGCCTGAAAACGCATGCCGTGATAACGGACATGAACGAAGTGCTTGGCCTGACAGCGGGCAACGCCCTTGAAATAGACGAATCCATTCGCTATTTGCGAAACGAGGTACGTGAGCGTCGACTGGACGATGTTGTGCTCTGCTTATGTGCGCAGATGTTATTGATCGGCGGTCTTGAGACTAACCATGATGCTGCGCGGATGCGTTGCGAGACTTCGATCACCAGCGGCAAAGCGGCGGAGGTATTCGGCCGCATGGTTGCAGCGCTTGGTGGCCCAAAAGATTTTGTCGAGAACCACGAGGCCCATTTGGCCATGGCGCCGGTGGTTCGGCCGATATACGGGGAAGGTACCGTTGTCGAAGTGGATACACGTGCAGTCGGCAACGCGATTATTGAACTCGGTGGCGGCAGACGTCAGGTGGGCGAAGAGCTCGATCTATCGGTTGGATTTTCATCTATCGCGCCAATCGGTTCGGAGCTGGGGTCAGATCGCCCTCTCGCCGTTGTCCACGCAGCAAACGAGGCCGATGCAGACCGCGCGGCCGACAACCTGCAAAAAGCGTGCAAAACTGCGGGATCAGCGCCGCCCAAACAACCGGTAATCTGCGAGATATTGGCCGGATAAAGTTGTGCTTTGCGGTATGCTTGAGGCCACCGCCAATAACAATAATTAACTCTCGGGGGACACCATGCAGAACCTGATCGGCCTGGCCGGAATCGTTGTCATACTCGGAATCGCTTTCGGGTTTTCGAGTAATCGCAAGGCTATCAATCTACGGGTTGTCGGTGCGGCGTTTGGTCTGCAGGTTGTTGTCGCAACGATGGTCCTTTACTGGGACATGGGTCGCCGCGGTATCGAGGTAATGAGTGGCGGCGTAATGGCTGTCATCGGCTTTTCGAGAGCCGGAATTGAAATGGTGTTTGGCCCTCTGGCAAACACGGAGGTCATCGGTTTCAGTTTTGCGGTCAATATTCTGCCGATCATCATTTTCTTCTCAGCATTGATGTCGGTTCTGTATCACCTGCGAGTGATGGAGTGGATAGTGAAAATCGTGGGCGGGGCTTTACACCGGATCATCGGCACCGGTGCGGTCGAGTCGATGAACGCTGCAGCAAATATTTTCGTTGGTCAGACTGAAGCGCCTTTGGCGATCAAGCCGTATTTGAAAAACCTGACTGAGCCGCAGATGTTTGCCGTTATGGTATCGGGTCTCGCATCAATCGCCGGCACAGTACTCGCCGGGTACGCACTCATGGGTGCCGAATTGAAGTATCTGCTCGCCGCCGCCTTTATGGCAGCTCCGGGTGGTCTGTTGATGGCCAAGATGATCATGCCGGATGATGAAGTGAAATCATCGGGGGTAAAAGAAAAACTCGTCATGGAACCCAGTCAACACAAGAATGTCATTCTTGCGGCGGCTTCCGGCACTACCGATGGCCTGCGCCTGGCCGCTAATATTGGAGCAATGCTGATTGCGTTTGTTGCGTTGATTGCGCTCTTCAACGGATTGGTTGGGTGGTTGTGCAGTCTTGTCGGGTTTGACGGCATTACGTTGCAGTTGATACTTGGAAAGATATTCCAGCCATTGATGTACTTGCTGAGCGTACCCTGGACTGAGGCTGAAGCCGCGGGTGCACTGTTCGGCGAGAAACTGATTCTCAACGAGTTCGTCGCGTTCTCACATCTAAACGAATACCTTGCCGGGATGAGCCCCCGAACGTATGCGATTGTGACGTTCAGTCTTTGCGGTTTCGCAAACCTTTCATCCATAGCTATTTTGCTTGGCGGGCTCGGCGTGCTTGTTCCCGAAAAGCGCGATCTAATCGGACAGTTCGGGATTAAGGCCGTACTGGCCGGTTCGTTGTCGAATCTCATGAGCGCCGCACTCGCTGGATTGCTACTGACTTTCTGAGCACGTGATACCGCGCCAGATCATCATCGATTGTGACCCGGGACAGGACGACGCCGTCGCCCTGTTCCTTGCTATATCGTCTCCGGATGAACTCGAGATTCTTGGCATAACGACTGTTGCAGGCAACGTTCCGCTAGCGTTGACAGAACGCAATGCGCGCATGATGTGCGATATTGCGGCCTGCGAGAACGTGCCAGTATTCGCCGGTTGCGGCAAGCCGATGATTCGCGATGCGATAACGGCTGAGTACATACACGGCGAGACTGGTATCGATGGCATTGTTGCCTTCGAACCCCGAACACCGTTGCAGGATCAGCATGCAGTCGACTTCATCATCGACACCCTGCTCAGCAGAGATAAGGTGACAGTGACTTTAATTCCGACAGGCCCGCTGACGAATATCGCCACTGCTATAGAG
>Ga0164320_10000356_pt1 | contig 14480 bp, 18 predicted proteins | sample GuaBasSediGuay11_FD_113736 | JGI IMG/M metagenome (GOLD analysis project Ga0164320, IMG submission 113736) | Subseafloor sediment microbial communities from Guaymas Basin, Gulf of California, Mexico - Guay11, Core 4567-28, 0-3 cm | ecosystem: Environmental > Aquatic > Marine > Hydrothermal...
GTTGGTAAGGCCTGGCACAAGGTAGTTCGCAAAGTCCGTCAGACCCGGGTTATGGGCGAATAACATCAGGTTATTGAATCCCGCATCCTGCGTTGCAATGACGTCGAGCAGACTGTCGAGTGAGGCCAGGTAGAGGCCATCTTCGCGTTGCAGAAATTCGACCGGATAACCGAGTTCCCGGGCAAATATCCTGGCTGTTGCCCAGGCACGAACGGCTGGACTGCTTATGATTTGTGAAGGCCGTGCGCCGGCCTCGGCGACAAACTGACCCATGAGCGGGGCATCGTGTTCGCCGCGCTTGTTCAAAGGACGTTCGCGGTCGCTCAGGCCCCTGTTTTTCCAGCTCGATTTTGCGTGGCGAACAAGTGTCAGAGTTTTCATTGCATGCTTGCGGTGATTCCGATGGCAAGAGCAAGTTTACATCAAGCCTGTCTGCAACAGCGCCTCTTCTGACATCATGCCCTGGTTCCAAGGCGGGTCGAAGACAAGTTCGACGACGACGTCTGACACCGTTGGGATGATGGCGATCTTTTCCTGGGCGTCCTGCACCAGAACGTCCCCCATGCCACAGCCAGGAGCTGTCAACGTCATGTCCACGCTGACACTGCGCTCGCCGTTGCCAAGGGGTGCAACATCGCATCGATAGATCAGGCCCAGATCCACAATATTCACCGGGATCTCGGGGTCGTAGCAGGTCTTAAGTTGTTCCCAGATCACTGCTTCAATGTCGGCATCCGATGCGTTCTCCGGGATCGCCGGTGGCGGCACGGGCTCCTTGCCGATGGCGTCGGCATCGCGGCCCGCAATACGGAACAGATTTCCCTCGACGTAGATCGTGAAACTGCCGCCGAGCGCCTGCGTGATAAAGCCGCTGGTTCCTTCACGTAACAAGAGTTCCTCACCCGCCGGGATGATGATCGCTTTGACGTCGCGCGATATCGTGAGTGGTTCGTTCATGTGGCCAAACATAGCTGCAACTACTCCGTCGAAACCGGTTGTGACTGGCCCCTAACGGCCGAATTAAGTGCGTGCCACGCGAGCGTTGCGCATTTCACCCGTGATGGATAGTCGCGCACGCCATCGAGTGCGCGGATCTTGTCGAGGTTGATGCTGAAGTCATGGCCCGTTTGATGCTCAGGGTCGGTCAGCCGTCCGGTGACTTCGGCAAAACAGTCAAGGGCCCGGTGTATGCTGAGCCCGGTGACGAGATCTGTCATCAGCGATGCTGACGCAACGGAGATCGCACAACCGCTGCCCTCGAATGATGCTTCAGTGATCACGTCGCCGTCGACTTTCGCGTACAAGCGCAGCTTGTCACCGCACAACGGGTTTATGCCCTCGGCCGTATGCGTCGCGTCGTCAATCTTATGGAAATGGCGTGGGTTACGTGCATGATCGAGGATCAATTCTCGATACAGGTCGCGTAGTTCGTCATCCTGGTTGATATCGATCGCGTTCATGAAAATATCTGTTGAGCCTTGCGAATGGCGTCGACGAGTTGATCGATGTCATCGCGGTTGTTGTATAACGCAACGGATGCGCGCGCTGTCCCCGGGATGCCGAAAAAATCCATAACCGGCATCGCGCAGTGGTGCCCGGTACGAATCGCGACGCCCTGGTGGTCGAGGATGGTGCCGAGGTCATGCGGATGAATATCATCGACGAGGAATGATTGTACGCTGGCCTTGCTTCTCGCTGTGCCGATCAAGCGCATGCCGTCAATATTGCCGAGCTGCTGCGTCATATAGTCGAGCAGCCGCGTTTCATGTTGGGCGATGTTATCCATTCCGACCGACAGCAGGTAGTCTACGGCCGCCCCGAGCCCGATCACGCCAGAAATATTCGGCGTGCCTGCCTCGAATTTGTAGGGCAGTTCATTGTAGGTGGTGCCGTCGAATGACACTTCCAGGATCATGTCTCCGCCACCCTGGTAGGGCGGCATGTCCTCAAGCAGCGCTTCTTTGCCGAACAACACTCCGGTACCGGTTGGGCCGAACATCTTGTGTGCCGAGAAGGCATAGAAATCGCAGTCAAGCGCCTGCACGTCGACATTCATGTGAGGCACGCCCTGTGCGCCGTCCAGCAGAACCGGAATGTCATGCGCTTTCGCACGGCGGATGATGTGCTCAACCGGGTTTACCGTTCCCAGTGCGTTAGACACATGGGCAACGGCGACCAGTCGCGTTCGGTCTGAGAGCAGTTTGTCGAATGCATCGATGTCGAGTTCGCCGGCATCGTTGATCGGTGCGGCGACCAGCACTGCACCCGTCTGCTCGCAAACGAGCTGCCACGGCACGATATTCGCGTGATGCTCCATGTGGGTGATCAGGATTTCGTCACCGGGTTGCAGCCGCGGCCGGCAATAACTTTGAGCAACAAGATTGATCGATTCCGTAGTGCCGCTCGTCAGAATGACTTCTTTGCGGTTTGAAGCGTTGATGAACGAGCGAATCTTGTCGCGCGCCCCTTCATACGCCTCTGTCGCCCTGTGACTCAGTGTGTAAACGCCACGATGCACGTTGGCATGGTCGCGCTGCTGGTAGTGGGCAACGGATTCTATGACCGACTCAGGCTGCTGGGCTGATGCTGCGCTGTCCAGATAGGCAAGCGGGTGCTCATGAACCTGTTGATGCAGAGCGGGGAAGTCACGTCGGCAGTCAGCGATCGAGGAGAATCGATTTTCCTGTGACTGGCTCATACATCCGTCTCCTGCATTAGCTGGTCGAGGCGGCCGGCGATTCTATCGGCCAAGAAATCATGTAGTGAGCTGATCGGTGATTTGCCGACGATCGCCTGTGCAAATGCCCTGGTCAGTACCTGTTTTGCATCGTGTTGGCTCAGGCCACGTGTGCGCAGGTAAAACAGTGCAGTTTCATCGAGCTGGCCAACGGTGGTTCCGTGGCTGCACTTTACGTCGTCTGCATAGATCTCGAGTTCGGGCTTTGCGTCGATCTCCGCATTGTTCGACAACACCAGGTTGTGATTCGCCTGTTCGGCATCCGTGCCGTCTGCGCCCTTGTGGACAATAGCCTTGCCATTCCACACACCACGCGCCTTGCCTGTCAGGATGCCGCGGTATTCCTGGCGGGACTCTGTGGGCCCGGTGCGGTGATCGGTGCGCGTGTGATTGTCGATGTGTTGACCATCACCAATGAGGTACAAGCCGGCGAACTCAGCATTGCCGCCGGGATTTGCGAGATCGATAACGAGGTCGTTTCGAATCAGGCGACCGCCGAAGTCAAACGCACAATGCCTCAATTTCGCATCGCGGCCGACCGTGACGGACTGATAGCCTGTTTGCTCGTGCACACGATCACGGTCCTGGATACGGACGTAGTCCGCACGTGAGCCGTCTCCCAGCGTCAGGTTGATGACGGAGTTTGAATACAGCTCTGCATCGCCACTCGACGTGTGGTACTCGATAAAACTCGCTGTACTGTTCGCAGCCACGTCAATGTCGACGCGGATCTGTGACACGGTCGCAGCGCTGTCGGCACGATCAACGATGAGAATGCCGATGGGGCGGGCAAGTTCTGTAGAGGCTGCAATTGAAATACGCAGACCATCACGCAGCAATGCCGCATTCAGATCACCAAGCCTGCCGGATGGCGTCAATTGTTCGACCGAGCCGCTGAGGCGTTTGATCTCAACGCCTGCGATTACAGTCTCGTGTACAGCTTGAGCATCAACCTGGCCGTTGTCGATGACGACCCAGTCGGCATCGATGGTCCGGACAATGTCGTCCGCCGCAGCAACGCCAGCACGTGGCATTTTGGCGCCTGCTTCAAGCCAGCGGTTCGCAATAGCGACGGCTCCGGAGAGGTCTGTGTACTTCCAGTTTTCTTCGCGACTGCCCGGCATGCCGTCTTGACGGAGCTGATCAAGCGCTGCGCGGCGAGACGCCGCCAGGTTGTCCTCTGGCAGTGCCGCGACCACTTTTTTCAGTGCGTCGATAGACAGGGTGGGCGATTTCATCCGTTGGCGGCCTCGCGCACCCAGTCGTATCCTTTCTCTTCCAGTTCGAGTGCGAGCGACTTGTCACCGGAGCGCACAATGCGTCCCTCGGACAAGACGTGAACATGATCGGGTTCGATATAGTCGAGCAGGCGCTGATAGTGAGTGACGAGCACGATGGCGCGATCTGGCGCGCGCAGTGAGTTGACGCCTTCGGCGACGGCGCGCAATGCGTCAATATCGAGGCCCGAGTCGGTCTCATCGAGGATCGCGAGGCTGGGTTCCAGCATAGCCATCTGCAATACCTCGTTACGCTTTTTCTCGCCGCCCGAGAACCCCTCATTGACGCCCCGGTTCAGGAATTTCGGGTCCATGCCGAGCAGGGCCATTTTTTCCCTGGCGAGCTTAAGGAACTCGAATGCGTCAATCTCGTCGAGTCCCTGGTGTTTGCGCTTGGCATTGACCGCTGCCTTGAGCAGGTAGGCGTTGTTAACGCCCGGAATTTCGACCGGGTACTGGAAGCCGAGGAAGATGCCTTCGCGCGCCCGTTCCTCGGGTTCGAGTTCGAGCAGGTTCTTGCCCCTGAATTCAACGGTGCCGTCGGTAACTTCATAGTCGCTGTGTCCGGCAATCACCAGGGCTAGCGTACTTTTTCCGGAGCCATTCGGGCCCATGATGGCATGTACTTCTCCGGCGTCGACACGCAGCGAAAGGCCGCGCAGAATTTCGGTGCCACCGATTGAGGCTTTCAGATCTTTGACTTCGAGCATTACTTTTCCTTACCCGACGGCGCCTTCGAGGCTGACGCTCAACAGCGCCTGTGCCTCGACTGCAAATTCCATCGGTAGTTCCTTGAAGACTTCCTTGCAGAAGCCGTTGACGATCATGTTGACGGCATCTTCTTCCGAGATGCCACGCTGGCGACAGTAGAACAACTGGTTCGCCGAGATCTTCGACGTGGTTGCCTCGTGTTCGATTTTCGCCCCGGGATTCTTGATTTCCATGTAGGGGAATGTGTGTGCGCCACATTCCTTGCCGATAAGCAGTGAATCGCACTGGGTGTGATTGCGCGCACCATCCGCCTGCGGCATGACACGAACCAGACCGCGGTACGCCTGCTGCGCGTGCCCGGCCGATATTCCCTTCGAGACGATCGTACTGCTGGTATTGCGCCCGATGTGAATCATCTTGGTGCCGGTGTCGGCTTGCTGGTAATTGTTCGTTACTGCGACCGAGTAGAATTCGCCGACCGAGTTGTCGCCGCGCAGGATGCAGCTCGGATACTTCCAAGTAATGGCAGAACCCGTCTCGACCTGCGTCCACGAGATCTTCGAATTGGCACCGCGGCAGTCACCACGTTTCGTGACGAAATTGTAAATGCCGCCTTTGCCTTCCTCGTCACCCGGATACCAGTTCTGCACCGTCGAGTACTTGATCTCGGCGTCGCCGAGCGCGACCAGTTCAACGACCGCGGCGTGCAACTGGTTTTCATCACGCATCGGTGCTGTGCAGCCCTCCAGGTAGCTGACGTGGCTGCCTTCATCCGCAATGATCAGTGTGCGTTCGAACTGGCCGGTGTTGGCGGCGTTAATTCGAAAATAGGTCGACAACTCCATTGGGCAACGAACGCCTTTCGGTATATAGACAAACGAACCGTCGCTAAACACTGCCGAGTTCAGCGCAGCATAGAAATTGTCACGCTGGGGAACCACGCTGCCGAGGTATTTGCGCACGAGTTCCGGGTGGTTGATCACTGCTTCCGAGAACGAACAGAAAATCACTCCCACCTCGGATAGCTTCTCCTTGAAGGTTGTCGCGACCGATACGCTGTCAAAGACAGCGTCTACCGCGACTCCCGCAAGGCGGGCACGTTCGTGCAATGGGATACCGAGCTTGTCGTAGGTCTCGAGCAGCTTCGGGTCGACTTCATCGAGGCTCTGCGGCTTGTCTGCATCCGACTTGGGCGCCGAGAAGTAGGAAATACCCTGAAAGTCGATGGGCGGGTAGTGCACGTGTGCCCATTTGGGTTCCTGCATCTCGAGCCACATGCGATAAGCACGCAGGCGCCACTCCAGCATGAACTCCGGCTCGTTCTTGCGTGCCGAAATTGCCCGCACGACACCTTCGTCGAGACCTGGCGGCAGGCTCTCGCTCTCGATGTCAGTGACGAAGCCATGCTCGTAGCGCCGGTTGACGAGATTTTCGAGATTTTCCTGTTCTGTCGACATTGCCTAGTTCTTCCTCTCAACGGTTACCGGCAGACCAGCAAACCGGAAACTCGGAACAGGGCTATTGGAGCGTGTCAGGTCGGTCAGGTTGATGTCTTCCAGGGCGCGCCGGATAGCCACGTTGATGCGTTGCCAGGCATCGCCGACGTTACAAACACTCTCGTAGTCACAATGACTGTCCGATGCGCTGCATTCTGTAATGGATACCGGACCTTCAAGGGCGTCGATAACGCTGGCCGCACTGATTTCATGTGCAGGACGGGCAAGCTGGTAGCCCCCATTGGTGCCTCGTGTGGAGGTTACGAGGCCTGCACGGGCCAGTGACTTGAGCAGCTTGCTAACCGTCGGCACGGCGATCCCGGTCGTATCGGAGACCTCCGCAGCACTGCAGACGGCGCCAGAAGCACCAGCCAGGTGGGCCAGCACCACAGTGCCGTAATCGGTGAGTTTGCTGATTCTGAGCACGGTAAGATCCGTTGCGGGAACGATAAAGGACTATTTTAGTCCTATTTACAGCTCCAGGCTATAGGATGCATCGATTTTTGCTATGCTACGCGGGCCCTGGCGGCCGCCAGACTCGGGAGAATTGCACTGTCTGACCATCTCATCGAAGTACGCGATGTCGATTTTTCACGCGGCGAGCGGACGATATTCAGGGATCTGGACCTGACGATCGCCCGTGGCGAGGTGACAGCGATCATGGGACCGAGTGGCACGGGCAAGACCACACTGCTGCAGCTGATTACGCGGCAGCTCAATCCGGATAAGGGCCAGGTCATCGTGGCCGGTGATGATATTTCGAAATACAGCATTTCCGAGCTTTACAAAATGCGGCAACGCATGGGCATGTTGTTCCAGAACGGCGCGCTGCTGACCGACATGAGCGTATTCGAGAATGTCGCGTTTCCATTGCGCGAGCACACGCGGCTCGGGGAGCGACTGATTCGCAATGTTGTGCTTATGAAGCTGCACGCTGTAGGTCTGCGCGGCGCAGCCTACATGATGCCTGCGCAGCTTTCGGGTGGCATGGCGCGACGCGTTGCGTTGGCGCGGGCAATCGTAATGGACCCTGCGATGTTGATCTATGACGAGCCTTTTGTGGGTCTTGATCCCATCTCGATGGGTGTCATTGCCAAATTAATTCGCCAGATGAATGACGCGCTCGGCATTACGAGCATCGTAGTTAGTCACGATGTCAAAGAGATCGGCGAGGTCGCGGATTACAGCTATGTGGTCGCAGACGGCAAGGTTGCTGCCGCAGGCCGACCGGCGGATCTGAAAAATGATTCATCGGAGCTGGTCAAGCAGTTCATGTTGGGGCTCGCTGACGGGCCGGTCGCGTTTCACTACGACGCTCCAGACTATGCCGAGCAACTGCTCGGCACGAATTCGGACTAGGTTCGTATGATTCGCGATATCTGGAATACGTTTCTTAACTTCTTGCACAACTTTGGCGGTATGTGCCTGTTTTTCTTGCGCCTCGTGCAATATACGCCACAGGTGTTGTTCAAACGGTTTTCGCTCGTGGTTTACCAGGTTCACAACGCCGGTGCATTGTCGCTCGTCGTCATTGTGATCAGTGGGTTATTTGTCGGTGCGGTGCTCAGCTTACTAGCCTATTCCAGTCTTGAGCAATTTAACGCTGAGGATACGACTGGCATTTTCGCCGGTCTCGGCCTCACTAAAGGTATAGGACCAGTGTTTACAGCACTGCTGTTTGCGGGGCGTGCAGGAACAGCGCTCACATCCGAAATCGGTCTCATGAAAGCGACGGATCAACTCTCTGCCATGGAGATGATGGCCGTGGACCCATTGCGCTATGTGGCCGTGCCACGGTTTCTCGGTGGTGTGATTGCAATGCCACTTCTTACAGCAATTTTCACGTCGATCGGCCTGCTGGGTGCGCATCTTGTCGCGGTGGAACAACTTGGTGTCGATGTAGGATCCTATTGGCAGCAATTGCAGAATGTTGTCGACGGTCCTGATGTTCACGAGGGAATAACAAAGAGCATTGTTTTCGGCGTAGTTGCCAGCCTGGTGGCCGTCTGGGAAGGTTACAATTCGACGCCAACTGCCGAAGGTGTTGGCCGGGCTACGACGCGGACCGTCGTCGTCACGTCCATCGCAGTGTTGTTTTTAAATTACATGATCACGGCAATTTACCTCTGAGGTAGGACCATGCAGCAAACACGTACGATTGAGTTAGGCACAGGCCTGTTCGCACTACTCGGCATTGGCGCGCTGTTCTTCCTGACTACGCAGACGACGGGGAGTGACGATTTCAATGTCGACGATACCTACGAAGTGGAAGCACGCTTCGACAATGTCGGCAGCCTGAAACCGCGGGCGCCGGTGTCGATGTCTGGGGTTACTATTGGACGAGTCACTGCAATTCGCTTCGACTCGGATTCTCTGGAGGCCGTCGTCACATTTGTTGTAGACAGCCAGTACGACCAGATTCCCGATGATTCTGATGCGAGCATTCTGACGTCCGGTCTGCTGGGCAGCCAGTATATTGGCCTCACCGCCGGTGGATCTCCGCTTTATCTCGAGGCCGGTAGTGAGATCCTGTTCACACAATCGGCCCTCCTGCTTGAGAATATAATAGGCAAGTTCCTGATCGGTGGTCCGCCGGACAGCGAGAGCGAAAAAGAGTAACTCGAGGTACGAACGACTATGTTTCGATTTGTGATATTGGCTTTCATTGCGGTGTTCGCGTTGGCTTTGCCTGATGCTGAGGCGGCGAACCGGCCCAGCGAGGTCATTGAGGGCGCCGTTGATTTGCTGAACGAGGGTCTGGACGGCCGCAAGGAAGAGCTCGCCGCCGATGAGGCAGCGCTGCGTGCTTTTGTTGACGGCATTCTCTTGCCGCGCTTCGATCGCGAATTTGCCGCTGTCGCTGTATTGGGTAAGCACTGGCGGACCGCGAGTGACGAGCAGAAGGACCGCTTCATATCTGCTTTCTACGCAACGCTGTTGCAGCGTTACGCCGATGGGATACTCGAATTCAACATGGATCGTGTTGAGATTCTCCCGTACAGGGGCGATGCCAGCAAACGAACCACGGTCGTTAAAACAAATGTACGTCTCGATGATGGCAGCAAGATTCCCGTGCATTACACGCTCGTGAACCGGGAAGATCAGTGGCGCATGTTCGACGTCAAGATCGAAGGTATTTCCTACGTCGTCAACTATCGTAAGGAACTCGAATCAGAAATTCGCAGTACGAGCCTGGAATCCGTTATCGATCGGCTCGAGCGCGAAGCCGGTGCGGCTACGAATGAGTGAGTTCGATCTGCAGGACCAGGGTGAGGGGCGTTTTTCGCTCAGCGGCGATATGTCTTTCGAAACTGCGAACCAGATCCTGAGATCGAGTGAGTCTGTGTTTCGCCAGCACGCTACGCTGGAAATTGACCTGTCCGGAGTCGGCAAGGCCGATTCAGCTGGCCTTGCGCTAATGCTTGAGTGGAAGGCGCAGGCCGGACAGCGCGGCGCATCTATTCAGTTCATCGAGATTCCGAAGAGTCTTCTGGCCGTCGCGAAAACGTCCGAGGTCAGTGACCTGATCTAAACGGGCCTATTCAGAGGCCTCTTCTGCTGTCGCGTCTTCGTCTTCGAAGAACTCGTCAAACATTTCGCCGTCGTAAAACTCTTCTTCTTCATCCGTTGGCGGATTGCCGTCGAATATGCGGAACGTACGGTTTTGCCGGCAAGCTTCGCGGACGGTTACGTAGGGATCCTGGGAGTCGTCGAGAATAGAGTCTACGCCCAGTAAGCGATACCTGAGGTCGATCATGCGAACGCCCCAGACTTTGTCGCGCACGGACGTGTTGTCATAGTGCGTCCAGACGTCGGAGTAATAGTCGATTGGCAATGCGAAGACGTCGGAGGCCATGTTGGGGCCCCAAAATGGCAGGACAATATAAGGCCCGTCGGGTACACCCCAGACTGACAAGGTTTGTCCGAAGTTTTCGTCGTAGCGCTCCATACCGGAAGCGCCGGCTATATCAAACAAGCCACCGATTCCCAGGGTGCTATTGAACAGGAAGCGCCCGAGTTCATTGAACCCGCGTCCAGGCTTGCCTTGCAGGAAGTTATTCAGTGCTGACCGTGGAGTCGTCAGGTTGCTGAAAAAATTCGTGACGCTACGCCGTACCGGCGTGGGCACGACCTTGCGGTAGCCGCGGGCGAGGGGACCCAGCGCGACCTTGTCTATTGCCATATTGAGTGAATGCATCGTGCGATTGAGCGGCTCGAGCGGATCGTACGCGACGTAGGTCGAATTCTCATCCAGCGGATCGTGCGACGCGCAGCCCGTAAGGGATCCAGCCACTACCAGTAGCAGCAACACCAACGAGTGCGAAAAACGCAACTCGGTCCGCACTATTGGCTCGCACTCGCGGTGAGACCAACCGGGCGGCTGCGCTGCAGCTGCGTGAGCTGTTCCTCGGTCATGAATTCCCGGATGAAATCGATTCTGGCTTCGAATCGAATGCGCTGGATTTCCTGAAGCTCTGGCATTGCCAGGGCCTGGCGCAGGTAGTTAACGCCGCCGATCAGGTCACCGGTCATCAGTCGGTACTCGGACAGGTAGTAGTAGGCTTCCGCGCCTTCGCCGGCCATTGAAGCAGCCCTTGCGATCAGCCGCACCTGTTCCGGCGTTGGCGGCACGTTATTCATCAGGTCGAGCAGCATTGTGTGCGCCTGTTCGGCCTTGCCGAGTTGCAGCAAGAGCTCGCCGTAGTGGATGACCAGTGGCACATTGCGAGGGAACAGATCAACTGCCTCGTCAAAGGTCCTCTGGCCCGCGGAGTATTGTTCAAGGGAAAGTTGGGATTGACCCAGTCCAATGTGGAACGCGATGACTTTCTTGTCTTTCTCCACCAGGTATTCAAAGATCCGGCGGGCCTCATAGTCGCGCCCGGCGCGCTGATAGGCGACCGCCCGTCCATAGCGTTCAACGTCCGTCTGATTCTCGTAGTCGCGACGTTCGAAATAGCTGACCGCTTGCTCCGACGTATCGAAGCCTGCAACGCGCAGCCGCGCCTGTACCAGTCCGTAATTGGTCGAGTCGGACGTGCTGACGCGAGGGTATGCGGCGGATCGTGTGCGGGCTTCCGCAATTCGTGCGGATGTCACCGGGTGAGTACGCAGGAATTCCGGCATGCGTTCGTCGGGTGCACTGAGTTGTTGCCGTGACATCACTTCAAAAAACGAGCTCATGCCGTGCGGGTCGAATCCGGCCTGGGCCAGTGCGCCGATGCCGATACGGTCTGCTTCATATTCATTGCTGCGTGTGAAATTGATCTGCTGCTGTGCCGCAGTACCCTGAGCTATGGCCATACCGGCCTGAACGGCGTCGGCATCTCCACCTGCTGCGCCAAGAATCAGGGCGCCCAACATTAGCGCTGTCGACAGAACGCTCTGTCGGCTGCTTGCATGAATGGATCGTGCAATATGGCGTTGCGTGACGTGCGCGACCTCGTGCGCCAGTACGCCGGCCAGCTCGTCTTCGTTGCGCGAGGCATCGATCAGACCGGTGTGAACGCCGATATATCCGCCGGGCAGGGCGAAGGCGTTGATCCGGGGGTCATTAACGACAAAGAACGTGAATTCATGATCCCCGTCGTTGGTTTGTGCGGCAATGCGGTGGCCTATTTCGTTGATGTACTCGGTGATTTGCGGATCTTCGACCAGTTGCCCGCTCATGCGAATGCTGCGCATGATTGCGCGCCCGATCTGGGCTTCCTGTGACTTATTGAGGATCGCATCGGCCGGGCTGCCCATATCCGGGATCTTGATATCATCCGCGCCGGCACCGCTGACGAATACGACAGCCGTAACAGCGAGCAGCGTCAGAGCGCGTTTGGCGAAATCACGAATCAACAGAAAATCTCAAAATTACAGGGCCTCATCAACTGAGACCCTGTTTCTTAGCGTGTGTTCCACATTCTAGCGCTTTCGAGCACCTCTGCGGCATGCCCTTTTACCTTAACTTTGCGCCACTCTTCGTGCAGCTTGCCGTCATTGTCGATCAGGAAAGTACTGCGGACAACGCCCATGAATTTTCGGCCGTACAGGGTCTTTTCGTGAATCACGTCAAACGCCTTACAGAGCTTTTCATCGGGATCCGACAGGAGGTCAAACGGAAAACCCTGCTTGGCCCTGAACTTCTCATGTGAAGCTATGCTGTCGCGAGACACGCCGAAGATCACCGTGTTCTGCCGTCGAAACTTTGCTGACAATTCCTTGAAGTCGAGTCCTTCCCGGGTGCAGCCAGGGGTGCTGTCCTTCGGATAAAAATAGATAACGACGTTTTTCCCGCGCAGATCTTTTAGCCGAATGCTCTTGTCACCGGTTGCCTCGCACGTAAAATCGGCAACGACGCGGTTCAATGTGGGTCCGCTCAATGGAGTCTCCTTGCTACTGGATTCAGGCTTTTACTGGCTCGAGAATGGCATCAAGATTGAGGCGATCGCACAACTCCAGAAATTCGTCACGCAGTTGCGCGATATGCACGGTCGAGGGGATATTGACGGCCATCTGGACCGCGAACATGGGTGCCCCCGTGTGTGCGGCCGCATAGCCGCGCGTGGCTACGTCAGCGATCTCAATATTATGCGCGGCAAAGAAGTTTGCGAGGCCGAACACAATGCCCTGGTGGTCGAGACTGACCGCATCGACGACGTAGGGCATTCGGTCGTCCTTGACGGCGCGTTGGCCAGTCTTGCGGATTGTGAAGGTGAGGTTGTCGCCACGGCCGAGCTTTTCGAGCTGCCGCTCGAGCTTGTCCAGTGTGTGCCAGTTACCCGAGACCAGCATGAGCATTGCGAACTCGGACCCGAGTGTTGCCATGCGGCTTTCCTCGATGTTGCCGTCGCAGGCCATGATGACCTTGGTGATGTCCTGGACGACGCCCGTACGGTCCGTTCCAATTGCTGATAAAACAATAAGTTGTGACATTTATCTCGAAACTATATTGATATTGATAGATGTGCCTTGCCAGCACCGGATATGAACAGTAACATCGCCGCCTCACACAGGCGAGGATCTGCAGTGTACAAGGGCTCTCTGGTCGCTTTAGCTACGCCATTCGATTCTAATAATCGGGTCGATTATGCGTCGCTCAAGGGATTGATCGAATTTCATGTCAGTGAAGGGACTGACGGTCTCGTGATTGCCGGCACAACCGGTGAGGCGGCAACAATGAATCGCGACGAGCATACAGAACTCGTCGCCAGGTCTGTCGAGTTCGCGGGCGGACGGTTGCCTGTCATTGCAGGGACTGGCTCGAATTCGACGCGCCAGACAATCAATATGTCACGGCATGTTGCAGAAACCGGTGTGGATGCATTACTGGTCGTCGTTCCGTACTACAACAAGCCGATGCAAGAGGGCATGTTCCAGCATTTCACAGCAATTGCTGACGCTGTGCCCAAGCCAGTGCTGATGTACAACGTTCCTGGCCGGACTGTTGCGGACATGCAGGCTGAAACAGTTGCCCGCCTTGCTGAGCACGACAATATCTTCGGTATTAAGGAAGCGACCGGCGACATCGAGCGCCTGCGACAGATTCAGGCGCTGGTCGACGACAAAAACTTCATGTTGTACAGCGGCGATGATTTCTCGGCGCTGGAGTTTCTTAAAGAAGGCGGGCATGGCATCGTAACTGTTAGCGGCAACATCGTTCCTGCAGCCATCGCGAGACTCTGCAGCCTGGTGGCGGAAGGTGCGTTTGACGAGGCGAAAGAGATTGATGACTCGTTGCAGCCCTTGAACGATGCCTTGTTTGCCGAGTCGAATCCGATACCGGTCAAATGGGCACTGAATGAGATGGGGCTCATACCGCCGCACCTGCGATTGCCAATGACGCAGTTTGCACCGGAGTACCACGATCAAATGCGAGCAGCGCTGGCTGTCGCAGGAGTTCACCTGGAGAATGCCGCATGATGCTGGCGAGATTGTTGATATTAGCCGTTCTAGGCGCGATAGCGGCTTGTGGCGGGTCGAAAATGCTGGCCTGCGACGAAGGCCCGTACCAGGTTGCAGTGCGTGCACCGCGTGTGCAGTCCCCGGAAGGTCTGGATAACCTGGACCCGCTCAATGAAGTGCCACTGCCGGCGGCATCGCCGCAAGCGCCTTGGCCGGCTGAAGGGCCGTGCCTGGAACACCCACCCGAGACCATCAGGATGGAGTGACCAAAATACGGAGAGATGGCTGAGTGGTTTAAGGTGCTCGCCTGGAAAGCGAGTGTACGGTGATACCGTACCGAGGGTTCGAATCCCTCTCTCTCCGCCA
>Ga0164320_10000357_pt1 | contig 14473 bp, 14 predicted proteins | sample GuaBasSediGuay11_FD_113736 | JGI IMG/M metagenome (GOLD analysis project Ga0164320, IMG submission 113736) | Subseafloor sediment microbial communities from Guaymas Basin, Gulf of California, Mexico - Guay11, Core 4567-28, 0-3 cm | ecosystem: Environmental > Aquatic > Marine > Hydrothermal...
AAGCTAGATTGCAGCCAGCCGTCCCGAACGACAGCACGGGCGTGCCGGGCAAAAAGTGGTTCAGCGGTTTCTTCTCGATCGGGTCGATGCAAAAGCCGCTCGAGCGGCCGTAGCTCGTCAATACCAACTCTTCGTCGGCGCGAGCCCGCACGAAACACATGCCGCGCTGCTGATCGCGCAGTTTGCAGTAGCGCGGGCACAGGTCGCACTGCAGTCGCCCATCCTCGAGCCGGTGCCAGTAACGGCCTGGTGTCCCGGTAATGTTGGTGTCAACGCTCATTGGCCTGGGCGCATCACGTCGCCCAATATGGGTATACAATTATAATATTGAGGGCGAACAGGCATGAACGCAATCCACGAGCCCGCCGTCGCGGGCAGTTTCTATCCGGGAGAAGCCGCTGAGCTCACCGATACCGTGGCGGCGCTTCTCGATGCGGCGAAGGAATATGGTGGCCCCGCGCCCAAGGCTCTGATCGTGCCGCACGCCGGTTATATCTATTCCGGGCCGACCGCCGCTGCCGGTTATGCGAGGCTGCAGGCCTGGAGCGATTGCTACGAACGCGTCATCCTTCTTGGACCCTGCCACCGGGTACCGGTGCGAGGCCTGGCGGCGAGTGGCGCGGATGCGTTTCGGACGCCTCTGGGCGACGTACCCGTGGACGCTGAAGCCATCGCGGCACTGGACCTCCCGATCGTCGAGGCGGCGCATCGTTACGAGCACAGCCTCGAGGTGCACCTGCCGTTCCTGCAGGCCGTGCTCGGCTCGTTCGAACTCATTCCCATCGTTGTGGGTGATGCCTCGTACGAGGAGGTCGCGGATGTGCTGGAGCGTCTCTGGGGCGGGCCGGAAACACTGATCGTAATCAGCTCCGATCTCAGCCACTACCATCCCTATGAAATTGCGCGCGCGCGTGATCACAGGACCTGCGCGGCGATCGAACACTTCGATCCCGATCACATCGACCACGAGGATGCTTGCGGCGCCACGCCCGTCGGCGGACTGCTCTTTGCAGCCAGACGTCACGGTCTGAGCGTGGAGACGATCGACCTCAGGAATTCCGGCGACACCGCGGGCGACAAGCATCACGTCGTCGGCTACGGCGCGTGGGCATTTGTGGAACATGTCTGACACGATCCGGCGCCTGGCTGCTGTCCTCGTTCTACTGCTGCCGTTCCATCTCTCCGGGCGCGCCAATAAAGACAAAGGGCCCCGATGGGGACCCTTTGTCTTTGTCCGTACGGCGTAATTCAGGTCGTGCGAATCGCGACAACGATTGGCAGGGAATCGTGGTCAAGGTAAGTGCCACCGTCACTGGGGCCGGACTTATCTTTTATGGTTTTCTCAGTGAAATTCTTGAGGGCCTCGTCGACATCCTCGTTCAGTTCTTCACACTCGTTCGCGTTCAGTTCCCGATAAGAGCTGTCCGCGCATTGCTTATACAACTCAACACGATAATCAGACCGTTCCTGAATTCTGTCATTGGGCTCTGGGGCGACCGGATCAGGCGGAGTGGCGTTCTCGGTCATAGGGACTTCTTCGATCATTGCCGATGAACCTGTGCTCTTATCGGCCACATCCGACATGCTTCTCAACATGAAAGAAACCGACAAACAAAACACGATCATCAGAACCAGGCGGCCATTGTCAATAAGACCATCGATAATTCGGCCAGCTCGGTCATACTTGTAGCCACCGTGCTTACGGCGCGCGTTCTTATTCATGATGTCACCTCGTAAACCAGCATACTCAGGGCGACTTTGTTGCGTCAATCGAACGGGACGCCATTTGCGATTGCCGTTTACCTAATTATTTTGATTCGCGCTTGGCGAAGTGGGACCAGACCAGAAACGACAACGCCATTCCAGCGCCCAGAATCGCTACGGATATCTTGCCGCGGTGCAGGGTGTCACTCGTCCAGGTACCACTGGAATCGAGCCAATAGTAGAGGTACATGGCAAACACCCAGGGCATAAAGGCAATGGCGATGTTGAGCACGCGCCGCGTCCGCGTTTTCAGTGAATCTGACATGCCCAAATACTAGCATGCGCGGCCAAGGCGTCTTCTTGACCTATCGGGGGCGTCGTTAGAGAGTGTGTGGAGTGAGAGGATGACAATGACACGCCCCGCATTCCTGTGCAGATGATTAGATCCTATGAGCAATGACTTGACCGAAATACTGAAAAACAAAGCCATCAACGGTTGGGGCTTATTCTGGCTCATCTCTATTCCGATGAGCATCGTCATGGTCATTGCCACGATGGGAGCCGACCTGTCCACCGGTGCTGGCGTGTCATACATGATCGGGTTTTCTGTGCGCTGGGCGGTACCGTTCATATTCCTGGTGGTCGCTGCGCCATCTGTTCAGACATTGTTTCCTGGGCCGTTTCCGATGTGGTGGCTACGCAATCGAAAATACCTTGGGATGTGCTTTGCTGTAGCCATGGCATGGCAAGGTACGTTCATTTTCATAATGTCGTATTTCTTCCGCGACTACTATTTCGAAGATGTCTATTTGCTCCGCGATGAACTCGAGGGGAGCACTGGCTATATCTTCCTGACCGCTATGGTGGTGACGTCCTTCCAGTTCGGTCGCAAGCGCTTGACTTCGCGACAGTGGAAGTTGCTGCACAGGAGCAGTGTCTACTTCCTGTGGGCCTACGCGTTCAGCGTGTATTGGTGGAATCTTTCCTACTATGAGAATCCGCAACCGATTGATTACGTTTTCTATTGGAGCGGATTTCTCGCTTTTGCGTCGAGAATCGCGGCCTGGGGCAAGAAGCGTCTGCAAGCAGCAAAGAAAAACGTACCGGACAGCAGCACGCCTCTCCCGTTCAAGGTATTGGGTGGCGCAGTAATTACTTTCGGTCTATTGGTGGCGGCTACGGGCCTGCAATGGCAAGAGCCCGTCACTGAATTCCTGCTCGCACCAGCTTGGTCAGCGAATCTTCTGCTGTGGCTGCCGTACTGGCCGTTCGAACCCTACCTATCAATCTTCATTATTGGGTTGGGCACCATGCTGGTAACGAAAACCAGGGCCTGATCAGGCACCTGCTGGCAAATAACGGACGAGCAGGGCGAACTCGTCGATCATGTGCAAATCAGCTTTACCTGGAACGGGGATTCGCACAACGTGGCCCGAACCGGGTGCCACATCATTTGACCGGCCATTCGCGTTCATTATCTCTGTCAGCTCGAATGAAACATTGCCAGATGGTGTGACCAACTCCATTTGATCGCCTGTCTCAAACCGGTTCTTGACCTCTATGTGCAGCCAGTTTTCGTCGAAATCCAACATCTCGCCAACGAGCTGTTGTCGGTCCGATCGTGAGGCGCCTCTCTCATAATTCTGGTACTCGGCAGGCGGGTGGCGGCGGTAGAAGCCCTCTGTATAGCCGCGGTTAGCCAGTCCTTCCAGTTCGTCCATCATGCCGAAATCGAAGTCCCGTCCCGCAACGGCATCGTCAATCGCGCGCCGATAAACCTGGGCGGTTCGCGCGGTGTAGTAAGCCGACTTCGTGCGACCTTCGATCTTTAACGAGTCGACGCCCATCGCCACCAGTTCACGCACGTGCTGTACCGCACGTAGATCCCTGGAGTTCATGATGTAGGTGCCGTGTTCATCTTCATACGCCGGCATAAACTCGCCGGGCCGACTTTCCTCCTCCAGCAAGGCAGGTCGGACGGTCCCGGGATCAAGATCGCCTGTACTCGTTTCAGTCGCTTCATAAGCGTTGTACTTCCAGCGGCAGGTATTGGTGCAAGCACCCTGATTGGAGTCGCGGTGCGCGAGGTAACCGGACAAGAGACAGCGACCGGAGTGGGCAATGCAAAGAGCGCCGTGTACAAACACTTCTAGCTCAACATCGGGGCACTGATCACGAATCTGTGCAACTTCCTTCAACGAGAGTTCGCGCGACAGAATGATTCGACGCAGTCCGATCGACTGCCAAAATTTCACAGCCGCGTAGTTGACGACATTGGACTGCACGGACAGGTGTATCGGCATATCGGGAAAGCGCTCACGGACCATCATAATCAATCCAGGATCAGACATGATTAGCGCATCGGGCCCCATCCCGATGATTGGCTCCAGATCGTGCAGGTAGTTCTTCAGCTTGTTGTTGTGCGGCGCAATGTTGCTGGCGAGGAAAAACAGCTTGCCTGCGTTGTGAGCCTCCGCAATCCCTTGCTGTAATACCGACTCCTTGCCGAATTCATTGTTGCGCACACGCAAGCTATAGCGAGGCTGTCCCGCATAAACGGCATCCGCGCCGTACGCGAAGGCAAAGCGCAGATTTTTGAGTGTGCCGGCGGGCGACAGGAGTTCAGGTTTCTTCATGATGACATCGGAATTGTTTTGGCAGAGGTTTAAACCATACAAAGGCGTGGTTGTTAGTAGGTACTTTCCGAAGCCGGGTGCGAATCGCGTGATTGGATACGATGTAGCCCAGCGCCTCGAATTGATTGCGGATACAGCGGTCGAGGCCGTCTCCACCAGCAAAAGCTCCGCCCATTAAGCGCGTCATTCGCAACAAGCTAACGGAGCGCAACAATCGCAGCAGTTCAGTGCCGCCGTTTATGTAAAGTCGGATAATGCCTTCGTCACAGTAGGTGCTGTGACTACTGCCACGGCAATATTTTCGCCGGCGTGCATAATTAGTAATGTGTAAGGACACTAGACCGAGGGCTTTCATGAGCAATCTTCCTGACGGACTCGTCACAGTGCATCTCAACGGTGAGCGATACCGTGGTGCGTATTACTTTCGCGACGAGCAACTTGTCGTGACCGCCTACGGGCTGCGGGAGTCCTCGGCTGACCTGGCGGTTCTCGAGGGCGAAAGAGGCAAGGCAGCACTCAACCTGGCGAAGCTCGTACTGATCGATATGGTCAGGGAAGTTGTCGATCTGGGCGGGCTGAATCCTGGTTTGTCACTGCAAGGCTCAACAACACGGCTCTGTATCTAAGACGTTAAGCTTCTACGCTGGCGACATCATTGCCATAACCATGCATAGTAGAGCGCGATCCTGGAGATTCGCCATGAGAAATCTACGACCGCTGTTGATTGGTACATTGCTCGCCGCATGCCTGCCTGCAAGTGTCCTGGCCCACCATTCGCGCAGTAATTTCGACCTCGATACGGTGCTGGAATTTCAAGGCGTCATCACCGAATACTCGTGGCGAAATCCACATACCTTTGCGACGCTGGCAGTGACCGACGAATCAGGAGACACGAGAGAGTTACTCCTGGAATTGAATTCGATATCAGTTTTGACACGGCAGGGCTGGACGCGTGAGACATTAAGCGTGGGTGATGAGGTGACGGTGTTCGCGAATCCCGATCGTAACAAAGGCAAGAACCTCTATTACTCCAACTACTTCGTACTGCCCAATGGAAGTCTGATCGCCTCGGCACCGGGTACCGGACCAGCCTCGCTGCCACGCACGCCGCGGCAGCAAGGCGATCCAACAGCTCGCTCTGATGATTTCAGCGGTATTTGGCGAGCAGAGGGCGGTCGCTTCGGTGCACGAGGCGGTAACGGGATGGGTGCCGGAAATCCTGGCCAGAACAGGGTGTCTCTGGGCGGTCAGACACAGGCCGTTGGTTTGCCCGTTACTGAGCTCGGTCAGGCCGAACTGGATGCCTGGGATGTCGAGGACAATCCGTGGTTTCGTTGTGTGACCAAAACTCCGCCGTGGATCTTTTCCGGCGTCGGCGCACATAAAATCATTCGCGAGAGTGACGACAAGATCATCATCCGCTACGAAATTCTGGATGTAGAACGAACCGTACATATGGGAACAACCGAGCACGTTTCAGGAGTCGAACTCTCGCATCTCGGGCACTCTATCGGCTGGTTCGAAGCCGAGACCCTCGTCGTGGACACAGCATTGTTTGCGCCGGCGCAGTGGGGCATAGGCAGCGGCGTATCGTCGAGCAAGAGGAAACACCTGGTCGAGCGCTTCACAATGCTTGATGACGGCCACCGGTTGAAGCTCGACTATACAATCGAGGATCCTGTTTACTTAACGGAACCGGTATCGTTGTCTCAGACGTTTTCTCTCAATCCTGATTATCCGTGGCAGGACGAGTACGGCTGCGACTCTGAGGCCAGCAGTCGGCACATCGTAGAGTAAGTGCCTTGAATTAAAGGCTCTTACGCGAGCCTCTCAACTAGAATGGTTCGGGCGGTGTGGCTGAGCGATGCTCTGGCATGTAGAAGGGTTTTGACTGGGCATGACATTCAGCCCAGGCCGTGCGCCATTTCAACTCACGTTGGTAATCGAACCTCGCCCATAGCTTGGCGGGCAATTTGCCATTGACGAAGTCGATGTCCGCTAGCGCAAGGTTTGCCTTGAGAATGGGCGACCAGGTTGTGCATTTGATCTCGCCAACGAGCTTGCCGCCTTTCCGGTCGTAGATGAATGCTTCACCCACCGGCTTGTTGCCGTCGACCAAGAGTTTTGTAAGTTGCCGCTTGATGGGTTGTGCTTTTTCGGCAATCAGCGCTTTGCGACCGGTGAAGTGACCTTTGTCCAGATTCACCACCCATCCCAGGCCGACTTCATAGGGTGAGCGGTCGTAGCCGTTACGGACTGCAGATTCCGCGGTGTTGAAATCGAAACCAGGCATAATGAAACCTGCTTCGATTCGTACCATTTCAAGTACCGACAGCCCCATTGCCTGTATATCGTATTGACCCCGCACGCCGAAAACGGCGTCCCACAGCGGCAGCGCATTCTCCGGGTCGGTCCATAACTCGTAGCCGAGGTCGCCCGTGTAACCGGTGCGCGAAACGGATACCGGAATATTTCCACAACGCAGGTTAGCGATGCCGAAAGGTCTTAGTTCTTCCAAATCGTTGATGCCTGCGGCCGTTAGTACCGAATAGGAGGTAGGACCTTGCACAGCCAGCGCTGCCACGTCGTGCGTTTCCGTTTTGATATCAACGTCAAATCCGGCAGCGGACATCAGTAGCCAGTCGAGTTGATGATGTTGTGAGCAAAGCCGGTAGTCGTCTTCACCCAACTGAAACAGAGTGCCGTCATCAATGACTTTGCCGTCGTCATTGCACCAGATGATGTACGTGACACGACCCGGTCTGAGCTTGGACAGGTCACGAGTGACCAGACGATCGAGGTAGGCACGCGAGTCCTTTCCTGTAATGCGGTATTTCTCCATTGGCGTGAGGTCCATGACCGCACAGCCGCTGCGAACGGCGAAGTATTCCGTGGACAATTTGTCGACGACTCGCGCGACCTTGTACGTGTTCCAGGCCATCCACTCCTCAGTGGTCGACATGGCAGCGATACGATCGTGGAACGGAGTGCGCTGCAGGGGCTGGCGGAAATGTGTGTGCTCAATCGTCACTTCGCGCCTCCAAGATCCAGGACTCGCTTCGCAGCATTGCGGCCGGGCAAGCCAGTCAGACCGCCACCCGGGTGGCTGCCGGCACTACACAGGAACAACCTGTCTACAGGTGTGTCGTACTGCGCGGCGCCATGTACGGGCCGCATCATGAAGGACTGATGAATGGACAGCTCGCCATGGTGCCAATGCCCGCGTACGGCATGAAACTGGTCTTCGATGTCCTGCGGCGTCAGCAACTCATGGTCAACAATCAGCGACTTCAGGTTTGGTGAATACAGGCCAAGCTGCGATATCACTTTGTAGGCAAATGATGTTTTTTGTTCCGGCCAACCGCCCTCGAGGCTGTATGGTACATAAGCGACATTGACGGACATGACGTGATGGCCGTCCGGCGCCAGTGAGTTGTTGTGCAAACTGGGTAGCGTGATTTCAAGGACTGGTTTTTCCGAATACTCGTTGTACTTGGAGTGGTTGAACGCCTGTTCAACGTATCTCATCGATGGCGCGACCAGAAGGCGGTTACCTAGTTGAGACTGAGCTAAACCTGTGAACTCCGGTTCGCCGCTGAGTGCGAGATGCAGCTTTGCAACTACCCCTGAACCGCGAATCTGCGCCACTCGATTTGCAAACATTGCATCGAGTTGCGGTGCGCCGATTAGAGACGAGAAAGTAGAACGGGGGTCAGCATTCGAAATAATAATTTTGGCCTTAAGCATTTCGCCATTAGCGAGTTCAACACCAAAAGCCTTGTCATTGTCGATCAGAATCTTCGCGACGTGTGAGTTGAATTGTATCGTTACTCCGGCGTCTTCCGCGGACTGCGTGAGCGCATGCACCAGTTGTGACTTGCCGCCCGATAGCAGCGACATTGGGCCGTTGAGCTCTCCTTGCAGGCGCTGCAACCAGGTCAATACCGTTCCGGGAGTGCGCGGTCCCATCGCACTACCCATGACAGCGTCCGCAGCAATGGCCCCCTTCAGGCGGTCATCGTCAAATGTATCGTTAAGTACATCGTAGATGTTGATCGCAGCAACGCGCAGGAACTCGTACATCGCTTCGCGGCCAAGCCCCATGCGAATATTCCAGCCGAGTTTCGCCAATGTAGACAAGTCCGCAAACGGCATGTCCTTCAGGCGCGGCGGCTTATTATCAAACAACGGTCGAATGGCTTTGGCAAAGGCCAGGTACTGCGCTCGAAACGCCGCATAGGCTTTCTCGTCGAGCTCGGACAAACCGTCGCCCGACACGCTGTCTGTGCTGATTGTCAGGTGCCTGCCATCCGCGTCCAATGCGACCGTGTCGATCGCCTTGCCTGGCTCATAACCAAACTGGTCGAGCTTCAGGTCGCGACGAATGGCCGAACTCACCGGATACGCCGCGTGCGCGAGTCCGGGAAACTGATAGTCGTCACTTATCGTGCGAGGCGCGGCCATGCCGCCGGCGGAATCGGCAGACTCCAGAACCAGCACATTCATGCCTGCGCGGGCGAGATATGCCGCGCAAACAAGGCCGTTGTGCCCGGCACCAATTACGATCGCGTCGTTGCGCTCAGTCATCGCTGAACTCTTCCGGTGTCGTATCCGGCTTCTTCAGGTCGCGGAGAATCTCTCGCGCCGAATTGGCGCCGGGTGCACCCATAACGCCGCCACCCGGGTGGGTGGAGGAGCCACACATGTACATGCCCTTAACCGGGCCGCGGTATTGTGCGTAGCCAGGGAACGGGCGATTGAAAGCCAGCTGGTCAAAGGTCAGTTCGCCCTGGAAGATGTTTCCTTCGGTTAGGCCCACATCCTCTTCCATGTCGTGCGGCGTGCGAATTTCCGCATGCAGCAATAGCTCTTTGAAGTCGGGGCTGTAGTCTGCAATCTGGTCAATGACGGTCTGCCCAAACTGGTCGCGCTTCGCGTCGGTCCAGCCACCCTCGGGTTTGACCGGACAGTACTGCACAAAGACACTCATCATATGCTTGCCGGGTGGCGCGAGCGTCGGGTCGTATTGCGACGGAATCAATGTGTCGCAGTACGGATCGGCAGACCAGCGATCGTCTTTCCAGTCGTCGTAGGCCTTCTCGAGGCGACGCAGAGTATCCGTGAAATGCATATGACCGAGAGTCAGCGTCGAATCCTTCGGCAGGGAGGGGAACGTCGGCATACCGTCCAGCGCAATATTGAGTTTTCCGGAAGAACCACGAATCTTGAAGTTGTGCGCAGCCTTGACCAGTTTCGGCGGCAGGTCCTTTTCATCCATTATCCTGGTAAAGGTTCGCTTCGCATCCAGGTTGGAGATTACGATTTTCGCGGCAATTTCCTCGCCGGAGGCTAGCCGGACGCCGGTTGCCTTGTTGCCGGAAACCGTAATCTTCTCGACTTCTGCATCAGTCCGTATTTCACCGCCGTGCGATTGGAAAGATGACGCGAGCGCAGCGGCTATTGCGCCCATGCCGCCCCTTGCGAATCCCCAGGAACCGACGTTGCCGTCGACATCGCCCATCGCATGGTGAAGGAGTACATAAGCGGTGCCAGGTGAGTACACGCCAAGACCCGTGCCGATGATGCTGCCACCAGAGTAGTGCGCAAGAATTGTCTCGTTCTCGAAGTAGTTCTCGAGATACTCGGCAATCGACATTGTAAAGAAGCGAATGAACTCATACATCTGTGATTCATTGAGCTCATAAAACTTCTTCATCAGGTATGCGAACTCAAACGCGTCGCGTGGTCGGAAGGAACCCGGGTCAGGTGGTGTTCTCAGCAAGAAGCCACGGATTAGTCTGCACCATCGCAACACATCTGCATCGAAGCGAACCACAGCGTCCGCATCCCGTTTACTGTGGCGCATCAACTCGCGGCGGCGAACGTTCGGATTGTTGTAACTGCCGAAGTAATCGCCGTCCCGCTTGAACGTCATACTGCTGATAAGCGGAATGACCTTGAGACCATGCCGGCCAAGGTCGAGAGCGTTGTAAATCTCCGGGCGGAAAAGGCTGCTGACATAGGAGCAGTTTGAGTATTTCCAGCCGTCATACAGTTCCCGACTGACAGTGGCACCGCCTACGTATGGGTTCTTTTCAACTACAAGCGTGCGCAATCCCGCCTTGGCGAGGAATGCGGCATTGGTCAGGCCGTTATGACCCGCCCCAATAACTATGGCGTCGTAATTGCTCATCGCGAGATTATGGTTCTTCCTGGGTCCAAAAGCTTAGCCCATTGTAGTCTCGAATGGCGCTACTGCGTATAGGCTCGGTAGTCAGGTATGTGCGCCAATCGCAAGGTGTATATGATAGTTGGCTGACAGGAGAACAATGCTCATGTTGGACAAAACCATACAGGATTGGAGCTCGTTAGCGGCCGACCTGGAGATCGAGGGTCGCGCTTTCATTAATGGTCGTTACGAAGACGCACTGTCCGGGGAAACACGGGAGACGGTGAGCCCGGCGAATGGTGAGAAGCTCGCCGATGTCGCGAACTGCGGGACTGAAGATGCTGACAAAGCCGTCGAGATCGCCAGAGCGGCATTCGAAAGCGGTGTTTGGGCTGCTATGGCACCGGCCGACCGGAAGATGGTGTTGGTGCGCTGGGCAGAACTCATAGAGGACCACGCTGATGAAATCGCATTGCTCGAGTGTCTTGATGTGGGCAAGCCAATTTCCGACACAACTGGCGTCGACGTTCCTGCCGCTGCTCGCACGATTCGCTGGAGCGGCGAAGCGATTGACAAGGTCTATGACGAAATTCCGCCAACTCCGGCAGATAGCCTGGCGTTGGTACAGCGCCTGCCGCTAGGCGTCGTCGCAGCAATAGTGCCGTGGAACTTCCCACTGTCAACCACCGCCTGGAAACTCGCACCGTCATTGGCGACCGGCAACTCGGTCATCCTCAAGCCTGCATCCAATACGCCGCTATCGGCACTGCGCATCGCCGCATTGGCCAGCGAAGCCGGTTTGCCCGACGGCGTGCTGCAGGTCCTGCCAGGTCCTGGCGGAAGTCTTGGCCGACACCTCGCGCTCCACAACGACATCGACGGTCTGACGTTTACCGGCTCTACAGAGATCGGCAAGCAGCTCATGCAGTACTCGGGTCAGTCCAATCTGAAACGTACGTTCCTGGAATTGGGAGGCAAGAGCCCGAACATTGTGTTTGCGGACGCTAACCTTGAGAAGGCGGCGATGTTTGCCGCGATCGCGGTGTTCTACAACGGCGGCCAGACCTGTACTGCCGGTACGAGACTCATTGTCGAAGACAGCATCCGGGACAAGTTTGTCGAAATGGTCGTTGCACACAGTCAAGACTGGATGCCGGGCGACCCTCTGGACCCTGCAACGAGCATGGGTCCGATGATCGACGCCGGACAGCTCAAGACAGTTGCCGATTACGTTGATATTGGCCGGCAAGAAGGGGCTTCGTTGATGTCGGGCGGCAATCAGACGCTGCTCGAATCAGGTGGCTGCTATCACGAGCCGACGATCTTCGACGGTGTCAATAACACCATGCGCATCGCACAAGAGGAGATATTTGGCCCTGTTATGTCGGTCATTGGCTTCGAAGGTGCCGAGGAGGCCGTGGCGATCGCAAACGATTCAATTTACGGGCTGGCCGGAGCCGTGTGGAGCAATAACATCAACACCGCGCACAAGGTTGCTGCCGCAGTTCGGGTTGGGACCATGGGCATCAACAACTACTTCGGCGGTGACTGCCCGGTGACGTTCGAAGGGTGTAAGTAACGCGGTAACGGTCGCGACAAGTCGATGCACGCATTCGATGACTACACAGAGTTGAAGACCACCTGGATCGAATTCGACTAAGTTACTTCAGCATGCGTTTGAATTTACTCAATGCAGATGGGGCGGGCAGCTTGATGCCATGTTCGGCCAAAAGCTCGGCATCGTCTTGCAGGTATTCCGACAAGCCTGCCGCCAATTCATCGATGTGAGATGCGTACTTCATCCAGCGCGCCTTCGAACTCTTATAAATCGGTTGCCGTGTTTGAGCGACGCTGGCGGTCTTAACGACACTCTTCTTGCGAAAGAACTCCAGTACCGTGTCGTCCCACTCCAGACCGCAGGCGTCGAGCATCCTGCGCGCCTGGCCCTCAGGGTCGTCTACCAATTGTTCGTACTGCACATCCAGAATTCGTCCCTCCGGCAATACCTGGTGCCAGTACTCCATAGCTTCACGATACAGCGAGGAGACCGTCACAATCGTGCCCATGTCGCATGCCCATGGCATGTCGGAAAAACTCTGGAAATAGCATGAAAGGCCAACGTCAAGCGGATTCCTGATCGGGTTAATGATTGTCGCGTTCGGAAACAGACTGGCAATCAGACCGACGAAATAGAAATTGCTTGGCGCCTTATCCACGATGCGTTCCGCGTGTTTCCGGCCTTGCTGCAGAATGTTCAGATAGTTTTCTGCATGGGTGTTGATTGTTTCCGCGGTTAGCCGGGAGTGGACCTTTGTCGCTACCCGGCGCCATTCCGCGGGTGGGAAAACCTCTTTCGCAATATGCGGTATTTCGGGCAGCTCGCCTGCGCCGGCGCCCAGCGGATGGCTGGCGATTATTCGTTCCATCAGGGTTGTTCCGGAGCGAGGCATGCCGACGATAAACACAGGCTTGGCCGATGGATGGCCTATCGCCTGGAACGATTCCAGCGAATCTCGTGTGAACGCCTTTTTCAAACCCTTCAATAAGGTCTTGTCACCGTCAATATCGTAGTCGATTCGCTGCAACAGGTTGGCCTGTTGATAATGTGAAAACGCTTTGTCGTAATTTCCGCAGTCGTCGTTCATTTTTCCAAGGGCGAAATGCAGGCAGAACCGGTGTTTCGCAGGCATGCCCAGATCGAGTGCCTTTTCGGCGCTCTTCATAAAGGCTTCGTCGGCACTCGAGAATTTCTTTATTCGTGCAAGCAAGTCGTAGGCGAGTCCGAATCCCTTGTGCTGTCGAACGGTCTGTTCCAAATGCCGTACTGCTTCATCCATTTCACCGACTTCGGAGAGCGTAAAGCACAATGCGAGGTGAGTACCAGGATCGGAGCCATTCAATCTGGTCGCTTTTCGCGAATGTGAAAGTGCTTCGTCATGCCGGTTCAGTCGCGTTAGAGTTGCTGCAAGATTGGTGCGCACACTTGAATCGCTACGATTCATCTCACAGGCTCGTTCAAGGTAACCAACGGCTGTCTCGTAGTCATTCTGTCGCATGTAATAGACCCCCAGACCGTGTTGGACATCAAACATGTCGGGGTCAAGCTCCAATGCTTTTTCAAGGGCCTCCAACGCAAGAACGCGTTCACCGCTATTCAGGTATGCGATACCCAGAGTGCATTGGTATTGCGGTACGTCCGGACTTTCTTCGGCCGCGACGACAAAATGCGTTAAGGCCTGATCGATGTCGCCGATTTGCTCGCATAGCTGCCCCAGAGCAAATTGGATTGCGGCGTGACGTCCGGCGAGGTTCTTGACGTCGTGGTAGATCAGCAGTGCGTCAGTTCGCTGACCTTTGTTCAGATATTGGGAAGCTTGCTGAATCTCAGCAAAGAGTTTCTTCGATTTGGAATCTAGCACCGTGTGCCAACCTCGTACTTAGGGGTTTCTCAGCAACATGGATTCGGCGATTTTGTGCACAACGTCTGAGTCGTAGCCAAGTTCTTCCAGCCTGTCGTTGAACCGCTTTTGAAGTCGCGCCTTGCCATAGATGCCCAGCGATTTAGCCTGGCCAAATCGCTGCATCTGCAAATTCACATCGGTAAATTTCTGTGCGACCTTCGGAGCCTGCTTCTTTTTCAGTTTGCCAGTGCTGAAGACATGATGACGTGCAACATCGGGTTGCACGTAGCTGAAAAGATCATCGGCGACCGCTTGCGCCAATGCGTCAATTCCCTTGTTGTCCTTCCAGAATAGTAGGCCCATCTAGTACCTGTACCCGCAGTGATTTTGGTGGTCCAGCGGGAGTATAGCGTTCTTGAGCAGCAAGAACAGGGTGTGATCTTCGCTGTTTTAATGGAGCAGAGCGGCTCTCTCCACACAAAGAGAATCATCCTCATGTTTCTCAATCATGTAGTCCCTTATCGATGCACGGCTGTTCTTGTGCATGTCCACCGCCGCAGCGA
>Ga0164320_10000358_pt1 | contig 14468 bp, 10 predicted proteins | sample GuaBasSediGuay11_FD_113736 | JGI IMG/M metagenome (GOLD analysis project Ga0164320, IMG submission 113736) | Subseafloor sediment microbial communities from Guaymas Basin, Gulf of California, Mexico - Guay11, Core 4567-28, 0-3 cm | ecosystem: Environmental > Aquatic > Marine > Hydrothermal...
CGCCAACGTCAATGGCAGCGCGATCCCACGCATGGCGGACGCCAGCTTCTATACGCACGCGGGCCCCGAAATCGGTGTCGCCTCCACGAAATGTTTCATGACGCAGCTCGCCAACCTGTTGATGTTTAGTATCTGGCTCGGGCGGCGTCGAGGAACCATCGATGACGCGCAGGCTACCGAGCTCGTCGAGGGCCTGGCGCGGATCCCGCACGTGATCGCGGAGCGCCTGCGGGCGACGCACCTGGCCGTCGCCGATATCGTGCGTGATTTCTCCGACGCTCGAGACGTGCTCTTCCTCGGCCGCGGCCTCAGCTTCCCGATGGCGCTCGAAGGTGCACTCAAGTTGAAAGAGATCTCCTACGTACACGCGGAGGGCTATGCGGCGGGCGAAATGAAGCATGGACCGATCGCGTTGTTGGACGCGCGCATGCCGGTCATCGTGGTCATGCCCCACGATCGGCACTACGACCGCGTGTCGAGCAACATGCAAGAGGCGCGGGCCCGCGAAGCGAAGATCATCGGCGTGACGACCGTGGGCGATACCAAGGGGCAGGCCCTTTGTGATCGTTTTGTCGAGGTCGCCGCAACGCATGAAGCGCTCAGTCCATTCGTCACCGTCGTCCCGCTGCAGCTGTACGCGTACTGCGTCGCCGACCATAAGGGCACCGATGTCGACCAGCCGCGCAATCTCGCCAAGACCGTCACGGTGGAGTGAGTCGCGCAGGCCATGAAGTTCGGCCTCCTCACGACGGGCTTTCCGCGCTTCGAGGGTGACTGTGCGGGCTCCTTCCTCCTTACCTTGGCGCGGGGGGTCGTCGAACACGGTCATTCGGTTCAGGTCTTGGCGCCAGAGCCGTGCCGCCCGTGCCCGGTTCCGCGATGGCCCGGGATCGAGGTGAGCTGGGTGCCGTACGCGCGACCGCGAGCGTTGCAGCAGACGTTCTACGCCAGCGGTGCACCAGACAACCTGCGGCAGCGGCCCGCGAGGTGGGCAGGCGCCGCGCGTTTCCCGGCCGCGCTCTATCGTGCTTCGGCCCGCCAGCTCGCCGACTGTGACGCCTTGATCAGCTCGTGGTGCGTGCCCTGCGGCTGGGTCGCCTCGAAGACCGCGGAGGGGCGCGCGCACCTTTGCATATGCCACGCCACCGACGTTCGCTGGCTCTCCAAGGCACCCGGTGGCGGGGCCTTCGCGCGCGAGATCGTGGGTGGGGCCACTTCGATGTGGTTTCTGAGCGCTTCGCTACGCGAGCGTTTCTTTCGAACGGGCGGTATCGCTCCATCCGTCGTGACCGCGCACGTCGGCCCCATGCCCATCGACCCACCGCACTCGTTGCCCGAGACTCGCTCCGAGCTACGTCGGCGGCTCAGCATCCACGGCTTCACGGTCCTCTGCTTGGGGCGCCTCGTGCCGGTCAAAGGCCTCGACCAGCTTCTGCACGCCGTCGCGGCCCTGGCGGAGCCGGTCAGCATCCGTATCGCGGGAGACGGCCCCGAGCGCGGAAAGCTCCAAGCGCTCGCGCAGCGCCTTCAGGTCAACGCGACCTTCGACGGCTGGGTCGCTGGCGAACGAAAAGAGGCACTTCTGCGAGCGTGCGACGCCATCGTAGTGCCCTCGGGCCCACTGGACGGCCTCCCGACCGTACTCTTCGAAGCCAGGGCGCGTGCCCTTCCGATCATCACGACTGAAGCAGGCGCGATCCCGGACCATCTGCACGGTGACGCAGACACACTCCTCGTTCCCCCGAACGACCGCGCGGCGCTCACGGATGCGATCCACCGACTTCGAGCTCGGTGTACGTCCGAAGCGGCGGTTAGGGCGTGACCCTTTCGGTCCCTTTCGGCGGTCGGTAGCTGAAGCGCTTGTCGGGCACGTCCCGATTGAACTTGATCTTGGCGAAATCGAATCGGTTGCGGTTGCCGGCGGTGTCGATGATGAGAACGCGTTGGACGATTCCGGCGCGCTTGCCCCCGTGAGTCAACGTACGCACGTAGAAGACGAGCTGCTCGTAGTTGGGAGTCGGCCTTCGCGGAATGAGCTGCAGGACATAGCCATCTTGGAATTTCTCGTTGTCGTGCTCGAGCATCCGGACTTCAAAATCGTTCGCTAGATTACCGCTGCCGATGAGAAAGGAAAACGCCGACGGGAGCTGATCCTCGTCTACGGCGCGCTCGATGAGCTGCCCTCTCTTCTCGCCTGGTTCCGGCGGCTGGTAGATCAAGAGCTTCTTGCCATTGCTGACGAACACCTGTCCGTTCGGTGCGGCATAGTCCCAGCGCATCATCCCGGGCTTTTTGAAGACGACTTTCCCCTTGGCCCGGTCGTAGCGATCGTAGAGCCGCGTGTAGCGAGTCTGCTCGAATTCGGCCTGTAGCGTCGTGGTTTGATCGTAAAACGATTGCACCAAACCGATCACCACCGCCGGATCGAGGGGCTTGCTCTCCTGGGCGGCACCGCTGCCGACGAGCATTAGCAGTGCAAAACCCAAACCTATCGCCCCAAATCTCGAGGTCATCAACGTGTTGAACGCTCCCAAGGGGTTAGTATTCACGGTGGAGGTCGGTACACAAGGCAACCCACAAATCAGCCTAAAGTGGGATTGATCATTACACCGTAGATCCTTAGGATATAGAGGCAGGCGCCTCGTCGTGCCTGGAACTAGCTTGGTTAGCTTGTGAACCCCGTCAGAACCCGGAGGTGACATGTCAAGACACCAGGCTCGAATCATCCCAGCGGAGCGACAAAGGTCGCACCTCGAACAGAAGCACGCCCAGCTTGCGGACCGCATCGACGCTCTCGACGGCCGTCTGAGTCTCACCCCCGGTGAGGAGCTAGAGCTCCAGCAACTCAAGAAACGGAAGCTTTGGGCCAAGGATGCCCTACAAGACGTCGGCTGAAGACCCTGCGACCCATGACGGACGGCCTGCCTCTCCCGGTAGGCCGTTTTTTTTTGAATTGGGCCTTAAAAGCAAATGGGCCACCAATCGGTGACCCATTTCAAACGAAAGAATCGATGCTACAGTGAAAAAGTCAGGATACTTAAGTTAAGCTGGAATTTCCTGAGTGGCTGAGTAAAAGGACGACCCACCGCCGCGCGGATGCCGGGCAAGCTGGAAAGTGCGCGGCGAGGGGTCTTAAGCAAGCGACTGGGTACATTGCAAACGCGGTGCCAACTTGTCAGGGCCGCAAAACCAGCGCTTTTTTCGCCCCGGGCGCCATCGGTAGGACATTCCTGTCATAGACCTGCACACGATTGTCGTGGTTGGCGCAACGGCGGGCCGCAGGTGCCGATGTGCATACATCTCCCTACCGCGCAGGTTGAAGTGCGTGGTCCATCGTGCGTATGATCTGAGCAACCGGACAGGCCGGAACCCGATGCCCAAGTGCAATAGTTGCGACGGTAGCGTGCTCAGAACGGATGCTTTCTGTGGCACATGTGGTGAGCCGGTCCCCGGCGGGAAGCCCGTGGTGCCCATTGCGTGCGAGTCGAAGCTGAGCGGCGTGCAGACTCCGCAGGAGCGAATCAGTGGAACGTTCGCGCCGCCGCGCAGCACGGGGACCTCGGCGCGCGCCGTGGCGGTCGTTGCGCTCTCGGACCCGGAGTTCATCGAGCCCGCGGACACCGGCCTCAGCCGCACCACGATTCGCGAACGGGAGCCACAGAGCGAACCCGCACCGGTCCTGCCGCTTCACCGGAAAAAGACCGGCACCGAGAGCGAGCGTCGAGAGGCCGCTGCGGTGCTGGAGCTGCAAATGGACGAACCACGTGCTTCTGCCGCCGAGCGGGACACGAGCCTGCCCCACGCGCCGATTCCGCCGGGGCCGCCGATCCTCGCCTCGGACCTGCTCCGCGAACAAATGCGTCCGTCGAGCCCCGGCGAAAAAGCGCTCCGCCGAACGACGGTGGCGCTGGCGACCTTGGGTGCGTTGGGCGCGCTGCTCGTGGGCGGCGTTCATCCGTTGACGTTTGTTGCCCTGGCACTGTTGATCACGATGGGGACTTTGGCGCTGACGCCGATGTCGTACCGTGGCCGCGCCATCGGGCTGTTCGCGGTCGGCTCGATCGCGACCAGCGTCGCACTCTGGCAGCAGACCCTCACAGGTGGCGCACCCGAGGGAAGCATCCTTGCCAGTGCGACGATCCTTCTCAGCGGGAGCTTGCTCTTTCGCGCATACTACCGGGGCGCGCGCCTGGCCCGGGTGGTGGTGAGCCTCGGCGTTCTCGCCTTGGGCGCATGGTTCTTCGCGTCGGGGGGGCACGAGAGCCTCGTCCGGCTCGAGGGCGATTGGCAGTCTTGGGCACCCGCCGCGACGCAGGTGGCCTTCGGCTTGCTCGCCCTACTCTCGCTCATGGCATTCATGGACAACAGCACCCGCGGTGGCGCCCACGTGTGGGGCGTCGCGTTGCTACTCCTTTACATGCTGCACATCGGACTGCTCGTAGGGAGCGACGTATGGCCGGTCGGTGGCGTCGAGGTCAGCATCCAAGGGCCCACCATCGCCGCTATCCTCGCGGGCGTCGTGGGAACGGTAGTCGCCGGCATGGCACTCGCACAGGTTCTGGTGGTCGCGTACCAGGTGGCCCGCAGCCGCACCAAAGCGCGCATCTCCGTCGCCGCCTGAGCTCAGGGCACCTTGCGTGGCCACGACGCCAACAGGATGACCGCACAGGTGCGTCCCTTGTCGTCTTTGGCCTTGCCGTAGCCGGCGTCGGTGAATCTAGGGTCCGTGACGGTCAGCCGATGGCTCGGGCTATCCTCGATCGCGTGGAGCGCGTCGCGCATCGTGGCTGCGCGAGCGACGGCCTCGCCGATGACACGGGCCTCGATGCCACGCTTGAGTAGCCGGGCTTCAGGGTCCCCCTCCGCATCCAGATCGTGGCCGAACTTCCCCGAGTCGCAGACCACTTGAGCGTGACTCGTCGCCTCTTGACTCAGCAGACGGTTCGAACGCAGCGTGCGCGCGCCGGACGCTCGCCGAAGTTGCATCAGCCAGGCTTCCGGGGACTGTGACCCGCGCCGGGTCGGTGCGCCTTCTGGCATCTTGCCCACCCAACGCTCCGCGACCGGGCGCGGCCCGCTCGGCCCCGTCGCCACCAGCTGGACGAAGAGCGGTCGCCGCCACTCGAGTGGGAGCGACATGGTCGCTCCGTATTCCCCCCCGTCGATCGAAATACGGCGCGAAGCACCCCCGGCATCTCGCACCACCAGGTAAGGATCGCGGAAGTCCTCGATGACCTCCGCGTGAATGCCGTTCTTGCCGACGAGCTCGAGCGAGCCGGCGCGGACGGCCGCCACCAATACGATCCGCTCTGCGTAGCGCGCCCGTCCGCAAATCAGGGGCGCGTCGGCGGTCTCGTCCAAATTCTCGAGCCAAGTCTTGAAACTATCGAACTCCCCGGTGACACCAAACTTGGCATACAACGGATTCGCATCGACGCCGGCCTCGCGCGCCTTGCGAATGAGCTCAGGAGACGGCGGGATGTGTTGAAGTTCCGCCAGCTGGCCCGCCAGCTGCTCCAGCTTCTGGTTCCTCATGCACAGCTTGGCAGGCTTCGCAGGCTCGGCAGATGGTTCGCCCTCGGCGGGAGGCTTGTCTTCGTCAGCGCCCGCCGTCGCGTGAATCGCGAGCAGCATGGCGCACAGGATTATAGATTTGCGCAGCATAGGTTTGAATCACGTCCGGTAGTCAGCGTTGATCCGAACGTACTCGTGTCCTAGGTCGCAGGTCCAATAATGACCAAGGCCACGCCCAGCTCCGACCGTGACCGTGATCACGTACTCCCCCCGCTTCATCGTCACAGCCGCTTTGAGCTCGGTTCTTGGGGTCATCACGGGGGTCCCGCGCTCGAAGATCGGAACGCTGCCTATCTTCATCGAAACGTGATCAGGATTGAAACGTGCCCCCGAACGGCCTGCCGCCGCCAGAATGCGACCCCAGTTCGGATCACAGCCATGAAGCGCAGTCTTGACGAGTTGAGACCCTGCGATGGTCCGCGCGATCTGGACCGCATCGGTGTTGGTCCGGGCCCCGAGAACCTCGATCCGAACCAAGTGTTCGGCGCCCTCACCGTCCGCCACGACTTGCTTCGCGAGCGATTCGAGCACCTCGGTGAGGGCCGCGGCGAATCGTCGCCCTGCCGCGCTCTTCTCATCGATCACCCGACTCGTGGCTGCTCCGGATGCGAGCACGTAGATCGAGTCGTTGGTACTGGTGTCGCCGTCGACTGTCGCCCGGTTGAAGGTGACCTCGGTCGACTGGCGTAGGAGCCTCGACAGCGTGGCTCGTCTCAGGGGCACGTCGGTCACCACGAAGGCGAGCGTCGTCGCCATGTTCGGATGAATCATCCCTGCGCCCTTGGCGATGCCGAGCACCCGGCACATCGTGCGCCCTACCTTGACCTCCGCCCGTGCAAGCTTCGGGCCGCGATCGGTGGTCATGATCGCGCGTGCGAAGCGCGTCGCGCCGGTTTCAGAAAGGTCCGCGACGAGCGACGGAATCGCCCGCTCGATGTCGTCCCGAGCGAGCGGCACGCCAATGACGCCGGTCGAGGCCGGGACCACCAACGCGATCGGAACGCGGAGCGCAGCTGCCGCGACGCGCGTCAACGCCAACGCGGCTTGCTGCCCCTGCTTCCCGGTGCACGCGTTCGCGTTGCCGCTATTGACCAGAATCGCCTGACAAAGTCCGCTCTTCAGGCGGCGCTCGCTGACCACCACCGGTGCCGCTCGGACGCGGTTGCGCGTAAAGACCGCCGAGGCAACAGCCGGCTCGTCCGCAACGATCAACCCCAAGTCCAGCGCGTCGTCCGCTTTGACTCCGCTGTACACGCCAGCGAAGCGAAACCCCTTCACCCGTCCGCTCATGGCGTGCCTATTACCAGATGGGCGCTACTGCGGCGAGGCTGCGGCCTGGTCTTCGCGGTAGTGGCAGTTCTTGTACTTCTTGCCACTGCCGCAATAGCACGGGTCGTTGCGACCGAGCTTCGGATGATCGCGTTTGACGGTGACTTGCTGCACCGCGGCGGGCTGCGGCGGAGGGGGCGCTCCCGGACCGGCGCCGCCCGCTCGACGGCCTCGCCTTGCGGCTGCCCGGCGAGCCTGCCGACTGAGCCCTTGCTGCTGCTGACCGCCACCGGCCGGCCCCTCGCCCTGATGGCTGGCGCGGATGTGCCGCTGCCGCTTTTCGGTCGCCTGACGGCGTTGCTCCTCGAGCCGCTGCAACTCTTCTTCGCCCGCCCGCTCGACGGTGAACATCCCGAGAGTGACCGACGACTTCACGCTCTGCACCATCTCCAGGTACATGTCGAAGCCCTCACGCTGATACTCCTTCTTGGGATCGCGCTGACCGTAACCGCGTAGGCCGATGCCGTCGCGGAGGTGGTCCATGCCCTGCAGGTGGTCCATCCACTGTTTGTCGATCTCTTGGAGGTACAGGTCGCGGAACAATCGAAGGAAGTTCTCGGTTCCGAACTCGCGCTCTTTGCGCTCCTGCACGGCAGCCGCGTCCGCGTAGAGCTTGCGAAGGAGCTCCTCGCGGTCGCCCATCTCGTGGACGCCGGTCGCATCGATCGCGAACTGCTCTTTGTAGGCGCGCTCGAGACCCTCGAGGTCCCAGTCCTCGTAGTGCTTTCCGGGCGGGCACGCGTGGTCGGTCATCGTGACGATGATCTCGTCGACCAAATCGAGCAAGCGCTCTTTCTGCTCGCTCAGCGACATACCGACCGCCTGCTCGAGGTGCTTGTAGGCGCCTTGGGCGTCGTTGCGGAACTCTTCGAGCGGCACGGCGCACCCGAACCAGACGTAGATGTCCTTTTCGAGCAATTGAACCCGCACGTCGGTCAGGGTCGACAGGTCGGCCGCGAGCGACTTTTTACGATGCGCAGGCACGTCATCTTGGGTGAGACCCGCATCCGGCAACGGATACGAATGGAATTTCACCATGTTCTCGAGCACCTTGGTCACCCGGGACAGCAACTCGACGTCGAGCCCATCGACCAGAGGCACGGGCTCCACACCCGCCTTGCGCTCGTCGTCTGTGGGCACCGTTCGGTACTCTCCGCGCAAGACCTGCTTTCGCAGCGCGTACATGCTCTTGCGCTGCTGATTCATCACGTCGTCGTACTCGAGCAGGTGCTTTCGAACGTCGAAGTTGCGCTCTTCGACCTTCACCTGAGCGTTCTCGACGGCACGCGTCACCCAGCGGTGCTCGATCGGAACGTCTTCTTCCATCCCGAGCCGGTCCATCATGGCCTGGACTCGTTCACCCGCGAAAATCCGCATCAGGTCGTCTTCGAGCGAGAGAGAAAAACGCGAAGAGCCCGCATCCCCCTGGCGGCCCGATCGCCCACGAAGCTGATTGTCGATGCGCCGTGATTCATGCCGTTCAGTGCCGATGATCTGAAGGCCGCCCGCGTCTTTGACGCGCTGGGCGTCTGCTTTGCACTGGGTGATGCGTTGCTCGGTGGCCTTGGCGATCGCGGCCTCACGCCGCTCGGGGTCGGACAGCACCTCCTCCGAAGCGCTCTCGAGCACCTCGATCTTGGCGAGCATTTCGGGATTGCCGCCCAGCACGATGTCAGTGCCTCGACCGGCCATGTTGGTGGCCACCGTCACAGCGCCCGGCGTACCCGCCTGCGCGACCACGTACGCCTCCCGCTCGTGCTGTTTGGCGTTGAGCACGTTGTGCGGGACACCCTGGCGGTCGAGGAAGTGCGCCACCGCATCCGATTTTTCGACGCTTGTCGTGCCGACCAGAACGGGCTGCCCTCGCTGGTGCGACGCTTCGATCTCCAGGCAAAGCGCCCGGAACTTCTCGCGCTCGGTCTTATAGATGAGATCCTCTTCATCGGCGCGAATGATCGGCTCGTTGGTCGGAATCACAATCACATCGAGCTCGTAAATGTTGTGGAACTCGGTCGCCTCGGTGTCGGCGGTGCCGGTCATCCCAGATAGCTTCTTATAGAGACGGAAGAGGTTCTGGAACGAAATCGTAGCCAGTGTGAGGTTCTCGCTCTGAATGAGAACTCGCTCTTTCGCCTCGACTGCCTGGTGAAGGCCGTCCGACCAACGCCGGCCGGGAAGCACACGACCGGTGAACTCGTCGATGATCATCACCTTGGCGTCTTCCGAGACCATGTAGTGCTGGTCGCGGTGGTACAAGGCGTGTGCGCGGAGGCACTGTTGCAAGATGTGAAGCGCCTCGAGGTTGGCCGGGTCGTAGAGGTTGGCGCCGTCACCTGCGAGCAATCCACGGCCAGCCAGCAGTTCCTGCGCGCTCTCCATGCCGTTCTCGGTGAGGGTCACGCTGCGATTCTTCTCGTCGAGGTCGTAGTGCTCATCCTTGCGCAACCGCGGGATGATCTCGTTGATCATCTCGTAGTTGTCGCTGGCGGTTTCGCCGGGCCCGCTGATGATCAACGGCGTACGCGCCTCGTCGATCAGGATGGAGTCGACCTCGTCGACGATCGCGTAGTTCAGATCGCGCTGCACATAGTCGTAGATGCTGAACTTCATGTTGTCGCGCATGTAGTCGAAGCCGAACTCGTTGTTCTGGCCGTACGTGATGTCGCAGTTGTACGCGCGCTTCTTGACCTGGTTGCTCTGGCCTGGAACGACGACGCCGGTGCTCAGCCCGAGGAACCCGTAGAGCTTGCCCATCCACTCCGAGTCGCGAGTCGCGAGGTAGTCGTTGACGGTCACGACGTGGACGCCCTTGCCCTCGAGGCCGTTCAAGTAGCAGGGGAGCGTGGCGACCAGGGTCTTGCCTTCGCCGGTCTTCATCTCGGCGATTTGGCCTTGGTGAAGTACGATGCCGCCGACGAGCTGGACGTCGTAGTGCCTCATTCCAAGAACGCGCTTACCCGCCTCGCGGGCCACGGCGTACGCGGGGACCAACAAGTCATCGATCGGGGCGCCGTTATCGATTTGCTGACGGAACTCCGCAGTCTTCCCGCGTAGGTCTGCGTCGGACAGCTTCTTGATATCGTCTTCGAGCGCCGAGATCGCAGCGACCATGGGCTGCATGCGCTTCACTTCGCGTTGATGCTTGGTGCCAAGCACCTTTTTTAAGACTGAGCTGAACACGCACGCAATCTAGGTCGGCCGGGGGAGGGGTGCAAATGAGTGTCAAAACCACCGTTTGGAGAGAGCGAGCATCGCCAACAGCACGAAGACCAGGAGCACAAACGCCCACAGGCCGCGGCCCGGGGAGGCGGTCCGCCGAGGGGTTGCCGTCTCTTCTCCGAGCTCGTCGAGCAACTGGCGTGCGCGCGCCTGGGCCAGGAGCTCGACGCGAAGTAAGACCATGCTCACCATCAGACCGATGAGCAGGATCGCGGCGGCCGCCTGCCAGCGCCGGAGCTCCTGCTCGCCGTCGAGCGCTTCGTCCGCTCCGAGTCGGGCGCTCGTCGCCGTTCCGACCGCAACGACATCGAAGCTCGGCACGGCGAACAACGCGCGGACCAGATCCGCGTTGTCCGGCCGAGGGGCCTCGCCAGCGATCACGGCCATCGCTAGGGGATCCAGGCCTTCGCGAGCCGCCTCGGCGAGGACCGCCGTCGCCGCCAGCTGCGCCGGGCCCGGACCATCCGGGTCGGGGACGACCACATGCACCACACCGGCCGTGTTGTCCGAGAACAGGTCGGAGCGAACTTGAAGCCGCCAAACGCCGGGGCCGGGCACTCGGACCTGAGGGGCGTCTGGGGACAGGGACAAAGCGTGTATCCAACGCCGCCGCTCGAAGACGTCGACCAGCACCGGGCCGCGTCCGCCGAGCTGTTCCCACTCGAGCGCGATTTTCCCGTCCATCACCGACGCCCGCGCCACGATGCCCCCAGGAACGACGGGAAGCCGTACCTCTCGGGAGGCTGCGACGACGACGCCCAGGCCAAGCGCCTCGACCTCGACCCGCCCTTCACTGCCGGCCACAACCAGTGGGAAGCGCGCGAATCCATTTGAAGGCTCGACGACACGCGCATCCGTCCGAACGCCGGCGAGTGGACGGACCCGGACGGCAGTCACCTCGGCTCCTGCCCAGACCGAAAGCCAACAGCGGAGCTCCGGAACGCAGGCCCCTTCTTCGACGCGCGGATCGAGCACTTCCACCGAGCGTCGCGAACCCATGGCGCGCAGGGGGCCAAGCTCGTAGCGCTGAAATGCGTTGACGGCGCGGCCCTTCGGCAAGCGCGACTCGATCGACTTGCGCACGTAGAGCACTCGCTCGACGGAAACCGAACGGCCATCGATTTCGGCCAGAGCCACCAGCGAGAGCACTCCATCGAGCCCGCTCGGCACCGGCAGGTGCCCCCCGACACCCTGCACGAGCGACCGCACCAAATTGGCTTTCGCAAGCACCATGCCTGCCGCGTTGCGAAGCTCGACCGCGACCGCTGGCGCAAGGATGACGGTGTACCCGTCCGAGTCTTGATCGACTTGCCATGCACGAACCCCGATCGTCGTTCCCGGTCGAGCGACCAGCGGCGCGTTCAAACGAAGGTCCGGCATCACCGGCGGAGTGCCCGCCATCCAAAGTGCGGCGAGGATGGCCGCGACGACGAGCGGCGACATTCGCACCGCCCAGGCCAAAGCGCCGAATTGCTGCTCCTTCGTGCTCATGGGGATGGACAAATTCGGGATGTTACCCTAGGAACGGTTGGGGTACAGAGCGCGAATGGGAGCCACCGCCGAACATGACGTCGAGCAACTGCGTGCTCGCTTGAACGACTACATGGCCAAGCATGGCCTACGGTCGACCGAGCAACGGCGCCTCGTCACCGAGATGTTTTTCGCGACCAGCGAGCACCTGTCCATTGAGGATTTGCTCGATCGGGTGCGCATCGAAGAGCCCAAAATCGGGTACGCCACGGTGTACCGCACCCTGAAGCTACTGAAGGAGTGCGGCCTCGCCTTCGAGCGCCACTTCGGGGACGGCGTATCCCGCTACGAGGTCGCGTGGCAAGACGAGCACCACGACCACCTGATCTGCATCGAGTGCGAGAAGATCATCGAGTTTGAAGACGACGCCATCGAAGAGCTGCAGCACAACGTGGCGTCGGGGCTGGGCTTCAAGCTCGTGCGCCACAAGCTCGAGCTCTACGGCGTCTGCGCCGACTGCCAGGCCAAAGCACAGGACTGACAGACGGGCGGCCGCAAGCCTGGGTTAGACGGTCGCGAACGCTGCGTCGGGGATCTCGACCGGGATCGTATCGATAGCGCTCAGGCGCTGCGTCCGGCTAGGCAAGGTGCTCAGCACGTTGTTGGCGAAGTACTGCGCGGCGAATTTCTTGCCGGTGTAGAACGCGTGGTCCGGATGGGTCTCTGACGTCTCGGGCAGCTTCTTCAGTGCAATCGCAGCCTGGTCGAGCAGCAACCAACCGACCGCCAGATCACTCATGATGTTGAGGAAGTCCTCGGCAGCGAGCGGGATATGCTCGAGCTTGCCCCCTTTGAACCAACCGATGAGCTGCATCACCGACGCGGCAACCGCTTCGTGCCCAGCCTGAAGGTGACCGATGCCTTCCTCGAGCCCCGGCGTGTCCTTGTTCTCGGTGATGAAGCTCTGGATGTCCGTCAGGAACGCTTGCGTGTTGGCACCGCCGCCTTGGCCGAGCTTGCGGCTGACCAAGTCCATCGACTGGATGAAGTTCGTTCCCTCGTAGATCTGAAAGATCTTTGCGTCGCGGCAGTACTGCTCGACCGGGTGATCCTTGAGGAAGCCGTGGCCTCCGTACACCTGAATCGCGCGGCTCGACACCTCGAACGCAGCATCGGTGCCGTAGGCCTTCACCAACGGGGTCAAAAGATCGACCTGGCCCTTGTGGTAGGCCTCGGACTCGTCGTCCTTGCCTTGGACGGATTTGAGGCGATCGCCATGGTTCGAAAGCTTCATGACGAGTGCGCGAATGCCTTCGACCCGGGCCTTCATCGCCAGGAGGTCACGACGAATGTTTGGGTGCTCGATGATCGGCACACGCGGCGCGTTGGCGTCTTTGAACTGCTTGATGCTCGCACCCTGCTTGCGCTCCCGCGCGTAGTCGAGGGCGCTGAGGTACGCCGCGGAAGCGACAGAGAGGCCCTGAATGCCGACGCCGATGCGGGCGGCGTTCATCATGTGGAACATCTGGCGAATGCCCTGGTGCTCGACACCACCGACGACCTCGCCGATACTGCCACCCTCGTCGCCGAACTGCACCACGCAGGTAGCCGAGGCGTTGATACCCATCTTGTGCTCGATGGAAGGCACTTCGACGTCGTTGAGCTCGCCGAGCGAGCCGTCCTCGTTGATGCGTACCCGGGGGACCAGGAAGAGCGACAGGCCTTTGGTGCCGGCCTCCGCGCCTTCGATGCGTGCGAGGACCAGATGCACCACGTTTGTCCCGAGGTCGTTGTCGCCGGCGCTGATGAAAATCTTGGTGCCGCGGATGTTGTAAGTGCCGTCGTCGTTGCGGGTCGCTGTGGTCGACGCGGCGCCGACATCGGAACCGGCGTGGGACTCGGTGAGACACATCGTACCGGTCCACTCGCCACTCATCATCTTGGGCACGTACTTCTGTTTTTGATCCTCGGTGGCGCAATCCATGATCAGCTCCGCCGCCGTCAGCGTGAGGCCGGTGTACAGCGCGAACGCGGTGTTGGCGCCGCACATCATCTCCTCGACGAAGGAGCCGACCATGGCGGGAGCGTCCTGGCCGCCCCAGCGCGACGGCGATGCGATCGTGCGCCAGCCGGCCTCCCAGGTCTTGTCCCAGGCCTCCTTGAAGCCGTCGGGCGTGATCACGCGTCCATCTTCGATCCGGCAGCCCTGTGCGTCGCCAGAGCCGTTGAGCGGGCCAGTGACCTCACAAACGAAGCGATACACCTCGTCGAGCACCATGTTGCACTCGTCGGTGCCCCACTCGGCATAGGGTTCCTTTCCGAGGACCGCGGGCAGATCGAACTGTTCGAAGAACAGGAACCGAAAGTCTCGTAGATCCGCACGGTAGCGGTTGATTGCTTGCGCCAAGTCAGCCTCCGATCGTCAAGTCGGTCACCCTCGGGCTTGAGCATGATTGCGCGTGATTACGCGAGAAGGCCCTGATGGATGCCAGCTGTAAGAAGCTGGGGGCAGGCGCGCTCTGCGTCAAGTCGAGGACCGGTCTACTCGGCTGTGCGGTGCTTCACAAACTCGCCAATTCGCCGGATCGCGCTGCGACCTTCCTCCAGCATCGGGGCGAAAACATGCCACGCGTGAATCATGTCGGGCCACACCTCGAGCTTGACGTCGACGCCTGCGGAGCGTGCCGCCTCGGCGCACTGAAGGTTGTCATCGAGCAGGGTTTCGGCGGCTCCGACCTGGATCAACAGGGGCGGAAGCCCGGTCATGTCGGCGTGGATAGGCGACACTAAAGGGTTACGGTGCTCGGACGCTGGGGCGAATCGTTTGGCCATCGAGCGGAGACCGATGCGGGTCACGAAATCGTAGTGGCTGTTGA
>Ga0164320_10000359_pt1 | contig 14452 bp, 8 predicted proteins | sample GuaBasSediGuay11_FD_113736 | JGI IMG/M metagenome (GOLD analysis project Ga0164320, IMG submission 113736) | Subseafloor sediment microbial communities from Guaymas Basin, Gulf of California, Mexico - Guay11, Core 4567-28, 0-3 cm | ecosystem: Environmental > Aquatic > Marine > Hydrothermal vents...
GGTTAGTCAGGGGTTGAAACCCGATATTCAGGCCATATCTATAAAAAACCGACACCATATATACGCCCAGGTTATTAATACTTTCCGGAACTAAGCCGTGTATTTCATGTCTACTGAATTAGCGCTATAGCCCAGCGCTGATGTCCGTTCTCCCTCCTACGAGCGGACTAAAGAGCCGGAGACCCCATCCGGTTCAAACCTTTGACCCTGGCAGTTTTCTGCCAGGGCTTTTTGTTTATTCGAATTCCAGCCATTGGCGGCATTTTTGCTCGAGCAATTCCAGTCCCTGGCGGTTGAGTATCGACAGGGTAGATACAGAATGAGCGCTACCGGGTAAATGATTGCAGGCATCTGTTGTGGCCTTTTTAATGGCCGCACGCGAAACTTTGTCGGACTTGGTGAGCAGGATATGGACAGGTAGTTGATCGCCTACCATCTCGATCAATGCCTGATCGAGATCGCCGATACCACGACGGATATCAACTACAATGACCAGTCCCTTCAATGCCTGGCGTTTCAATAAAAAACCCGACAGTACCTTATCCCAGTGGGCGCGCATTTTCAGGGGAACTTTGGCAAAGCCATAGCCAGGCAAATCCACCAGTCGACGCTCGTCATCGAGTCCGAAAAAATTAATTAGCTGGGTGCGACCAGGGGTTTTGCTGGTTTTACACAGGCTTTTCTGTCGTGTCAGGCAATTGATCGCACTCGATTTACCGGCGTTTGATCGTCCGGCGAAAGCGACTTCGCTACCCTCGTCGGGCAGTAATTGCGATAATTCGAAGGCGCTGGTGATAAAGCGAGCCTGATTGAAAGAAATACTCATATGTTCCGGGGAATAGTTGAACCAGTGGCCGGTGTATGATATACATTTGCGCCCTGATTTTCCGTACCTTTTTCCCTGGGAGAAATAATGAAAGCGAGTCATTTTGGAGCAATTTTGATGGCATTGTCGGGCCTGATGGCCTTTGCCGTCAATGCGGGTGACCTCGAGGCAGGTAAAGCCAAGAGTGCCGTGTGTGCCAGCTGCCATGGTGTGGATGGTAATAGCAGCAACGCTATCTGGCCATCGCTGGCGGGCCAACACGCTTCCTACCTTATCAAGCAGTTGCAGGAATTCAAGGCCGGCACGCGAGCTGATCCAACCATGCAGGGTATGGCCGCCTTATTAAACGATGAAGATATGATGAATGTTGCTGCCTATTTCGAGAGTCAAAAGCCCAAAGCGGTAGCCTTCGATGATGAGTTAATCGAAATGGGCGAAAGTATTTACCGTGGTGGTATCACCGAAACCTCGGTCGCCGCCTGTATAGGTTGTCATGCGCCAGGTGGAAGTGGTAACGGGCCAGCCGCCTGGCCGTCTCTGAAAGGGCAACACCCCCAGTACCTGGCTGCACAGCTACAGAAATTCAAGGACGGAGCCCGTAGCAATGATCCAGGTAGCATGATGCGCAATGTGGTAGTGCGCATGTCAGAAAAGGAAATGAAAGCGGTCGCCGCTTATATCGCTGGCATTCAGTAACTTGATTCAGCCCCTGTTTATCCAGGGGCGCTAGACTCGGTGAAACACTATACTAATTTCACATAAACTTATGACGCCAGTTCTTGTCTGTAGGACCGTGCTTTATAAAATCTGTAATAAATTTAGGAGATAAACGATGATTAGGCGCTGGTTTTTGGGGTTAATAGTAAGCGTAATGATGTCGGGCACTGCCCTGGCCCAGGCAACTTTCGTGGAGGGCAAGGATTTCCAGGCGATCAATCCTGCGGTAAAAACCTCGCAGCCCGATAAAATTGTGGTTACCGAGTTATTCTGGTATGGCTGCCCACATTGTTTTCGTTTTGAACCCTATGTCGAACGCTGGTCGGCCAGCTTGCCCGATGGGGTCGTATTTGAGCAGGTTCCCTCGGTACTGAATCCTCGCTGGACCGAACATGCTCGTGCCTACTATGCGTTGAAGATGATGGGCGCACTGGGAAAAGTTCACCGGGAATTTTTTGATGCGATACATCTCAAGCGCCAACGCCTGACCAGCCTCGACACAATTGCCGAATTCGTTGCCGAGCAGGGTCTGGATGAAAAACAGTTTCGGGATAATTATTTTTCCTTTCCGGTGGATACCCAGGTGCGTAAAAATATGCAAATCGAAAAACGTTATGGTCATAACGGCGTACCGGCGGTTGTGGTTAACGGCAAATACCTGGTATCGGCCTCCCTGGCAGGTAGTAACGAGCGCATGATTGAAATTATGAACTTCCTGGTTGCGCGCGAGTTGGCGCAGTAAAACCTGGTGGCTGGCTTAATCCTGCCAGCCAAGCCTTTCAGCTAGCCCCGAATGCCGTCTGGTCAGGCGTTCTATCGAAGCCCTGACAACCGACTCGCAGGATTGCAGATAAAACCGGTGCCTGGCCCGGGTAACCGCGGTGTATAGCAGTTCGCGCGAAAGAACCGGCGAAGTCGCATCGTTTGGCAGCAGCAATAACACCGAACCATACTCGGAGCCCTGCGATTTATGCACGGTTATAGCCCAGGCGCAGGAATATTCGGGAAGTCGATTGAGCGCATACTCGCGCACACCACCCCGTTCATCGCGAAAACAGGCCTGCAGCTGATCGTTGTCGTCCTGCCACAATACGCCCGTGTCGCCATTATAGAGACCGAGCTCATGATGGTTTCGAACTATCATAATCGGTAAGCCTGAAAAAAGATCGCCTTCACTTCTTCCGAGACGGGATAAAAGTCGCGTCGAGATCAGTCGATTGAGCTGTTCAACGCCTAGCGGCCCTCGATTGGTGGCGCAAAGCAATCGCGTTGACTCGTATGCGTCGAGTGCAGCCGCTGCCGATTTGCTTTCCAGCACTGGTTGGTAGGCATTCAGTATCCACGCCAGCGCATCGGGGTTTATTTCGTCCCCAGCGTCCTGGTACCAGACGATACCCCTGCCGGTTTCAGCCAGCAGGTCCCTGGTCTCATCTATCTGTCCACTATTGATCAGGCCGGCAAGTTTACCGATGTCAGTGGAGGAATCGAAGCGATAACTATGGCGAAGCAGGGCTATGGAATCGACGACCACTGCCTTTGCCTGAAGCAAGTCATTGCCGTGCCCGGTAATATCGCCCAATACATTTCCGGCTGCAACAGAGGCCAGTTGATCACGATCACCGAGTAGTATCACGCGTGTCTGCCCGGGTAGCGCGTCGAGCAGGTGATACATCAGCGTCAGATCTATCATCGAGGCTTCATCGATCACGACACAATCGACCGGCAGGCGATGTTTATGGTGATACTTGTAACCACGTCGGCGATATCCCAACAGGCGATGCAAGGTGCTGGCCCGGGTGGGTATGGCTGCACGGATATTGTCATCAATTTCAATTAGGTCTATGCGATTTCGTATCGACTCCATCATACGCGCGGCTGCCTTTCCGGTAGGAGCCGCCAGAGCAATGCGTATTTTTGGCTGCTGTGAAATCAAGCGGCATAAAATCTTGATGATGGTGGTCGTCTTGCCGGTTCCCGGGCCCCCGGAAACAACACTAAAGGGTTTGCTGGCTGCCATGGTGACGGCAAACATCTGCTCACTGTCGGTATCGTCGTCGCCGGCATAAAGACTTTTGCCCGAATACGATATTTCCGCATTATTGGATTTTTCGACGCCGGCAAGCATGCTCTTGATTTTCTCGGCGACCTGGGTCTCATAGTGCCAGAAACGATTGAGATAGAGGCGCTTGCCATCCAGAATTAACGGTGCCGCATCGCCTGGACCACCGACACAGCGGCTGGAACGCAAACAGGCACTCCAGTTGGTGGCGTCACCAACGCGAGAAATCCGGGTCGGATCGATTCGACTGCTACTAAATAATGGAGTATCTGTAAAATGCTCGAGATTAATGCAGACATTTCCGGCCTGGTTCGCCTCGCAAAGCAGCGCAGCGCTCAAACAGAGTAAATCATCGATGTCGGTCTGAGATTGCCTGGCTATGAAATCGGCAAAATAGTAACTCAGCCAGGTAATGTCCCCGTAGCGAGCCAGTTGATGCAGCAGGCTGCTCATGCGCGCACCGTGTCGACAGGCGTAAACGCGAGCAATTGATCCAGCTTTTGCAGGCTCGCCAGATCGGGTCGATGGAAGTGAACCCCATATCGATTACCGCTATGTGGCCGCATGGCGCGTAAAAACAAATAATAGCAACCACCGAAATGCTGCTCATAGTTATAGTCTGGCAGGCGCTGTGCGAGATAACGATGCAACGCGATCGAATAGAGCAAGGACTGTAAATCATAACGCCGGTCAAGCATTGCCTGGTTGAGCCGTTCGGGGATATAGTCCTCGAGGCTGGCGCCGAGGAAGTTACTCTTGTAGTCCGCCAGGTAATAAGAGCCTTCGAACTCGAACACCAGATCGATGACGCCGGTAATCAAGCCACGAAAATTCGCGGCCGTCACTGGTTCGAGCCGAACCCTGGAGCCTTCCTGCATTAGTCGATTTAACGCATCGACATCGAGGTGGTCCAGCGCGAAATCGAATGATAGCTCGTTCAGACGCTGACCTTTTGCAAGTGCCGATAAGCTCAGTCCATTTTGACCAAATTTGGTTTTAACAATCGTCGTTATCCACTGAATTAGCGTCTGCTGTTGTATCTTGTCGAGGATGCCATAACCCGGAGCCACCTCGATGACCATCTGCTCCAGCTGTAATTCGACGTCCTGCTGAAAATCGAGATGCTCCAGCATTTCGTGTAGCATCAGGCCGATATGGCTACCTGCCGGAAATTCCAGAATCGGGTCTTTATCGTCGGCCCTGCTACCCGGGAGTGTTACCTGGTGAATCTCGCGGGTGAGGCTGCTGAAACTGTTGATACGCCAGGAAAGCGCCGGGCAGCTGGCGAATGTTCTGGCATGTACCACTTCTGGCCGAGGCTGGATACGGATGCCACCGCTTTCAGGCTGAATATCCGGTAAATCGACAAATTCTATATTTTCCCCACACTTTTCACCGAATTCCAGCAGTCCCTGTTGCAACTCAGCGGGGTTTTCAAAGCCATGCGGGAACGCTTCACAAAGATCTTCCGGTGTCTGCTGTGGATGCAGTAAATAGGCCAGTGCCGAATGATGGGGACGGCCCCTGTTACGGCCATCTCCGACATCGCCCCAGGCCAGGAAAACCCTGGACCTTGCCCGGGTGAGTGCAACGTATAACAGGCGCAGATCTTCTGCGAGGCGCTCCTTTTCAGCGATGAACCGGTGTTGCTCGAAGTTTTCCGAGCCCAAATCCAGAATCGCGCGATTATCCTGGTCGTGGAAACGCAATGCCTGGGCTTTAGCGTCGACTGGCCTGCAATTCCACAGGAATGGCAGGAATACTACCGGGTACTCGAGGCCCTTGCTCTTGTGCAGGGTAACGATCTTGACCAGCGCGTCATCGCTTTCCAGTCGCAGCTCGGCTTCATCACCCGGGTCGCTATCAACCTGTTGTCTGAACCAGCTGAGTAATGCACCTATACCCGGGCTGATGCGTGACTGCTGTTGTAGCAATTCTGCCAGATGCAGTAAATTGGTCAGCCTGCGATCGGCGAAGTCGCGTTGGCAGAGCCACTTGCCCAGCTCAAGTTGCTCCAGCATTTGCTGGAACATGGCGATAAAACCCCTGTTCAACCAGCATTCATGCAACGCAATTAATTGCTCAATCCAGTGTTGCCAGTGCAGCTCGTCGTCGAAACATTCAGCCAGTTGGCGATAGTTCAAATTAAACAAATTACTGGCACGCGCTCTGCGTACCCGGCGGTTGTCTTTCGGCTGCGCAACCGCTTCGAGCAGCGCATAAAGTCCCTGCGACTCATCGCTGGCGAAAACCTTTTCCCTGCCAATCGTGACCGAGCGAATCCCGGCCTCGGCCAGTGTCGCACGAAGTTCCTCGCCCTCGTAACCGGTGCGCACCAGCACCGCGATATCACTACTTTGCAGTGGTTTGACACCAATATGGGCGGCCGATGACGAATCAAGTAAATGAGAAATCTCAGCGCTTACAGCAAGATTAAGTCGCTTGCGTATCTCGCCAGCGGTATATGTTTTGCCTGTTTCCCTGACTGGAATTTTCCATAGGGTGAGCGCGGCAGGGGTACTGCCATCTACGACCAGGGCAACCGATTCGTCCCTCGGCGCCGCGGTCGCGGCAGTAAAATTTATAGCCTGGTGATAAATAAATGGCTGCTCGCGATACTGGAAAAAATGGTTAACCGCGTCAATCAGAGCAGGGTCCGAACGCCAGTTTGTGTGCAGGTTATAATGCCTGATACCCGCTACCTGCCGGGCATTGATATAGGTAAAAATATCGCCACCACGAAAACTGTAAATGGCCTGTTTTGGATCGCCGATCAGGGTCAGGCTGATATCGTCGCTATCGAAATAGAGTTGTTTGAAGATCCGGTATTGAGTGGGGTCAGTATCCTGAAACTCATCGATCATCGCGACCGGGAAACGCTGGCGTAGTCGCTCGGCTAAACTGTCGTCCTGCGCCCGATCGAGCGTCTGTAACAGCAGGTTCAATAAATCCTGGTAGGCAAGTTGACGGGTTTCCTGCTTGACTTTCGTCACTCGCTGCTCGGCGAACTCATGCGCATCGAGTAAAGCGCAGATCCTGAAACGCTGGTGTAGATCATCGATTTGTTGAAAAATCCTGCCAACTTCGATGAAAAAATCATGTTCGAAGCCCGCTTCCTGGCCGCGCTTGCTGGGTTTGGTAAAAAGATCAAGCTGGGCAGGCGATAAGTACCGCAGTTGATCGAGTACCGGCAGTAACCCGGGTGAAGCGAAATACTCATCGATGCGTCTATGCAATTCGTCCAGTAAGGTCTTTTTGAACGGCGATTTACGATCCTGTTTTAACACATCGGTGTTATGCAGAATTTCAAATATCTCATTGGCATGCTTCTGCCAGAGCAAACGCACAACCAGTAGTTGTGGCTCGATTTCGGCCCATTCACCAAGTAGTGACTCGAGAGATTGGCCAGGCTGCGGAATCAGGCTGTCCAGGGGGTGGCTGCGTATCTTTTTTTGCCATTCGAGCAGCCTGGCCAGCCCCGGGAGCGCGTGATTAAAAAGCTGCCATGCCGCGCTGGACAAGGGATAGCTGGTACGTCTCCACCAATCCTTGAGGGCCTCGTTCCAGACAGCGTCATCGTCGCTGCTCAATTCAGACTCGAACAGCCGATTACTCAATAGCGCATGGTCCTGAAGCGCCTTCTGACAAAAACCGTGGATCGTGGAAATTGCGCATTCATCCATGTTACGCAATGCGAAAAGCAATCGCTGTTGGCGCGTGGTTTGCACCTGTGGATCGAGCTTTACATGTTGTTCGAGCAGTAGCCCGAGAAATTCATCCCCGGGCGCCTGAAGGGAATCGAGCATTTCCAGTGCCTGGTAGAGCCGGGCGCGAATGCGTTGATGCAGTTCGTCGGTAGTCGCATTGGTAAAGCTGACCACTAAAATTTCTGCAGGTTTACGGCCCTGGAGAATATGACGCAAGTAAAGATTGGCAATGGTATAGGTTTTGCCGGTGCCTGCGCTGGCCTCGATCAGGCTGATGCCCTGCAGCTCAAGCTGCAATAATGTTTCTGCATCGAGTAGCTCAAAGGTGATCATAACTTCCCTGAGCAATCCAGTAAACCAGCATAGATACGCTGCGCGTAACGATCGAACTCGGCCTCGTCGAAGGGAGGGTCTGTAATATTTCTCAGGCCAAGTTGAATATAACCGTTGCCAGCCTCGCTGCCTTTACCCTGCGACCATTGCCCCTGCCACTGGCGATATGCGGCAGCAATGGCTTTGTCTCTGTCGGAGGTTCTGGCCAGCTCAAAACTCGTTTCCGGAAAGACCGGTAACGGGCGTTGCAAACCTTCCTGGTAAAGTGCGCAATAGTCTTCAAGCTGTTTTCTTGCCTGGTCCCGGGTGATGCCCTCGATGCCCCAGGTTTCATTGTTTGCCAATAGCCGGCTGGTCCCCGCGGATGGCGCATGATCGCTGGCGCAAAGCATCAGGTGGTCGACCCACAGGGATAGCAATTGCCTGCCCTTGAAGTTGCCGCCGTGGTAAGCCATTAACCCTTTGCCGGGGTAATAGCCACCGACTATGCCGCTTAAGCTGTAGTCATTTTCGAGTTTCAGGTCTAGCGGCAGGGTACGACTTTGACAACCGTGATATTGCTCTAGTTGCCGCAACCAGTCATGTTGTTGCAACTTTAGTAAATCAATTTGCGCCTGTGCCGCATGCCCGTGAGCAAGTATGCCCTCGGCATACATACGTTGCATCCCATCGGCCCTTGGGTCCAGAATATCGCCTGCCAACTGTTGTTTGAGCTTCCATTGCTCGAGGTGATTCAAATCGAAGGCTTCGTCGTCTTCGGTTTCTTCGTCAGTATCGAGAAAAATACCCAGGCGAGCCTTGAAAAAGTATTCGACAGGATTGCAAATAAAGCGGCGCAGCTGTTCAAGGTCAATAATCGGCTCTTTTTCCGGACCCGGTATGGATATTTGAGACCAGCCTTGCTGTTTGCCAGGTGGTTGTTTAGCGAGCAGATTGGCAACTTTACACCAGTATTGGTTGTAACCGCCAGTCGCAAGCTGATAGTTGGCGGTGGAAAAAACCTGCATAGCGTGTACCTGCTCCAGCTGTTCGCTAAACCTGGTTTCATTTATGGGGTCAGAGTAAAATTGCCTGTCAATAAAATCCAGTAGTTCTGCAACCAGTACCGAGGCATTGCCCGGACTATTGTCTTTCAGGCTGCGGCCGGTATAACTGATATAAAGCCTGTTTCGCGCACACAGAAGGGTTTCCAGCATTAAGTAACGGTCTTCACTGCGTTTACTCGGATCACCGGCGATAAACTCTGTGGACAGGAGTTCAAAATCATTTTGTTCATCGCGGCGGGGAAAGTCATCACCATTCATTCCCAGCAAACAAATTACCTTGAAGGGAACACTGCGCATTGGTCGCATTCCGCAAAAAGTAACTCCACCCGAATAAAGGCGACCACTGTGTTCCCGGGCATCGAGTTGTTGTTGCAGGAGGTATGCCACCAGGCCGGGCGAAATAGAACTTTCCGAATCCGTATGGAAATCATTTATGGCATCACGGATTTGCTGTAGACGTGATTCGAGAAGGTCAGTGTCTACAAAAAAATCCTCGAGTAATTGCAATAACAGGCTTTGCCATTCGCGTGCCGAATAGGTCTTGCCAAGACGTTCACGCCAATCTTCGAGGCGATCGAAAAAGTACCAGAAGCGACCTATTGCCCCGGCGTCGCTTTCGCTCCATCCCGGTAATGGGGCAATGTCGTTCCACAGCCCATCTCCGGCAAGGGCGAAACCGGCGAAAAATCGGTCGCGCGTCTGTTGCCAGGTATTGCCTCTGGTAGGTGGTAAATCCAGCGCTGTTTTATGACTGGCATCTATGCCCCATCGCGTATTCGCCTGTTCGGTCATGAGACGAATTTCCTGCAGGGACTGATCATCGATATCGAAACGCCGACGCAGTGACTCGTTGTCGAGAAGCGCCATTATTTCAGACATCGAAAAACGGCTATATGGCAACTTGAGTAATTGTAGAAAAGTTATTACCAGGGGATGTTCATCGGCGGTGGTAATATCTGAAATATTGCAGGCCAGTCTGGATTGGCTGTCATGGCGGAAAACAGCTTCAATATAGGGTGCATATGTCGCTATGTCCGGCACCATCACCAGTATGTCTTCGGCGGCAATCTCGCGATTATGATCGAGCATGGCGAGCAGTTGGTCGAGTAGCACCTGGCACTCGCGCATGGCGCTGTGACAGATGTGAATGCTGATAGAGTCATCGGCTTGAGTTTGCATTGGGCCCTGATCCAGATCGAAAATTGCCTTTTGAATCTTGCCCAGCAGGCTATCGTTTTCCGGTTCGACAAACAGATCGATGTCTATCGAATACAAGCTGTCAACATCCAGCAGCAAATCCTGGAATTCCTGTCCCTGCCGCCCCCATGAGGCCAGTAATTCATTCCTGGTCTCGTATAAGCCATCCTCGTCGGGATTGGCAAATCGTTTGCGCGATTTTTGTTTTTCGCTTTCCAGGGCCGCCCAGTACTGGTCGGTCGGGCTATGCAGGTAAAGCTGTACTTCAATACGCCGAGCCAGGGCCTGAATTACTTCGACGTAAAGCGGGGCCAGGCTCGAAATTGCAAACAGGCTAACCCGCTGCGGCAGCCTGTTGCTACAGGCATCATTGCCTAGCCGGTCGATGAGTGCCGCGATGGTTTCAACGCGGTGGGGCCGGTTCCTGTAAAGCATAATTTTTCGCCATAGTAACGCCTGCCAGTGAGAATCCTTGCCGCTTGACCAGGCACGAATTGTTTGCGGACGAAACAACTGGTAACGATCGAAACTGGAGCCGATGCGCTGTGCCAGTTGCCAGCGTTTTACACCATTGGCATCGTCGACGAGGTAATTCATCAGCACGGTGAAGGCTGACCGGGATAACAGTTCAGGCAGCAGGCTGAAAATATCCCAGGTCAGGTTTTCCACCGAGTAGGGATCCTGCTGCGGAATTTCATCGAGCATCGAGCCGGCCAGTTGCCATACCCATTTACCCGGCTGCAGGTATTCGATATTGGCGGCCACACCCTGTTGCTGGGCAATGCGCAGATTCAACCAGCGTGACATTGCGAAGGTGGGTACGACGATAACTTCGCTGCTAAAGGGATTGCTCAGGGGCTGTTCGCTGAGTTGTTGCGAAAGTCTCGACTGTAGTGTTTCCACACGATTGGAGCTGAGAATGGTTAGAGCCATCGCAGACGAGGGTTTCCTCTTTATCTTTGTTACCTGCAAGAGCTGGCTATTATAAACCGATAGGGGCTCAGGATATGAGCCATTATTCCTGGTCTCACAATATTTCTCCCGGGTTGCTGAAAAATTGGTTGCTTACCACGGCAGATTTCATAATATTGAGGCTGAATTGCATTTTGATTGATTTCAGATCCTTGATGGCAGAGATATCACAACCGCAACAACCCCGTGCCCTGGACGAATTCCCCGAAAATGGCACACGCCAGTTTTTCGATTCTTGCGAGTATATTTTCTACGATGGCTACTGGATTCGATACTACGCACCCCTGCAAGACACGCTCGGTAATCGCAAGCGTTTGATAGACAGCCTTACCCGGCGCGCTTTTCACCATACCGAGGCCGGCATTAACACGCCGGGTAAAAGCCTCGACCAGGCCCGCGAGGCCTACCAGAGTGAAGCCGATCCCGCGCGAAAACGAGTCAATGCGGCCATGCTGGCTGGCGCGCTGTTTAATCGCGCCACTGACCTGTTCACCGCGATCGTAGGAATGGCTGATCTCGGCGTCCAGGTTAGCCGTAGTAACGAATTGATGCGCGAGTGTAGTGACTGTTTCCAGGAAGCATTGAAGCTGGGCCAGCAGGTCAAACATCACAGCGGTTGCGAGGGTATTGACGAAGTCTGGGGTGAGCCTTTCAAAGCGTTTACCATGCCGGTGGCTGAATTTTATCAATCCCGTTTTATCAAGATCGCGCAGGGAATGCGCGATATCGATCTGATTGCCGGCTGCATAATTGAAAACTTTTGTTCGATTCCCCTGTTTGCGCAAATCGAGAAGTTGATCGGTGAATATGCCGTGGCAGCGAAGCAGGCTGCCGAAACCATGAAAAAGGACCCGATCATATTCAGTGTCTGGCCGAATTTTGTTGCGCTGGGCGAACAGATCGAGGCCTACAAGCCGGATTTGGAGGCGGGTGCGGATCAGATGTTAATCATGCGCGTCGCCTATGGCAGGGACCTGATTCAGGAGGGTAGGGGTCTAATCGGTTATATCGCCAGTGCGCGTGTGCCGATGCCACTTAGCACCGATCTCTATATTGAAAAATGTCGCAGGTATAGTAAGGCGCCCTTGCCCTGAGACCTGAATTCCGCTGAGACTGAAGCCTGACGATATGGCAGAATAGCGCTGCACTCTACTCCTGGCGAAACTGGCATGGCAAAGAAAAAAAAAGGCGGCGATAATCCCAATATCATCAAACTCTGGCCAACGACGCTCCTGGTTAAGCGCTTCGCGCATTACCAGAAAATCAATCCGGCGTTGCTTGAACTGTTTTATCAACATCGCGATCGCGAACAACGCAGCCCCGCGCAGGCCTATGCCAGTCATGACGATTTACCCAGTCAATATCCGTTACACAAGGAACTCAATGAGCTCATAGAGTTTATCGAGGCGGGCATCGTTGAAGTTGCTCGCGATACCAATGCTGAATTGTGGCGGGAAAACGAGGAAATTCGAGTACGGATGACAGGACTATGGTTTCAGATTTCCAACGGATACTCCTTCCACGAGATGCACGTACACGGAAATTGTTCCTGGTCGGGCGTTTATTATGTACGCTCCGCCGATTGCAGTACTTCTCCAGAGTCCCACAAAACGACCCAGCCAAACGGAATTACCCGTTTTTACGGGCCGCACATGGAACACATGGCGGGTGGCCATGGAGACTATGGTAATTTCTATTTACACGAAAATAGCTGGGATTCATATCCACAGGATGGCAAGCTCTGTGTATTTCCCTCGCATATCAAACACATGCCTTTCCCCTACAATGGCACTGAAGATCGCGTAATCGTGTCCTTTCACGCTCAGGTATTTAACACCTCGGGCCTGCAAAAATACGAGTATGGGTTCAATAATTAGACCCGAAGGGTCGTAGGTTGGAATGACGCAGGAACCCCAACAATGGCATTTGCATATTTCCGCCTAAGAATGTGCTATTAGCCGATAAAATAAACAAGACCTGCTGCTGATAGTAAAACCGCCGCAAAGTAAAAATAGATTCTCAGAGCCGAGGAAATGGCTTGTTCCCTTGATTCTTCGGTACAATAGGCAATGTAACAAGTAACCGGCAGGCCGAATAATAAAAGCGCGACCAGGTCGGGGACGCGCAGGTAAAAAAACAGCAAATGCATTAAGGAAAAAACCACCCCCAGCAGGCTGAAGGTGGTTATGAATGAAGCGACAGGACCCACGAGTCTTGAAATGCCTGGGTTATTTTAGAACCGGCATCGAGAATTCCGCCTCGAGACCCTTTTCCTGCCAGCGTGAAGTGACCGGTTTTACCTTGGTGTAAAAACGTAACCCTTTCATACCATACTGGTGGTGGTCAGCAAAGGCCGAAGAGTTCCAGCCACCGAAACTATGGAATGCCAGCGGTACCGGGATGGGCACGTTAATGCCGACCATACCAACTTCAACCTTGTCGGCATAGGTGCGCGCGGCGGCGCCGTTTTTGGTAAAAATCGAGGTGCCGTTGCCGTAAGGATGATCACTGGCGAGCGCAGCGCCTTCTTCGAAAGAGCCAACGCGCATGATTTGTAATACCGGGCCGAAGATTTCTTCCTGGTAAGACTGCATGTCTGCTTTGACCTCGTCGATCAATGAACCACCGAGAAAGAAACCGTCTTCGTAGCCATCGCAAACAAAATCGCGACCGTCCACGACCAGGCGCGATCCCTCGTCTTGCGCCATTTGAATATACCCCAATACTTTTTCACGGTGCTGCGCGGTAACCAACGGTCCCATTTCGAGGCCGGTCTCATGGCCAGGGCCGATGCGCAACGCCTCGACGCGCGGCTTGAGAATATCGATTAATTTGTCGGCGACTTCGTCACCGACACAAACGCCGACGGAAATCGACATGCAGCGTTCACCGGCGGAACCATAGGCCGCGCCCATGAGCGCGTTGGCAACGTCCTCGAGAGCGGCGTCGGGCAGGATCAACATATGGTTCTTGGCGCCACCCATGGCCTGGCAACGTTTACCATTGGCGGTTGCGGTCGAATAAACATACTGTGCAATCGGGGTTGAACCGACAAAGCTAATGGCCTTGATGCGATCATCACCGAGCAGGGTATCGACAGCCTCTTTATCACCATTGACGACATTGAACACCCCGGGAGGCGCACCCGCTTCGACAAACAACTCGGCCAGTCGCATCGGGCATGACGGATCTTTTTCCGAGGGCTTGAGCACCACGGTATTGCCGGTAATCAATGCCATGCTGGCCATCCACATTGGAATCATTGCGGGGAAGTTGAAAGGGGTGATGCCTGCAACCACGCCAAGCGGCTTGCGCATCGAATAGATATCGATGCCACGCCCGACGTTATCGGAGAATTCGCCTTTCTGGGCGTGCGGAGCGCCGCAGGCAAATTCGGCAACTTCGATACCGCGCAGCACCGAACCCATGGCGTCTTCAATTACCTTGCCGTGCTCTTTCGATACCAGGGTGGCAAGCTCGTGCTGATGTTTGTAAAGCAGCTGCACATAGCGCGCCATGATACGTGAGCGCTGTAACACCGAGGTTGCGGCCCAGGCCGGAAAGGCTTCCGCGGCGACCGCGATCGCGGCTTCGA
>Ga0164320_10000360_pt1 | contig 14446 bp, 12 predicted proteins | sample GuaBasSediGuay11_FD_113736 | JGI IMG/M metagenome (GOLD analysis project Ga0164320, IMG submission 113736) | Subseafloor sediment microbial communities from Guaymas Basin, Gulf of California, Mexico - Guay11, Core 4567-28, 0-3 cm | ecosystem: Environmental > Aquatic > Marine > Hydrothermal...
ATCCTGGTAAGCGGCATCGGACGGAAGCAGATTGAAATCGCCCGCTATCAGGACAGGCTCGCCTCCGGCAGCATAATCTTCGAGAATCTTGTCTACCATCGCCACCTGCCGCAGCATCGTGTCACTTCCTTGTGCGTATGCACTGAGATGCGTGTTGAGCAGGTTCAGTTTGCCGCCGCCTTCGATGGGCATGTAGGTCCCTTGAATAGCTCTCTTGAGGTTGTACTGCCTGGCCAGTATGTCATCTGTGGTGATAGCCGGTAGTGCATATCGTTTGGCCGATGTCAGACGGTACTTTGAGATAATTGACATCTTCATGCCAACACCACCCAGCAGCTCGCTGTGTGGAACAAAATCCGCCTGCCAGTAGAAACTGGACGTATGTACGGCATAGTCTGCTGGCAACAAGCTCAGGATGAGTTGCAGCTGATCCTTAAAGTGCGTCCGCTCGGCGCCGTCATCCAGCTCCTGCAACAAGATGACATCGGGGTCTTCTTGCCTGATGATATTTGCAACCGCTCTCGCGTTCGCCATCACCGTCTGCAGCGATGGCCAGGGATCGCTGCCACCATCAAAGAAAAAGTTATTGCCCGGCCTGCCAGCAAGAAATTGCAGGTTCCAGCTCAGGATCTTCAATTGTTGCCCGGGCCTTAATTTCGGGGCGACCGCAGAAGAAATTATTGCCTCATCTTCGATCGCGTCCGGATGGAAGGTGGTCAGGTAAACACCCCCTGATACCAGTAACGTGATCAACGCAATACTGATTGCTCCCCATCCAAGAAATTTGGAAATTATTCTTAGCACTGAGTTTGCTCTTGCTGAAACTAAAATTGCGTCGATTATGACCGGACCCAGTGGGGTACACCAGTGGGTAATCGATAACGCCGTCGGAATCTACGTAGATCGGATCCGCCGCAGCGGGACTATAGTAAGGTTATGAACCTGTCTGCAATGCAACTTTTCGGTGTCATCGCGATGCTAGCCGTGACCGTTGCACTCGTTTTCGCCTACCGCAACTACCTTGCGGTGAATTCGGAGCGGCGAATGCTCTCGATGATCGAGTCCATCGGACTCGACCCTGCTATAGCTTCAAGCAGTGATCTTGAAACCATCATGGGCGAAGTACGCAAACGTTGTCGAAGCTGTACGTCTGAAGACGTGTGTGAGCGGTGGCTGACCTGCAACGAAAAAGGTGACAATGACTTTTGCCCTAATGCGAAAGTATTTGAGGTGCTGCAGAAAGAATCCTGATAGCGTTCGGGCCAACTAAAACTCGGTAATTATCGTTACGCCGGTAGTACTGAATTTGTGCATCGAAGTAAGCACTGAAATCGACTCTTCGAGACTTATCGTCTTGCCGATCAGTCGCTCCGGCGACAATTTTCCAGCAACGATCATTTCTAACATTTCGGCGTAACGATAGGCCTGCATTCCGTGACTGCCGAGTATTTCGAGCTCGTTCGCGAGAACTTTATCCATCGGAATTTTGGGCCGACTGTCCTCTCCCACCAGCAAACCGATCTGAACATGCCTGCCGCGCTTCCTCAGACTATTGATCGAGTTGAAGCAGACTTCTGCATCTCCTATCGCGTCCACCGATACGTGTGCGCCACCGCCTGTCAAATCCCGGATAGCGTCAGAAATATTCGCCGCGGAATTCACGTTGAGACTGTCAACTGCACCTAGCTGAGTAGCCAGCTCCAACTTTTCATCTGAAATATCAATCGCCAGAACTTTCGCACCTAACGCACTCGCGATCATAACCGCCGACAGGCCAACTCCACCGCAGCCATGAACGGCGACCCATTGGCCGGCAGACACCTGACCCTGATCTACAATGGCTCTGAACGATGTAGCAAAACGGCAACCCAGACTAGCTGCCGTTTCAAAATTCATCTCTGGCGGCAAACGCACAAGGTTTGTATCGGCATAGTGAATCGCCACGTATTCGGCAAACGAACCCCAATGAGTAAACCCCGGTTGAAACTGATTATCACAGACTTGGTGGTTACCCGAAGCGCATTCAGGACACTTACCGCAACCGCCAACAAACGGTACCGTAACCCGGTCACCGACTTGCCACTGGGTGACCTCCTCGCCCACAGCCTCCACTACGCCGGCCAGTTCATGACCAGGAACATGCGGTAGCTCGATATCCGGATCGTTTCCTTGCCAGCCGTGCCAGTCACTCAGGCAAACTCCGCTTGCCATGACTTTCAGGACCACGCCATCACCGCGCGGAACCGGGTCTTCCAGTTGCTCTATTTCGGGCCGCTCTGAGAACGCCCTGTAAATGACCGCTTTCATTTTTTCAGTCTCTCACGTTGTGCATCGATAACTACGTGATATTCTTAATTTCTCCTGAGATCAAACAAGTATGCGATTACCTTCCTCCAATCCGCTGTCCGTCATATCTAGCAACATTCGGTATGACGAGCCACAGGACAAACAACATTGCTGGGAAAATCGAAGAGACTTTCTCGCCAGCTGTCTACTCGATTATCATCCTGATCTGTTGGCGACTCAGGAAGGCAAACACCCACAACTCCAGGATATCGCCAGTCGCCTGAGTAGCCTCCGTTGCGCGGATACGCACCGACGATGGCAAGCATCTCTGATGTATCCCTGCATTTTCTACAACCCCGACACCCTGACCCTCCGCGAGTCCGGTGACATATGGCTGTCGGAATCACCGGCTAGCATCGGTTCGTCCTCATTTGGCAGTCAATACCCACGGCTTTGCACCTGGGCCTTTTTTGATAACGACCTGCTCGCAGTCAATGTCCATCTCGACGACCTGAAACCCGACACGAGACTCCACCAGATTCGCGTATTGATGGAACAGGTAGATGCTTTGGGAATGAAGAGTTCAATATTGTTGATGGGCGACTTCAACGAATCGCCAGAGGGCCGTGTTCGAGCTCTCATTAACGAGATCTGGCCAACTCTGCAAGACCCGTGGCAGGAGCTCGGCCAGGAAGAGGAGCCCAGCCATCACGGTTTTCTTGAAGCGATCGACTACGCAAGTCGTGTTGACTGGATTCTGAGCGATGCCGCATTGCAGGCGCAGGAGATCCTGCTGGATAAGTCGCGCTCTGAGCAGGGCCTTTATCCATCCGATCACTATTTGTTGAAAGCGCGGTTTCTCTTACCAGACTAGCGCTCGCGCCGCTGCGCATTTGGCCAACAATCAGAAGTCCAGCCTGAAGAAACCAAAGACTTCCTGTGGCGGAATAAACTCTTCACTGGTCGTCAACAGCCCAAATGGATTACTGAAGCGCGAATTGACACCGTCTTCATCAAACAGATTTGATGCCCCCAGGCCAATGCTGAGATTCCTGTTGGGCATATGGTAGTCGAACGACAAGTTGAAAATATCGTAGGGAGGTACCGTATCGACCAAAGGATTGTTGTATACGCGGTACTGATACTCGCCACGATGCACGTATTCGAACCGTGATGTCAGTAATCCGTTACCCATCTCGTGAGTATTTGTTAACGCCATACGCGCTGAGAAATCCACCAACTTGGGCGGTGTGTTGCCCTTCAGGTTTGTGGTTTGGCTTAAGTTCAGCCGCACGTTGAAACCTTCAGGCGTAAACAAGCCGATGAAGCCCGGCACCAACGCCTCACGAAAATCCACAACATCAAGCGTGTAGTGATCATCGTTAAATTCACCATCCAACCACGTCAGGTGACCGTCAAGTCGCCAGGTATCCGATAGCAACCAGTTGAATTCCGATTCGATACCGTAAACATCTGTCGATGGAATATTGCCGGTTCCGCCCGCGAAAGGCACCGGGTCCTCTTCCATGAATTGCAGATTTTCGTAGTCGTACAGAAATGCAGCAATGTTCAATCGAAGACGACCGTCTGCGAGCGTGCTCTTCGAACCGAACTCCAATGCGCTTACTTCAGCCGCTTGGAAAACAACCGGCACATTGATTGCGCCGTTGAGCGCTCCCGGGTTTGTGCCACCGTTCTTCCAACCTGTCGATATCAAACCGTACAACAGGTGGTCGCCAGTAAGTTGGTAGTCGAGTCCGAGCTTCCAGGTGAACTTGTTGTTATCCAGCGTCTGACTTGATGGAATGGTGAAGAACTGGACCGCCTCATCCAGCTGATCTTCGGATTGATATCGGCCGCCCGCCACAATGGTGGCGCGCTCCCCAACATGAAACCTCGCCTGTGCATACGTGGCCCAGTCTTTGCGGGTAACCGTGCGGGCCTCAACGAAATTCAATACCGACTGGAACGGTGGCAACGTAATAGGGCCAGGGTCCGCCAGCGCGGGGATTGAATCCGAGAACGGTGCAGGACCATTCGCTTCGAGAAAATGGTTGAAATTCTCGTGATCCAGGTAGTAAGCACCCACGACCCAGTCCACGGAATCGCCAGAATACGAAAGGTTGAGCTCTTGACTGAAAGCCTCTGAGTCGTTGTCCCAGAACGTCAGCACATCCCAGTTGGCCGTAGTAACAAAAAATCCGAGGATGTCGACGGCTATCAGTGATTCGTTCATGCGATCACCATCAACCGATTGCCGTTTTTCAAGTTCCTGATATCCGGTAATCGATTTGAGGACCGCACCGGAGGGAAGTTGCCACTCAAGGATCACCGAAAATACACTGTTATCAAGGTCGAAAATGCCGGGAAAGTCTTGTGATAAATCGCGTACGCCGGCAAGTGGCTCATCGACATTTCTCTGCGCCGCCGCGTGTTGTGACGAATTTGAAACGAAAGCCGTTACGTATGCTGAGAAAGTATCCGAGGGTTCCCAAAGGTAGGCGAGTTTTCCTGTGAAGGAATCCGCGTCATCGAGGTCATAGCCATCGAGTACACCACCCGAGATTTCGGAGAATCCGTCGTGGGTATATTTCTGCAGAGACACGCGGAAAGCTGAGTTGTCACCGACCGGGACGTTCAATGCAGCGCGCGCTCGTACCATGTTGTAAGTACCGAGTGTAAGACCAACGTTACCGCTGACTGCGTCCGAGTCCGGACGGATGGTGACGAGATTAATCGCACCACCCGTTGTTCCCTGACCGAATTCAGTTCCCTGTGGACCGCGAAATACTTCAATGCGTTCAAGATCACCGAGATCCGTGCCCATTGAAAGCGAATTGGCTATGTAAACGCCATCGACATACATCAATACGCTCGGTTGAGTACTTAGGTTTTGTGCGGTTTCCCAGCCGACACCACGAATTGACACAACACGACCGGCGCCGTCGTTCTTAGCGATGGTAAGCCCCGGCACGTAACCATTGAAATTATCGAGGCGACCGATATTGGAGTTATCGAAGTCTTCGCCCGAGAGTACCGAAACTGCGAGCGCGGCATCCTGCAGGCTCACCTCACGACGTTGAGCGGTAACGGTGATTTCTTCGAGTACCCTGTCGGTTTCCTGCGCTGCCAACGGCACCGTCAATGTGACAGTGAATATTGCTGCGAGAAACGATAGTGAGTTGTCTTTGATTTGTTTGTGCATGTATTGAATTTTATGAATGAACCTAATGTACTGGCGCTAGCAATCTGAGTCCAAAATATAGACAATCAAGGCCTGCATGTCCGAGATTTTCAAGGAGCACCTATGACGATTGTGGTTGTTGGTAGCATTAATACTGATCTCACGATTCAGGTGCCGCATTTCGCGGTTGCCAACGAAACAGTACTCGGCCATGGCGACTTCACGACCACACAGGGTGGCAAAGGCGCGAATCAGGCTGTTGCAGCTGCCGCCGCTGGCCTTCCAGTGCATATTATTGGCAAGGTTGGCGAAGATGCTTTTGGTGACGCTGCAATTCTGGACCTGCAGTCCTCTGGCATCGATTGCAGCCATGTCGCTCGCGAGGCAGACCACGCGACGGGACTTGCCACCATCTTCGTTGATCCGGAAGGCAACAACTCGATTACCGTGGCACCCGGTGCGAATGCCCGTATTACACCCGAAGACGTGCGATCAGCAGCCAAACTGATTGCCGAGGCGAGCATCGTCATGCTGCAGCTTGAGATTCCACTCACGGCAGTAACCGAAACCATACGTATCGCAAACCAACATGGCACCATGGTCATGCTCGATCCAGCACCCGCAGCAATGACGATGCCTGAATTGGGCGGTGTCGATTACCTGACACCGAATGAAATCGAAGCAGAGGCTCTGACCGGAATCGCCACGACAGCCGATAACGGACCACAACGAATCATTGCAAAGCTCCGCAAGCGTGGTGCAAAACAGGTCGCGCTCACGCTCGGCGGCCTGGGTTGTTGTATTTCAACCGGTGATGAAACAACTTTCATTCAAGCGAAGCCTGTAAATGCGATCGACACGACCGGTGCCGGCGATGCGTTCAATGGTTTCCTCGCAACCGGTTTGGTCAAAGGACTTGCTGCCGCCAAAGCTGCAGAAATTGCCAGCGCTGCGGCGACGCTCTCGGTAACGCGAGCTGGAGCCAGAGCCAATCTGCCAACCTGGGATGAGGTGCAGGCCTTTCTGGTTGCTTAGCGCTGTACCGCCAACGCTGGTGGTCGCATCATGACTACCGCGACCAAAATGATTGCCAACACCGCAGCGTACGCCTGAAATACGCCGGCAAATCCACCGTAGTGATCAGCTACGTAGCCACCAAGGACCGGGCCAAACATGGCCACTGTCGTGATCAGGTACATAGTGCCCATGGTTTTCGGCGCTTCCTTGGGCCCATAGTAGTTAACCAGCAGGATTGTCGTCGCAAACATGCACATACCGAAGCCATAGCCTTCTCCGATCGCAAACAGGACGATCATCGTCATGTTGTCGGCATAGGACAGTGCCAGCATACCAATGACCTCTCCCACCAGCGCGGAAGCCAGCAACCATTTTGGATCGACCGAGGTTGCGAGCATGCCGCCAAATGCGCGAGACGAAGAGTTAACCAGTGCTTGCGCACTGAGTGCACCAGCCGCGATAGCGACCAGGATTCCGAGATTGCCCATATGGCTAACCGCCCAGCTATTGGTAGTTACTCCTCCAAAGAGCGTCATTGTCATCGCTGCAACGATGATGTAGTACTGCGGTGTTCGGACTACATCTTTGAAATGCCATTCGAACCGTGTCATGTACACATTATCCGAATGGGATTCAGCCGACAGCGTCGACTCAGCGTCCTCGTCTGCACTTGCAGGGCGGCTCTTAAGTAGAACGACCGCCAGCACAGTCAAAACACTGATCAATCCGGCCATCAACCACCAATGCCATCGCCACGAACCTGTCGCCGCCACAATGCCAGTCACAAAAAACGGTCCTGCGACGCCACCCAATCCACCAATCATCATGTACGCACCGATTGCGAACGAACGACGGTGCGGTAACCATTGGTTAATAACTGCGACGCCCGGTATCAGCGCACACGAGGTGTAGCCTAATCCTGCCAAACCGGCTCCAACCACATATTGATTTAGTCCGGTCGTTGTCGCCATCAGCATCAGACCGATCACCATGATTACGCCCCCGATACCGAATGTTGCGCGCGGCCCCATTTTCGTCAACGTCCAGGACGGGATGCGGCTGGCGATGCCAACCATGAATGACAACATTGAAAATCCAAGGCCAGCACCGGACCATGACCAGGACATTTCCTCGATCATGAATGGCAAAGCCACGCCGAGAGAGGCGAAGGTCGCGGCCGTTACCTGGAAAAACAGCAGACTGACCAGCGCGAAATTGATCCAGCCCCGCCGGACAATACTCGTTGGCATACCTGCTGAAGGTGAAATAGACATCTAAGCTGATGTTCCTGAATTAGAGGCTTGTGCTGAGCGGCTAATGCGCCTCAGCATCCCGCTTCGCGAGAATCGTCCTGGCAATGGCGACGTCATTATTTATGTTCTCGATGAGTGCGTCTATATCGGGGAAATTTAACTCCTCCCTGATTTTTTCCACAAATTCGACCTGTAATTCCCGCCCGTAAATATCTTCATCAAAGTCAAAAATATACACTTCGAGGAGCATTTTCGTGCCGCCAACGGTTGGACGCGTCCCAACGCTGGCAACTCCTTCAAGCACATCTTCCCCGAGACCTGTCACGCGCACCGCGAATATGCCCATAAGAGCAACATGAATTCGATCCGGATCTATGTTCGCCGTAGGAAAGCCCAGCCTCCGTCCCAGGTGATTACCATGTATCACTTCACCTGACATGCTGTAGTTCTTACCCAGTAACTCGGCAGCACGATCGAGATTCCCCGATGAAAGTGCGCGTCGAATCAGGGTGGAGCTGACGGTCCTACCATCACTTTCGAGATTGGCAATTCCACTTACCTGAAATTTGTGCTCGTCACCGGCACTCTCAAGGTCATCAACGTTGCCGGCACGATCCTTCCCGAATCGAAACTGGTCGCCAATAATCAAGTGCTTCACGTTTAAAGTCTTGACTAGAATCTCTTGAATAAACCAATCGGGTGAGCCACCACGCAGCTCCGCATCGAAATCAAGACAACAAAACACGTCAACCCCATACTCCTCAAGAGCTCGACGCTTCTCAGCGAAACGCATAAGCCTCGCAGGTGGGCCCTGAGGAGCGAAGAATTCCTGCGGCGTTGGCTCGAAGCACATTACAACGGCGGGTAGCCCTGACTCCCTGGCTCGCTCGAGCACCTGATCAAGCAGCATCCTGTGTCCCAGATGCAGCCCGTCGAAATTGCCAATAGTCACGATACTGCCACGTGACAGAACGTCCAGATTTTCGCCTTCAAATGTGCGAATTACTTGCATGGGTCTTGCTACCTGTCTGGGTCAACGCCAAATTCGGCACATGATATACCAGCCTGCCCTTAAACACTCATGGGTTCATCAGCGCGGATGAATAGCCACAGGAAAGCACCAACAATCGCGAATATCGAACCCGTCGCCATCGCGACCGACCAGCCGAAAGCACCCGCCACAAACGGCACTAATAACCCGCCAAGGACACCGGTAAGGTTTCCCCCGGTATTCAGAACTCCGGTGGCAATTGGCGCGTGCCGTCCGGATACTGCCATCGTGGCAACCCAGAACGGCGCCTCGCTAAGTTGCGTGCAACCGAATGCGATACATAACAGCACAACACTCACGAGAGGGTCCTCAGCCATCGCACCAACGTAAAGAAAGGTTGCCGACATGATCAGCGCGGTCATTACCAACCATCGTGGTCCTCGCCTCAGACCAACACGGCGGACAAGAAAATCGCAAATCAAGCCACCCGCAGTAGCCCCAATCGCACCTAACACCCACTGTGCAGCGGTAAGCATTCCAGCGTCTGTCGTTGATACCCCTTTTACGTCGACGAGATAGAAGAAAAACCAGCTAAAAAACAAGTAGAAAACATAATTCATGCAAAAGTAGCTGATCGTAATCAGCAATACATTCCGATTCCTTAGAGCCAGCTTCCATGCGCCTCTTCCCGGTACATCCCCTCCCGGTGGCCGGTCTGACGCAATAAGCGAAAGCTCCTCATCCGTTATCTTCGGGTGAGCCCCAGGATCATCTCTTACATACCAGTGGAACAGTACAGCGACCAATAATCCGGCGGGCGCAGTAATTAACAAAGCAGAACGCCAACCGTACGCGCTCATTAGCCAGACAATGAGCGGGGCCGTTGCAGCGGCCCCCAGAGTCAGACCCGTACTTGTGAGGCCGTTGGCCAAACCCCACTGACGTACCGGAAACCAGCTCACGATCGAGCCACCAATGGTTACCGGGAAAAACGGTGCCTGAACCATGCCAACCAGGAAGCGAGTCACCATTAGCGCCACAACGATCGCCATAATCGAGAGCACATCCGTGCCGGGTATCAGCGCCGTAATGACCGTCAACACGCACCACGCGATCGCAATAAGCGTAATGGTGAATCGTGGACCGTATTTGTCGCCGAAAATACCGCCTGGAAACTGGAAAATTGCGTAGCCTGCAGCGAAGGATGAAAACACCAATCCGAGCTGGACCTCGTTCATTCCAAGGTCGTGCATCATTGTTTCGCTGACAATGGAAATATTGGTACGTAGTACGTAGGCCACGAAACTCGCAAATACGATGATGGCCAGAACAACCCAGCGAACACCCTTCATAGTTCTAACACTCGATCACCAACATCGGCAGCCCATTTGTCAGTTACTATAGCGTAGTTGCTTCTTCCTGTTTTGAACCCGGTATTCGCCAATGAAATTATTTGTCACTGCCTTGCTCTTCATTTCGTTCTCGGCAATTGCAGATGTGACGGAAGACGTCCGTTGCAGAGAAATTGCTTTTAGCCTGTCGGTTGAAAATCAGGACCCGGCCGCGTTTGAATCGTTCATCGATGCCGACGCACGATTTGTAGGCAACTCAGTCAGCCGTGGACCGGCCGAGGTTGCGGAGGCGTGGTCGGCATTCTTCGCTGACAACGGGCCGGATATTAAATGGCGCCCGCAGTTTGTCGAAATTCTTGAAGACGGAAATCTGGCTTTGTCCCGCGGACCGTACCGAATGATAACTCGTGACGCAGAAGGTAAGGCAACCGAGTTCTGGGGAACATTCAACTCAGTCTGGCGCAGACACGCTGACGGTATCTGGAAGATAGTCTTTGACGCCGGCAGCACATCTGCCGATGCACCGTCTGAGGAAGTTCAGGCATTGCTCGATCAGGTAGTCGACTGCTAATAATCGATGATTTCAAGCAAACTTCCCAATGTAGGTACGACCATCTTCACCGTCATGAGCCAGATGGCAGCGGACGCGGGCGCTATTAACCTGTCGCAGGGCTTCCCGAGTTTTGACCCACCGCAAGCGCTTCTCGAACGCATCAACTATCACTTGAACAACGGTGCGAATCAGTATGCGCCGATGACCGGTATTCCAGTTCTTCGCAGAGCGATCGCCGAAAAAACATTGCGTTTGCAAGGCCGGGTAGTCGACAGTGAACATGAGATCACTGTTTGTTGCGGTGCAACTGAAGGACTCTTCAGCGCGATACAGGCGATAGTGCGTGCGGGGGACGAAGTTATCGTATTCGACCCGGCGTATGACTCTTACGAACCCGCTATAACGCTGGCCGGCGGAATTACGCGGCATATACCACTGTCCATCGCAGACGATGGACATGATTTTTCAGTCGACTGGCAGCAATTGGCCGACACTGTCAGTGACAAGACACGCCTCATCATCGTGAATTTCCCGCACAACCCGACCGGTGCAATTTTTCAAGCGGCTGACCTTGATCGACTCGCCGATATTGTGCGCGACACAAACTGCTACTTGTTGTCTGATGAAGTCTATGAGCACATCGTGTTCGACGGCGAGCCACACCAGAGTCTGCTTGGTCATGATGAATTGTGGGAACGGACCATGGTTGTTTCGTCATTCGGGAAAACGTTTCACACCACAGGATGGAAAATCGGTTATTGCATCGCTCCTAAATATTTGTCAGAAGAGTTTCGGAAGGTCCACCAGTTCGCGACCTTTTCTATCAGTACACCGATGCAGTTCGGCATTGCCGACTTCCTGATGAGCGATCCCGGGTTCTATGAACAACTGCCGGCGTTCTACCAGAAAAAGCGTGATTATTTTTGTGGTTTGCTGGAAACATCGCGATTCAAACTGCGGCCGGCGCACAGTACATTTTTCCAGATTCTCGATTACTCAGAAATAAGTAACGAAGTCGATCTGGATCTCGCGAAACGATGGACCCGGGATAACGGCGTGGCTTCTATTCCACTCAGCGTTTTTTGCGAGCAGCCGTTCACCGGCACGCGCCTCAGATTCTGTTTCGCCAAGGACGATGCAACTCTCGCGGCGGCTGCCGAAAAATTATGTGCCTTGTAACCTGAGTTCAACCGCTACCCAGCTGAAACGCCAGCAGCGCTCCGACATAGCCAATCGATGTCATGTAAACCCAGGCAAAAACCGGCCAACGCCAGCTATTGGTTTCACGTCGAATGACGGCAAGTGTTGCTGCACATTGCAGGCAACAGGCGTAGAAAATCAGAAGGCCGATAACCATTGGTAAGGTAAATACCGGACTGCCGTCAGCATGAGTCGATGCTTTAAGCCGTCCACTCAAGGTCGCTTCGTTCGCTTCATCGCCAACGGCATATACAGTGCCCAACACGGCGATAACGACTTCCCGTGCCGGAAAACCGGCGATAACGGCTGCCGAGACACGCCAGTCCCAGCCAAGCGGTCTGAATAAAGGTTCAACGGACTTCCCTGCCCGGCCGAGCCAGCTTTGTTCGAGCTGTGCCGACGCTGCAAGGTTGTCGATATGCTGATACTCCGCTGCGAGTTCGGCACCAGACATTGAATACGCCACTGTCTGTCGCTGTTGTTCGGCTTCCGAGCCAATAATCTCCGAGCGCGGGAAGTAAGCCAGCGCCCACACAATAACGGCGACCGTAAAAATGACCGTACCGGCCCGATACAGGAAAACCTTTACGCGCCCCAGTAGTTGAAAGGCAACCGTTTGCAGATTCGGTCTGCGAAACTCCGGCAACATCAACGCAAACGGTGGCTTTGGCCCTCGCAATGCGGTCTTGCGCATCAGCAACGCGGTCAGAATACCCATGACGATGCCAAACATGTAAAGCCCAAACAGCACCAGTCCCTGCAGGTTCATGAAGCCAACGCGGTCCGCCGGCACGAATGCGGCGATCAGCAGTGCGTATACCGGCAAGCGTGCGGAACAGGTCATGAACGGTGCGGCCATGATCGTCGCAATCCTGTCCCGGCGACTGGGAATCACACGAGTTGCCATTATTCCGGGAACAGCGCACGCGAAACTTGAGATCATCGGAATGATCGACTGCCCTGACAGACCGACTGAACGCATCGTCCGGTCCATCAGATACGCGGCCCGTGCCAGGTAGCCCGAGTCCTCAAGCAGGATGATGAATAGAAAGAGAATCAGAATTTGCGGCAGGAAAATGATAACGCTGCCGACACCTGCGATGACACCATCGGCCACCAGGCTTGAAAAAGCGCCGTCGCCGAGAGTCGCACCGACATAAGTACCCAGCGATGCCGCCACCGCATCAATGAAATCCATAATGGGAGTTGCCCAGGCAAAAACAGCCTGGAAAACAATGGCCATGACAATGAATAGTCCGACCGTGCCTGCTACAGGTTGATTCACAAAATCCGTAATTCGCGTGCGCCAGGTTTGCAATTTTGGCGCTGATCTTTGCACCGTCTTCAATATATCTCGAACCCAGTCATAACGAACGCGTGCCTCAACGGCAACCGGCGGTTCATCAGCAAACAAGTCGTTGCGCAGTTTATCCAGTAGCGCAATAACGTCCTCGCTCAGACCAGCGGCGAATGACTGGTTGCGATCGGTAATACCATCAACCAACAGTCGCATGGATTCTGTTGCGGACAACTCGTCGTTCGATAGAGCCCGGAGTTCTTTGGCAGCTGCGGTCAGTTCCGGCCAAACGGAAATCTCGTGCAGATCCGGCAAATCCTGAATGTTGGATATCGCAGCTCGTAACTTCTCCAGTCCGGCACCGGTCGTCGCTACAACGCTGCAAATTTTTACACCACCAAGTGCCTCGCTGAGCACATCGACGTCGATATCAATTCCAGACTGTACTGCAGCATCAGTCATCGTCAGTGCAACGACCAACGGCATTTGCAGCTCGACAAGTTGCTGCAACAGAAACAAACCCTGGTAAAGATTGGTTGCATCGAGCACCGCGAGAATTCCATCCGGTGCACTGGAACCTTCCATGCGCCCCAAAATGACGTCCACGGCGATCTGTTCTTCAAGCGAATGCGCACTGAGGGAGTGTGTGCCCGGGAGATCGATCAGCTCGGTCTTCTTACCGTCGAAGGTCAGCGTACCAACGTGGCGCTCTACCGTAACGCCGGGATAGTTTCCGATACGTTGCTTAAGGCCGGTCAGCCGATTAAACAAGGTGCTCTTGCCAGAATTGGGGCTACCAACAACTGCAATCCGGGATTCTAAACCCCTTCTTACAGCTATGTCACCGGCAGATATGCGAATTTCGGAGGGTTTAGTCACCAGCCACTACAGGTGCGACCTGGAAGAACCTGGCGTGCTCCTGCCGCAGCGAGATGCCACAGCCAAATAAACGGAATTCGATGGGGTCGCCACCGATAGCGGAGCTTGCATGTTCCAGTTCTGCGCCCTCAACCAGCCCCAGCACCATGAGGCGCTGCACTTGTGGGTCGCTCGCATCCACGGACTTAATGACGCCTTTTTGGCCCCGTTTCAGCGTTGCAAGCGTATAACCGTTTAATTTCATTAGGTTTTTCCAAACACGTTCCCTGTAATGTTCAAATGATAATCATTCGCATTACTATACGCAATAGGGAAATGTACGGATTCGTCCGTTCAGGTTGCATTCAGTGATACCAAGTTAACGTATTGACCGATCAAAACATGTGTCTTCGGCCCAGCCAGCCCTAAGGAACGCAACATGAAAAACAGCGTCA
>Ga0164320_10000361_pt1 | contig 14422 bp, 13 predicted proteins | sample GuaBasSediGuay11_FD_113736 | JGI IMG/M metagenome (GOLD analysis project Ga0164320, IMG submission 113736) | Subseafloor sediment microbial communities from Guaymas Basin, Gulf of California, Mexico - Guay11, Core 4567-28, 0-3 cm | ecosystem: Environmental > Aquatic > Marine > Hydrothermal...
AGTGGTGGGATTACCACTGGGTTTACCTGTTCGCCTTCGCCATCGGCTTTGCCACCACCCTCGCCGAACCGTCGCTGCTCGCCGTGGCGATCAAGGCCAACCAGGTATCGGCCGGCGCCATCGGCACCCGGGGGTTGCGCATTGCCGTTGCGATCGGGGTTGCGATCGGCATTGCGCTCGGGGTTTATCGCATCATTACCGGTACGCCGCTGTACTGGTACATTATTACCGGCTACGTCTTCGTGCTGATACAAACCATGTTTGCACCGCGCATGATCATCGCGCTCGCCTACGATTCCGGTGGCGTCACTACTGCCATGGTGACCGTCCCGCTGGTGGCGGCACTCGGACTCGGGCTCGCGACTACGGTACCGGGACGAAATCCACTGCTGGACGGTTTCGGCCTGATCGCCTTCGCCAGCCTGTTCCCCATCATGTCTGTTCTCGCCTATGCGCAGCTATCCGAATGGAAGACCGCGCGGGGCCGTAAAAATTCAACCTGACGAGGTATCGCCATGCACTTTAAACTAATCATTGCGCTAACCGAGGATTCGATCACCGACAAGGTAGTCGAGGCCGCGAGAAGCAAGGGAGCGACCGGATCGACCGTGATCTCGAGCGCGCACGGCGAGGGTATCCTGGTAGCGAAAACCTTTCTCGGTCTCGACCTGGCCACACAGCGCGACGTGATACTGCTGCTGGTCGAGGAGCACATGTCGCGCGAGATACTCGAAGCCATGGAGAAGGCCGGGCAATTCGAAGACAATCCGGGTTCCGGAATCGCCTTCAGTATCGATGTCGAAGATGCCGTCGGTGTTTCCAAACAGGTCATCCAGTTAACTGAAAAAGTAGAGGAAGAAATATGAACGATAAAACCTTCATCCGTGTGAAAGACGTAATGAGACCGGATTTCGATCTGGTCGACGGCATGGACACCGTGGCGGATGTCCTCAGAAAATCCCAGCACCCCGAATCCAAGTGCTTCATCGTCGATACTCGCCATGAGAACGATGAGTACGGCATCGTCCTGTTATCGGACATCGCCAAGCAGGTACTCGCCAAGAACCGGTCGCCGACGCGCGTCAACATCTATGAAATCATGACCAAGCCGGTCGTCAGCGTCGACCCGTCTATGGGTATCCGCTACTGCGCACGCCTGTTCGAAAACCTCGGCCTCGGCCGCGCACCGGTTATCGAGGACGGCAAGGTGATCGGCATCGTCGGTTACACCGACATCGTGCTGCTCGGAGTACGCGACCGCCTGGTGTGAACCCCTTTAACCCGCATATCTCACCGTTTTCCTACTGCGGACGCCGCAAAGCGCACTGTGGCGCCCTCGCTACGTAAAACGGTGAGATATGCGGGTTAACGATTGGCGCAGCAACGCTTGAACTTGCGGCCGCTGCCACAGGGACAGTTCTGCTTGCGGCCCGGTTTCCACGGCGCGAAGCTCGCCGCCAACGGTTCACCGCTGGTGTATAGCCAGCGCCCGTGCTGGAAAACAAAATTACTGCGTTCGCGCATGGCTGAGACTTCGCCGTGCAGTAACAGGCTGGCTTCGAATTCGACCAGTGCCCGCTGCTCCTGCTGCTCGCTGTGAATGATATCAAGGCTTACCCAGCGAATCCGGGCATCGAGTTCGAGTTGCCGTGGGCGAAAATCCGGGTGCCAGGTTTCGAGCAGGTAAGCGCGTTCGGCGAGCGCGTGTGCAGAGTAACGCGAACGCATTAGCAGCACTGCATTTTCAGGCAGCTCGCGATGTGATATAAATTGCCCGCAGCAACGGTCAAAGGTTTGGCCGGATTGACAAGGACAGTTCATATATAACCGCGATTAACCCGTCGACAATATATATCGTATTCAGGGCTCCAGGAAAGCGCCAGATCAAGGCGCAGCTTGCAGCCAATGGTTATTCCCTTGGCAAAAGCTGCAACGCAGAGCTGGCGCTTTCCTGGAGCCCCTATCTCTTTGAGATTAATAAGTAAGGCCAACGCGTGTCTGCCCGCAGACTGCGTTATCAGAACTTGCTTTAGAATGACTAAAGCGGCGTTCTGATGCCTTGCTGCGAACAGACACGCGTTGGCTGAATACGACATATATTGTCGACGGGTTAATAAAGGATGACTATATCACCATGTCTCAACCACTAGATATTTTACGTAGCCGCTTCGGCTACCCGCAGTTTCGTTTCCAGCAGCAAAAGATCATCGACAAGCTGATCGAGGGCCGCGATGCCCTGGTGCTGATGCCGACCGGGGGTGGGAAATCGCTCTGTTACCAGATACCCGCGCTGATACGCGACGGTGTCGGCGTCGTCATTTCGCCGTTGATCGCGCTGATGCAGGACCAGGTCGACGCGCTCGACCAGAATGGCGTCAAGGCCGCATTTCTCAATTCGACACAGTCGCCACAGCAGCAGTTCGAGACCCGGCGCCAGGTTGTTGCAGGCGATATCGATCTGCTCTACGTGGCGCCCGAACGCGCGCTCACCGACGATTTTCTGCAATTGCTGGGCGAGTGTCGCATCGCCTTGTTCGCCATCGACGAGGCGCACTGTGTATCGCAATGGGGCCACGACTTCAGGCCCGATTACCAGAACCTGACGCGCCTGCACGAGCATTTCCCGCAGGTTCCGCGTATTGCGCTGACGGCGACCGCCGACAGGCGCACCCTCGGTGAAATCGAATCGCAGCTGCATCTGCAGGGCGCGGAGCGCTTCGTGCACAGTTTCGACCGCCCCAATATCTTTTACCGCATCACCCAGGGCGACAACGGCCGGCAACGATTGTGGGAATTTATCCAGCAAAACCACGCCGGGGATGCCGGTATCGTCTATTGTCTGTCGCGCAAGAAAGTCGAGGAAACCGCTAAATGGCTTAGCGAAAGGGGTCGCCACGCCCTGCCCTACCACGCCGGCCTGGACAAGAACATGCGTGCCGAACACCAGCGTATCTTTCTGCAACAGGAAGCCGTCATCATCGTCGCCACCATCGCCTTCGGCATGGGTATCGACAAGCCCGACGTTCGCTTTGTCGCGCATCTGAATCTGCCGAAGAATATCGAATCCTACTACCAGGAAACCGGGCGCGCCGGGCGCGATGGCGAATCCGCCAACGCGTGGATGGCCTATGGCCTGCAGGACATCATCAACCTGCGCCAGATGATGGCGCAAAGCGATGCCGACGAGCAGTTCAAGCGAGTGCTACATCACAAGATGGAAGCCATGCTGGGGTTTTGCGAGCAAAGCGGGTGCCGCCGCCAGACCCTGCTCGAATACTTCGACGAAAACCTGGCGCAACCCTGTGGAAACTGCGACAACTGCGTCGAACCGCCGCAGACCTGGAACGCGACCGAGGCCGCTCGCATGGCGCTATCCTGCGTTTACCGCACCGGCCAGCGCTTCGGCGTGAATTACGTCGTCGACGTTCTGATGGGCAACAGCCGCGAGCGCATCGTGCAAAACCGGCACGATCAACTCAGCACCTTCGGCATCGGCGAACTCGACAATAACGAATGGCGCAGCCTGTTTCGCCAGCTGATCGCGCTCGGCTACCTGTTCGCCGATATCGACAACTACGGCGCCCTGAAAATGAATCCCAGTTGCAAGCCGCTGTTAAATGGTTCGCAGCAGTTGAGCCTGCGTCAGTTCGTGAAACAGCGCAAAGTCCGCAAAACCGCGGCGGCAAAAACCAGGTTAGTGCTGCAGGCCGGGGATACGCCGTTGTTCGATGCGCTACGCCTGCATCGCAGCGAGCTCGCACAACAACAGTCGGTACCGCCTTACGTCATTCTGCACGACAAGACGCTACACGCGATCTGCGAATTGCGGCCGGAGACGACCGAACAGCTGGCCGATATTCCAGGCATCGGTGCGCGTAAGCTGGAACTCTACGGCGACGACCTGATCCGCATCACGCAACAATTTCCAGCAACCACAACCAACAGCGACTAGGGCTAGGGAAGCTCTGATTCATGCGTCTTTGCGAGCGGGGCCCAGCCCATGAGCGCAGCGAATGCTTTGGCTGTAGCGAAGCAATCTCCCTGGCCTGGGTTCAATCTCCTGGAGATTGCCGCGTCGCTGCTCCTTTAGGCCCTGTGGGTCTCGCAATGACGCATAAGCCAGAGATTCCCTAAAGAATTTTCAGGCGGGCCAGCAATTGATGATCCAGCCACTGCTCCATCGAGGCCAGGTCGAAACCATCGATGTTGCCAGCAACATAACCCAGCGCCTTGCGCCACAGGTGATCAAACTGATCCCAGAAAAGTCGCTTCGCCTGCGGGAAACGCCAGCCTTCCCCGATGACCAGTGCGTAGAAACGCACGGCTTCGTCGGTGAGCCAGTGGCGGCGCACGAATTCGGCGAGTTCATTGCTACTCTTAAGCGGGGAAATCAACGGTTTGTTGGCGTCGATCCACTGCGACAAAACGGCCAACATCAACTCAGACTTGTCGGAGAAGTGATTGTACACCGTCGCCTTGGATACGTTACTCACCCTGACCACCATGTCGATCGACGTGCCCTTGAATCCGTTTTCCAGGAATAATGCTAACGCGGCGTTGACAATGTGGTCCTTTTTCGATTTCTGGGCCATGTCGGGGTTGATTATCGTGAAGAATTATGCAAACTATACTAAACCGTTTAGTATATGTCATTCTTTTAGTTCGATAAGCACCTCCGGAGCCTACAATGATTCGCAGTGACAATGGATATTTTGGCGAATTCGGCGGACGTTTTGTCCCCGAAATTCTGCTACCCGCCCTCACCGAACTCGAGGATTTATTCTTCGGGTTGCGCGATGATCCCGAATTCTGGCAGGAATACCTGACCTTGACGCAAGAGTTCAGTGGTCGCCCAACGCCGCTGACGCCATTGCGGCGCCTGTCGAAAAAACTCGGCGGCGCGCAGATCTGGCTCAAGCGCGAAGATCTGAACCACTCCGGCGCACACAAGGTCAACAACGTGCTCGGCCAGGGACTGCTGGTGCAGCGCATGGGCAAACAACGTGTCATCGCCGAAACCGGCGCCGGGCAGCATGGCCTCGCGACCGCGATCATGGCGGCGCGGCTTGGCCTCGATGCGACCATCTACATGGGCGCCGAGGATATCGAACGGCAGTATTCAAACGTCTTCTGGATGCGACAGCTGGGCTCGAACGTGGTCGGCGTCACGACCGGCGCGCAAACCCTGAAGGAAGCGCTGGATGAAGCCCTACGCGACTGGGCCGGAAGCGTCGAGAACACGCACTACGTCCTCGGCACCGCCTGTGGACCGGCGCCCTTTCCGGAACTGGTCTCCTACTTCCAGGGCGTCATCGGCGATGAAATCAAGCAACAGTCGATGCAACAGATGGGGCGTCTGCCCGATGAAATAATCGCCTGCGTCGGCGGGGGATCGAATGCGATGGGCGCCTTTGGCGCTTTTCTTGAAGACCCCGAGGTCACCCTGGTTGGGGTCGAGGCTGGTGGAATCAGCCTGGAAGACGGTCAGCATTCGATTCGCCTATCACAAAACACTGGTGAAACCGGCATCGCCCAGGGCTACAAGACGCTATTCCTGCAAAACGACGATGGCCAGCTGGGCGATACCCACAGCATCGCCGCGGGCCTCGACTACGTCGGCGTTTCGCCTATTCTCGCCTACCTCTCGCAACAGGGGCGCGTGATTCCGGATTCGGCGACCGATGACGAAGTCACCGAGGCTTTCAGCCTGCTGATGAAAACCGAGGGCATCATACCGGCGCTCGAATCATCGCACGGCCTGGCCGGCGGTTTCAAACGCGCGCGGCAGATGAAACCGGAGCAAAACCTGATCATCAACCTGAGCGGTCGTGGCGACAAGGACATCTTTACCATAGCGCGGGCCTTTCCACAGCCCGAATGGGCCGGGTTTCTGCAGCGGGAAGCGCAACGCGCGGCAGATGTACTGCAACAAAAAGGAGCACACTGATCATGTTTCCGTCACAGAATGAAAATCTGCAAATCATGTCCCACGCGGTGATCGGTTTCCCCAATCTCGAGGAAAACGAGAAAGCGATCGCGGGCCTGGCCGACGCAGGCGTCAGGCTGATCGAATTGCAGGTACCTTTCAGCGATCCGGTCGCCGATGGCCACACCCTGGTCAATGCCTGTTACGAGGCCCTCAAACACGGGGGCTCGGTACAGGCGACCCTCGATCTCGCACAACGGGTATGCAAACGTCACCCCGAGGTGACGTTTGTTTTGATGAGTTATCTGAACCCGCTTTATCGCTACGGACTGGAAAGACTGTTCGAAGCCGCCGCCGCGACCGGCATCCAGGGGATGATCGTTCCCGACTGGCCGGTCGAGGAAATCGAGCCCTGGCTGCCGAAACTCGACGAGCTGGGGCTGTCACCCATTCTCATGGTCACCCCGAACACCGCGCTGGAGCGCGTCGCCAGGATTGCGCAGGCATCGCGCGGTATGATTTACGTGGTCTCGCGCATGGGCGTCACCGGCCACGAAACCCAGTGGGGTGATAAATTTCAGCGCTATATCGCCGAGATTCGCAAACACAGCGATTTACCGCTCGCGGTCGGCTTTGGCGTACGCACCATCGATGATCTCAGCGCGCTGGAAGGAAAAGCCGAGGTCGCGGCATTCTGTTCGCAGTACATCGAATGGCAACGCGATGACGGCAGCGAGGTCGCCGCGCAGCGCATGAAGTCGCTGATTCAGTCCATGGGCGCGGGCTGAAATCGATCCGCCAGAGCGATGAAACCTTCAGTCACTCAGCATCGATTTCGCTCTTCGACAGGTGACATCAGTCGATGTACGACCTTGCTGACCTGATCTGGATCTTGCTGGCCGGGGTCTGCGCGTTGTACCTGCTGCGCAGTGGCCAGTTCAAGGGCCGGGCCCGGCAGTTGGCAATCGCTCACTGCCGACAACTGGACCTGCAGTTACTCGATTACAGCATGGTAATCATCGGGCTGTGGCCGGTGCGGCGCAGCAACGGCCTGGTCTTCAGGCGCACTTACCAGTTTGAATTCGCCTCTACCGGCGACCGCCGCTACCAGGGCAAGCTGATCATGGAAGGGATACGACTCGTCAGCATCGAACTCGAACCCTACAAACTACCCGAACAGGACTAGCCTGACGCCAGACCGCTGCGTCCATGCAGTCGTGCTGTGAGCGCTTCCCCGGGGAGGTTCTCGGTAGAGGCGCAAAGACGCGGGGGAACGCGGTGGACATTTTGCAGGGAGAAGTGGTCCCCGGTAGTTGGACAGGTGGAGGTCGAAGTTAAGGAGTTATTTTCTGTATGAATATCTTTATTGAAAAGAGGAATGCAGAAAATGAGCAGGAAACGCAGAAACCATTCACCTGAGTTTAAATTGAAAGTTGCCCTGGCGGCGATAAAGGGTGATCAGGCCCTGTCGGAGTTATCCCGGCAATATGGGATCAATAGCAGAATAAAGGCGCCTGGCGGCTCTGCGGATTTCCCGAGACGGGCTAGATACCGGGATTAAGAGGAAATACTCTCCGCAGTTGGTGCTTCACCGCGCTTGCGCCGAGCGACCAGGTCATCAAGCCAGTCGGGATCCATTTCCGGCACCGACGAAAGCAGTAGCTCGGTGTAGGGTGGGTAAGGCGGTGAAAGAATCTCCGCCTTGGTGCCCTGCTCGACCACGGCTCCCTGGTACATCACCACGATTTCATCGGCGATCGCCTTAACAGTGGCCAGATCGTGGGTGATGAACAGGTACGAAACATGGAGTTCTTTTTGCAGGTTGAGCAATAAATCCAGAATGCCTTCGGCGACCAGTTGATCGAGTGCCGAAGTCACTTCATCGCAGATAATAAGTTCCGGCTCGGCGGCCAGCGCACGGGCGATACATATTCGCTGTTTTTCACCGCCCGATAATTGGGCCGGATAGCGCTCGGCATATTCTTCCGGGATTTCAATCTGGCGCAGTAATTCGAGTACGCGCTGCTCACGCTGTTCGCCCTTCATGCCGAGATAAAATTCAACCGGGCGGCCGATAATATCCTTGATCTTATGGCGCGGGTTCATCGCCACGTCGGCCATCTGGTAAATCATTTGAATTCTTTGCAGGTCTTCCTTTGGCCGCGATCTAAGATCGGGAGTTAATAAACGATCATGAAATTTCACCGAACCCTGGCTGGGGGGCAACAGGCCGGTAATCACGCGTGCCAAGGTACTTTTGCCGCTACCCGATTCGCCTACGACAGCAACCGTTTTACCCTTGACGACCTCGACGTTGATATTCGTGAGTACGTCTATACGAGTACCAGGATAACGCGCCGTGACATTCTCTATCTTCAGCTGTAATTCTTCCTTACCGTGGTCGTATCTGCCACCGCGTTGTGCGCGTACGTTAAGCAATTCCTGCGTGTACGGTTCCCTGGGATTTGCCAGCATTTCACGCGCGTCGCCTTCCTCGATCAAGTCACCGTAACGCATTACCATGATTCGGTCCGCCATTTGAGCGACCACCGCGAGATCGTGACTGATGTAAATAGCGGCGACATTACGCGCCTTTACCGCTTCCTTGATCGCGCCCAGAACCTCGATCTGCGTGGTAACGTCCAGCGCGGTTGTGGGTTCGTCGAAAACAATGATGTCCGGGTCGGAACCCAAAGCCATCGCGGTCATCGCGCGCTGCAATTGCCCGCCCGATACCTGGTGAGGATAACGCTCGCCGATGTGCTCGGGATCGGGTAAATCGAGCTGACGGAACAGTTCGACGCTGCGTTTTTGAGCTTCCGCCATGGTGATATTGCCGTGCTGGACGGGTGATTCGGCAAACTGCTCGGCCAGGGTGTGTGCCGGGTTAAACGAGGCGGCGGCACTCTGTGCGACATAGGCGACTTTATTGCCGCGCACCTTGCGCAGCTCGGCATCGGATTTGCCAACCAGTTCGTCCCCATCGAGTAGAATAGATCCCGATACGATTCGACAACCGGGCTTGGCGTACCCGAGCGCGGTCAATCCAAAGGTTGACTTACCGGCGCCGGATTCGCCGATCAGCCCGAGAACTTCGCCACGTTCCAGTGTCATCGACAGGTGATTGACGATGGGTTTCCATTCGCCATCGATATCCGCTTCGATCAACAGGTCCTTTACTTCGAGTAGTTTTTCACTCATCGTAAAAACTCCTATTGATCATCGCGCAGGCCGCTGGCTTTATGCACCCACCGATCGATCAGCAGATTGATTCCGATCGTCAACGCGGCGATACAGGCCGCGGGTAATAATGGGTGCATAAATCCCCAGGCGATGCCGTCGGCGTTGCCACGTACCATCGCGCCCCAGTCGGCCAACGGAGGTTGCAGACCCATGCCAAGGAAACTCAGGCTCGCGATCAGCAGGAATACGAAACAGAAACGCAGCCCAAACTCGGCGGCCAGCGGGGTCAACGCATTGGGCAGGATTTCCCGGGTCATCAGCCACCACAGTCCTTCACCCCGGAGGCGGGCGGCTTCCACGTAGTCCATCACTTCTATATCCATCGCCACCGCACGCGCGATACGGTAAACCGGCATCGCGTAAATAATGCCTATCACCAGTACCAGGGTCGGTGTCGCGGTCCCCACCGCGGACAGCACGATCAGCGAAGCGATCAGGGTAGGAATCGAGATGACCACATCTACGACGCGGCTCAACACCTGGTCGGTCATACCACCCCGGGTGGCGGCGATGAAGCCGAGCACGGCCCCCATGGTAAACGAAACCGTGGTCGAAACGATGGCCAAAGCCATGGTGTTACGAGCGCCAAAAATCAGGCGTGACAGGAGGTCGCGCCCGATCTGGTCGGTACCAAACATGAATTCGCCACCGAGCGGTTCCCACACGTCGCCGACAATTTCGCTTTCGCCGTAGGGTGCCAGCCAGGGTGCAAATATTGCGCAAGTTGCGAAGAACACCACGATGCCGAGGCCAATGCGGGCGCTGATATTGAGATCTTCCCAAAAAGCGATTAAATGCCTCATCACTTATCTTCTGTGCCGCAGCCGTGGATTGGCCAGCATCGACAAAATGTCTGCTAGTAAAAATAACACAACATAGGCAGTGGCAAAGACCATCGCAGTACCCTGGATCACCGGTAGGTCGCGGTTTAACACCGCATCGACGATCAGCGCCCCCAGCCCCGGGTAAACAAAAACCACTTCGATGACAACGACGCCGACGATCATGTAGGCAAGGTTAAGAACAATGACCTGTATGATCGGCGACCAGGCATTGGGCAAGGCGTGTTTGACTATAATGCGACTCGGCTTCAATCCCTTGAGTTTGGCCATTTCGATGTAGGGACTGGCTAGCAGGCTGACGATCGAGGCCCGGGTCATGCGCATCATATGCGCGACCGTCACCAGCGTCAGGGTCATAACCGGTAGTGCCGATGCCCGCAACCGCTCGAAAATTCCCATCGAGCTATCGACGTTGGAAATCGCCGGTAACCAGCCGAGTTTCACCGCAAAGATCGCCATCAGAATATATGCGACGAAAAATTCCGGAGAAGCAATCGTGGACAGGGTTGTGGTTGAAATCGTATGGTCGATGAAACTATTGCGGTACAGCGCGGCAATAACGCCGAGGAATATGCCGACCGGAACGGCGAAAATCGATGTCGAAACGGCCAGGAATAGCGTGTTACCCAACCGTTTACCTATCTGCTCACCTACTTCGCGATTATTTGCCAGTGAAGTACCAAAATCCCCCTGTAAAACGTTACCCAGCCACTCGATATACCGAATGTGCAGGGGCCGATCGATACCAAGCTGAGCCTGACAGGCGGCGACGGTCGAAGGTTCCGCGGCCTGCCCGAGTATCGCCGAGCAGACGTCGCCCGATAACGCCTCGATACCCAGGGTTATCAAAACCGACACCCCGAACAGGATAAATATTCCCGTAGCCAGGCGCGGTACAATGATGGCGAGGACTGGATTGTTCATATTGAATTAACCGGTGCGCAAGAAAATACGATGCAAGGTGGCCAGGTTATTGCGAACCTGGCCACCTTAGTTATCAGCATTTCCAAACGAACCCGGGGATCCAGGAGCCTACTTGAACCACCAGCGAGCTATGCTTCGCGATCCATCCAGTTCGAAGTTACCCCCCATTGTTTCGGGTCGGCCCAGCTTATCGGATGCCGCATCGACGTTGTTGGCAAAGCAGGGGATTACGGAGCCGCCTTCATCGCGACAAATGGACTGCATTTCCCAGTAGATTGAGGCGCGCTTGCCTTCGTCGAGTTCGGCGCGACCGGCAACCAGCAGTTCTTCAAAGCGGGCATTGTCCCAGAAAGTTTCGGTCCAGTTGCCACCCGCGGCCCAGCCTATGGTAAACATCCAGTCGGCGGTAGGGCGGCCACTCCAGTAGCTCGCGCTCCAGGGCACCTTCATCCAGGTATTGCTCCAGTAGCCATCGGCTGATGCGCGCTTGACGGTAAGGTTGATTCCGGCCTTTTTAAGTGACTCGGCGTAAAGCTGGGTGGCATCGACAGCACCGGCAAAGGCTGCGTCGGAGGCGGACATCTCCACCTCGAGGCCGCTGTGTCCTGCCTTTTCCAGGTGCCACTTCGCTTTTTCGGGGTCGTACTGGCGTTGTGGCAGGTCGGAGGCATGGTAGTTCTGCGATGCACCGATCGGATGATCGTTTCCAACTGCACCGTAGCCTCTTAGCACGGTTTTTACAAATTCTTCGCGGTCAATGCCGAGTTTTAACGCCATTCGAACGTCGTTATTATCGAACGGCGCCAGGCGCACATCCATCGGGTAAGTGTAATGCTTGGTACCCGTGACCTGCAAAACGTCGACCCCCGGCTTTTTATCCAGCAGGTGAGCGGTCTTCAAATCACAGCGCACGATAGCGTCAACCTGCCCGGTAGACATCGCGTTCATGCGCGCGGCCGCGTCGTTGATAGCGATCGCCTTGACTTCATCGAAGTTACCTTCATCCGGCTTGAAGTAATCCCGGTTACGTAGCAGATCCGCGCTAACACCCGGCTCGAAATTCTTCAGGCTGTAGGGACCGGTACCGATACCGGCATGCCAGTCTATCTTGCCCGAGCTGTCCCTTGGGCCAACGGTGATGTGGTAATCGCTAAGCAGGTAAGGAAAGTCCGCATTACCGCTTTCGAGTGTGAAAATAATGTTGTTTTTACCATCCTTTTTCATCTTGCCCATGGACTCGGCTACCGATTTGGCCGCCGATGTTGCATCTTCACCGCGGTGATGTTCGATCGATGCAATAATATCGTCGGCGTCCAGGGTTTTGCCGTTGTGGAAGGTAACACCCGGGCGCACCTTGACCACCCAGGTCGCGGCGTCGGCAGAGGGCTCGAGGCTTTCGGCAAGTTCCGGTACCGCCTGGCCGTGCGCGTTAACCTCGGTAACACAGTTGCGCACCGCACCCTGCGCCACATTGATCATAAAGCTGTCAGAGTTTAGGCCGGTATCAAAATTGTCACCGGTATTGGCTGCAGGGATACCGATACGATAAGTACCGCCTTTCTTTGGCGTCGCGTGCGCCGCCTCGGAGTAAAGCATGGGCGCTGCTGCGGCCAAACCCATCGCCGAAGCTGCTTTAATAAACTCGCGTCGGCTCATTCCACCGTTGGTGACGCGTTTCTGTAACTTCTTGACATGGTAATCTGACATGAAATTCTCCTTTGATACTACATTATTTTATTAATAACCGGACAAATCTCCTATCAGCCTTACTGCCGCTAGTAAACAGGGGGGTCGCCAGCCTCTTAACTATTATTTTACTCGCTATACTAGCCATGTGCCCTCGGATGTCAATGCACAGCTACTGAAGTCAAGGATTTCACCGATTTGCTCTCCCGGGCCAAGAGTCTTGGCACCATACAGCTATTAAAGGGGTCGTGGGGCAGGCCATGGTTTGTTAAACACGTTAAACCCTGCATTATGCCCTCCGCGTTCCCCCGCGTCTCTGCGCCTCTGCGAGAACCTTTATTGAGTAGCCCTGCGTCTTCAAGGTTCCGCGGGGGTCGACGCGAGCGCCTGTCGAATCCTGCCGCTAAACAGGAACAGCAGAACCGCGCTGGCGACGCCGACCCAAAGCGTCGACGTCAATATTACAGAAAGCGTCGATTCCGCGATCGGCGCCCCTTTATCCAGACCCGACGCCAGCAACAATAGCAATACGGCGAAGAACAACCGCTCCGCCAGGCCCTGCAGGGACAGGTAGGTAGCGCGTTGCTGGCGCGAGATTCGGGGTGCGATAGCCGCTCGCACCGGCGCATGCACCAACGCCATCGGAAAATTACGCGCACACACCAGCGCCAGCACCATTGGACTGAGCGAGATCGCCATGGCCGCGACGATGCCGAGCTGAATCACCATTGCCACCGCCAGCACGCCAACAAGGCCCAGCCTCGATTGCCAGGAAATGCTCGCGCGGGCGCCAATCGCACCACCAAACATCGAGATCGATATTACGATTCCCGATATCAACGGCGCATACGCCGACGCCTGCAGCACGGGCAATTCCAGCAGGGTGATGTAGGGTTGGTAAAACTCGTAAACGATGTGCGCCATCGCATACAGCACGATGACCACCATGAACACCCAGCCCAGCACCGGGTCGCGCAGGCGGGCACAGCAACCGAACACAACGTTGACAAAACTCTGCGGCAGGGCGGTGGTTTCATCGGTGTGTACCGGCTCGACAAAACGCCATACCAGCAACGCCATCACGCTCGCACTCAGCAACGAAAACACATAGGCCAGGCGCAAGTCGATCAAACCCAGCAAACCACCTGCAAAAGTTGCCAGCGCGAGCATGGCGAGACCCCATTGTTCCGCCTGCGCCTCACGCTCGGCATATTCGCTCTCGCGCCCCAGCGCTTTCAGCGAATCGTAATGAAATGCGGTATCGGTGCCCGATTGCATTGCCATTCCCACGGCAAGCAGAAACTGACCCGTGGCAAACCACCAGAAACCGGCGCCGACGATGAAGCAACAATAAGAAACCATCAGCGCCGCTGCTGCGATCAGCAGCGTGAGGCGACGGCCAATGCGATCCGAAAAGTAACCGGAGGGAACTTCCAGCAGGAACACCGACAGATAGTAAACCGCGGAAAGCTCGATCACCTGCTCGAGCGGCAAACTGCGGCTCATGTAGAGAAAGAAGACCGCTATCCAGGCATGACCGTCCGCAGCGGCGCGAAACCAGGGGTACAACCTGACGTTAAGTTGTAAATTTGACACGTTTAGTTCGGGTAGTGCGTCAGGTCGTGGTTTCCCGGATCATGACGTCGGCGGCGATACAGGCATGCGGCGTTACCATCAGCGGATTGATATCGATCTCCACCAGGCTGGCCTGGCACGATTCGGCAAAGCCGATGAGCGCGCGGATGCTGCCGACAACACCATCGATATCGGCCGCCGGCCTGCCGCGAAAACCATGCAGAAT
>Ga0164320_10000362_pt1 | contig 14418 bp, 17 predicted proteins | sample GuaBasSediGuay11_FD_113736 | JGI IMG/M metagenome (GOLD analysis project Ga0164320, IMG submission 113736) | Subseafloor sediment microbial communities from Guaymas Basin, Gulf of California, Mexico - Guay11, Core 4567-28, 0-3 cm | ecosystem: Environmental > Aquatic > Marine > Hydrothermal...
ACAAACATGCGTTCACTGCGCATTACGTCGTAAATCACAGAAGGATCCAGTTCCTTTGCAGCGGCATAGTCAAATACCTGCTGTTTAAATGGTGTCGGAAATCTCAGGCTGTAATCGCTCCGGTGCGGGGTTTTGGCAACGGTTTTAATAGCGCTATCGTGCCATTGCCAGCTTGAGGCCAGCACCGCCGCCTGTTTAATTTGCTGGGTGTCCAATAGCCTTAGCGCCTGGGACCACTCCCGCCTGGCGTCGATCTGGCGACCCACGAAGTAAAGCTCCCGGGCGCGCAATAAAAATGGGTTTTCACTCAAGAACTGTGCCTCGTCGAACTCATCTGTGGTGGTCACGTTTTCCTGTTCTATTCGATAGGGGATTTCCAGTTTGTCGGCCGCTAGAAAGCCGTAGTAGCTGCTCTTGTTTGCGAGGAAGAAAAACTTGGTTTTGGACATGACATCGTGCCCCAGAGACTCGTAGGATCGAGCTAACCAGTAGTGCCACTCATTTTCCTGCTGCAAATGAATTGGCATTTCCTCTATGGTATCGATCAAACCTTGCCAGTCCTGGTCTCTAAGGTAGATTCGTGCAAGCCATAAGTAGGTTTGATCATTTTTGAGTTCAGATGGCAATTCAGATAAAAGTTGCTTCGCAATCGTTAGGTGCTGGTATGCTGCGGACAACGCAATCCTTTGCTGTATCTGGCCTTTTTGATCCTCGCTAAACTCAAACCTGGATTCGATTTCGTCCCAGATCAGTTTGGCGGATAAACTATCTTTTCGCGCCAGTCTGTCTAGCGCGTGGGTAATAATGACCCTATATTGCTGATTATCACTGGACTCGGCCAGCGACTTGAGTGATTTTTCCGGGCGTCGATGGGCCTGATACCAGGTATTTACTATCGCCTGATCTTCCTGATTCAGGTTTTTGCCGAGGTACCTGGCCAAATTAGGCCTGCGCGCGTCAAACGCTTTATCGATTCGCTCCCATACAGCCTGTTCTGCCCCCGGGTAGGTATCAAGGAAGTACTTAAACGCCTGGTCGCATTCTCTCGGTTGTGAGCGGCCTCTTAACCAGATTTTTTTAATTTCCTCGTTGATAGACTCATCCACCCCGAGGCTGAGGCGGGCCTGAAATGCCAGGCAACGGTAACGGGTATCGTTTCGGTCGTCGAAATACATCAAGTAGCTGCTCCAGTCCTTGCGTTTAGCCAGGACGGATAGCCATTTTGCGCGTAACCGATAATTGAAAGGATAGTCTTGATGGCTATCCAGAAACTCGCTCACTTCACTATCTGATGCAAGATATAGACGCCGCCTTAAAGCATCGTACTCGAGATATGCTTTGACAGGATAATCTCCGAGCCTTCTTAGCAGGCGCTTATATTTGCTGATTTGATTGGTGTTCAGGGCGAGCGACGCATCCTGGAACAGGACGCGCTGCCGCTCAATATTGGCCTCTGTGTTAGTACTTAGCAATAAGCTATAGATAGCGATCAAACCGAATGCCAACGGCCTGATAATATCGGGAACAGGTGATTTTGAGGTATGATTATTCAAAAAATTATCTTTTATTTTCAAAATCTTATACTCGAGTGTAGAAGTTAAAAATCACTATATCAAGAAATTTACAGAGAAATGGACGCAATCGACCTAATCTCGTAAAAGCGAAACTCCCAATATCTTTTCTATCCGATTTCAGAGCAAATTTAGATCGAGGCTTGCTCTGTAGATCTGCTATTTCCAGGCGCTTATTTAAAAAGGAGCGGGTTTAAAAATGAGGTCAAACTCGGTTACCTCAATCGCTGTTAATGTACGCTTATTGGCTTCCGCTATGCGCTCAGGATTGCTGTAGCCGGATAATGCTCGTTCGACACTGGATTCGCGCAGAATGTGCAAAATTGGATATGGTGAACGGTTACTCCAGTTTTCACGGTCGTCAATCGAGGTATTGTTGAATCGATAGCCTGGATGAAAACTGGCAATCTGAAAAACCCCGGTCCATCCGTAACTCGCAATCAGCGCATCTGTCTGATCAAGCATTTGATTGAAATCGCGAAAATCCTGCAACTGGTGAGGAATAATCAACAAAGTGGTATCGATCTCGGGAGTCTCGATTAAATACCGACACTGCAGATACAGATCGAGCATCAATTCATCGACCTGTTCCGATTCGCTCACCACGCAGCGCAGCTTGTTTTGTGCATAGACCGACCTTGCAAAGGGGCACAGATCAAGTCCGATAACGGCTTTTTCCACCCAGTGATGTACGCGCGAGATAATTTTTCGATTTTCTACCACCAGCGCTTAACTCCGGGTCAACAATGCAGGGTCAAGTAAGCGTTTCAATTCCACTTCGTCCAGATCGGTGAGTTCTAGTGCTACCTCGATAACCGGTCGCTTTTCCAGATAGGCAGTTTTGGCTATTTTTGCGCCCAGTTCATATCCGATCACCGAATTGAGGGCGGTTACCAGTATCGGGTTTTGAGCCAGGGTTTGCTCGATCTGATCGTTATTAACGGTGAAACCACCGATCGCCTTATCCGCCAGGATCAGGCTCGAGTTACCGAGAATGTCGATACTTTGCAATAAATTATGGGCAATTAACGGTAGCATCACGTTTAGCTGAAAATTGCCGGACTGGCCCGCTATGGTGATAGTACAGTCATTACCGATCACCTGGGCACAGGCCATCGCGACCGCCTCCGGTATCACCGGATTTACCTTACCCGGCATGATCGAGCTACCCGGTTGCAATGCGGGTAGGCTGATCTCACCCAGACCCGCCAGGGGACCTGAGTTCATCCAGCGTAAATCGTTGGCTATCTTCATCAGGGATACGGCCAGCACTTTTAACTGACCGCTGGTTTCTACCGCGGTATCCTGCGCGCTAAGACCTTCGAATAAATTTTCCATTTGAGAGAAACGTATCCCGGTGATGTCATGCAATGCCTGGCACACCCGCGCGCCAAAATCTTCGCTGGTATTAACACCGGTTCCCACCGCGGTACCGCCCTGTGCCAGCTTTTGCAGGCGGGTTAAAGAAGACTGCAGACGATACCTGCCATTTTTGATCTGCGATTCCCACCCCGACATTTCCTGTCCTATGGTGACTGGCATCGCGTCCATTAAATGGGTTCTTCCGGTTTTAACTATTTCGCTACAGGCGTCGCCCTTCTCCTTGATCACCTGCTCGAGATGCTGTAATGAAGGCAAAAGTTTTTCATGGATAGCGATACAGGCTGCAATATGTATCGCACTCGGAAATACATCATTAGAGCTTTGCCCCATATTGACGTGGTCATTAGGATGCACCGCGCATTGTTTTGTCGACGCCAGCGATGCGATGACCTCGTTAGCGTTCATATTGCTGCTAGTCCCTGAGCCGGTCTGGAAAATATCAATCGGGAAGTGCTGGTCAACCGCTCCGGAGATAACCTTTTCAGCGGCTTTTTGAATGGCGACGGCCCGGACATTGTCGAGTTGGCCAAGATCGGCGTTAACCCTGGCACAGGCTTTTTTAATTAAACCCAGCGCAGAAATCACCTCGCCAGGTAAAGGGATACCACTTACCGGGAAATTATTCACTGCCCGCTGGGTCTGGGCCTTATACAGAGCGTCTACAGGAACATTGATCTCTCCCATACTATCTTTTTCGGTACGGTATTTGATTTTAGCCATGATAATTACACCCGCCTGCTGCCCATGAAGATGAATATCGGTTCATAGATTTCTATTGTACCACCGGGAATACTCGCGCGGTTTTATTGATCTGAAAAATTACCGGTATTTACGGCCATTCAGGTGAATTTTGCCATTTCGGTGATGGGTCACATAATTCTGACAACTATGGCGGTATATTACTGGAAGATATAGTTCAGGCAGCACCGATGTAATTCGCCTGGAGTCGGGTATAATTGTGCGGCATTGAAAAGACTGAGCATGAGATTCCCTTCACAGGGTGGAAACGGCTAAGATATATCTCTAATAGTGAGGCAAAAACCAAATGGAAGAAGACGACGACACTACTGATACTACCCAGGTATTAACCTCGGATGATAAAGACAAATTGGTCAAGAAAATAGAAGAACAGGAAGACGAGGAACAGGAGGAAGACTAGGTTACACCCCTTAAATAGCGAATCATCATTCAGGTAAATTACCTACGATCTCGCTGACAGCTCGACAAAGCTTCGTCAGGTCACTGTCATTGATAATGTAGGGCGGCATCAGGTAAACCAGATTTCCAAAAGGCCGTAACCAGACCCCGGCATTCACAAATTGTTCGGTTATCGACTCCATGTCGACGGCCTGATGTAGTTCGATTACACCTATTGCGCCTAGTATTCTGACGTCTTTGACCTGCGGAATATCGATGCAATGTGACAACTGTGCATCGAGTAGCTTTTCAATACTTTTAACTCGCCCCTGCCAATCCGTATCTTCGAGTAGTGAAATGCTGGCCAGCGCAACAGCGCAGGCGAGTGGATTTGCCATAAAGGTCGGTCCATGCATCAATACACCGGGGTCCCCCTGATCGATCGTCTTGCTTACCTCCGACGTGGCTAATGTCGCCGCCATACTCATATAACCACCGGTTAAGGCTTTGCCTATACACATGATATCTGGTGTAACTGCTGCATGCTCGCAGGCGAAAAATTTTCCGGTTCGCCCAAATCCGGTCGCTATTTCATCGGCGATGAGTAACACCTGGTACTTGTTACACAATTTTCTTGCCCTGGCCAGATAATCTGGCGCATAAAATCGCATGCCGCCGGCGCCCTGCACTATCGGTTCCAGTATCAAGGCGGCAATCTGTTGATGATGTTGTTCAAGCAATTCTGTTAGCGATTTCATGTCCCGTTTGGTACAGGGCGCGTCGAACCGACAATCGGGAGATTCGGCAAAAAATTGTCTGCTAAGACTATCCGAATACAAACCATGCATACCCTTGTCCGGGTCGCAAACCGACATCGCACCAAAGGTATCGCCATGATAGCCATTACGAATCGTGGCAAATCGGTTCTTGCCGGGAAGATTACGCGCATGCCAGTATAATATTGCCATTTTCATAGCCACCTCGACCGAAACCGATCCTGAATCGGAAAAAAATACCGAAGTCAGTGCTAACGGTGTAATTTCGATCAGTTTTTCAGCCAGGTGTACAGCCGGCGGGTGAGTCAGACCACCGAACATAACATGCGACATGTCCTCCAGTTGACACTGTATCGCCCGGTTCAAAACAGGGTGGTTGTAACCATGCACCGCGCACCACCAGGACGCCATGCCATCGATTAACTGGCGTCCATTGGCGAGTCGAATTCTCACACCCTGGGCGGAAATAACCGGGTAAACTGGTACGCCACCCTGCATTGCACTGTAGGGATGCCAAATATGATCGTAATCATAATTAGACAGTTCTTCGATCTTCTGAGCCGGTAGCATTTTCATATTCGAATTTTACCAATATTTATAGGCATTGAGGTCGTGGTTCCCAGTCGGGTCCGCCAAAGTTTTCAATGGCCTGCGCGAACAGGCCGGTGCCGAGCCTGGCCGCCCGGGTCTCGATCAACTCTCGCCCGGGGGTCTGGTTTCCGAGCTCCAGGCCAACCTGCCCAATTATATCGCCACTATCGAACGCCCGGCTCAACAGGTGAAGAGAAACACCCAGATTTTGTTCCCGACAATCTAGTTGCACACTCACCGGATCGGCACCTCTATAATCTGGTAGTAATGACGGATGTAAATTGAGCGCAGCCTTGTCCACTGCGTTAACTATTTCAGATGCGAGCAGGTACGGCCAGCAGGCAACCAGTAGAAAATCAGCCTTAAACGCTGTAATCGTCTGAACCTCAGAGGTTTGCGACGCCTCAGGCAGGTATATTAACGGTATCGATAATCGCTTCGCCGCCGCCACAAACAGGTTATCTTCACCACCCCTGTCTACCGCAATTTCACCCAGACCTTTTAATATCGAAGGGGCAAACCCGGGTAATACAAGTGCAACTGGCTTCAGGCCGTGTGTCAGCAAATGATCGAGCACGGCGGTAGAAAACAGTACTCCGGTTCCAAATAAAATAATGCGATGCTGAGGCAAGAACTATCAACCGGTCAAGCCGTGTCACCGAGGTCTTCGTCGCAGGGTTGGGGTGTCATGAAACCATTGGCTTCGAGTTCGTGGCGAAATCCAAAATAACGCATATCTTCGATCCTGAATGGATACAGGATACCGTCCAGATGATCACATTCGTGCTGCACCACACGTGCGTGAAAACCCGATGCCAGTCTTTCGACAGGCATTCCTTTCTGATCGAAACCGCTATAACGAATGTCGGTATAGCGGGGAACCAGGCCTCTCATTCCCGGTACGCTTAAGCACCCCTCCCAACCCTCTTCCCTCTGATCATTCAGTTCGACAATAACAGGGTTGATTAAAATGGATTGCGGGATGGATTCCGCGTCGGGGTAGCGTGGATTGTCTTCAAAACCGAAGATAACGACACGCAGATTGACCCCAATTTGCGGTGCCGCAAGCCCTGCACCGTCCTCCGCAGCCATCGTCTCCCACATATCAATGATTAGCTGATCCAGTTCCGGTGTATCAAACTGATCAACCGGGCTGGATTTTTCGAGCAGGCTTATTTCACCCATTTTTAAGACAGTTTTTATTGCCATATTGACTAGCCGTAATAATCCCTGCTGGGAAATTGACTTAAGGAGCCTCTGATCAATTCATGAATGAATCAGAGATTCCTTAAATTGATTGTACCGTAGTTCAATGTTATAACATTTTCACTAGCATTGATTATCCGGTGCATCCTGAGGATTTACAATGGCAGAAAAAACACCCCCTATCGAACCGGTCAGCGGCACTATCATGCCCCGTTACGCCGGTCCTTCGACTTTTTGCCGATTGCCCGAGTTACGCGATGTACCCTACTGCGATGTGGCAATACTAGGCATCCCGTTTGATTCGGGTACCAGTTATCGACCCGGCGCCCGCTTCGGACCCCAGGCAATACGCCAGGCCTCACGAAACCTGCGTACTAATTTTCACCCGGCCTACGACACCGAGCCATTCAAAACACTGCAAGTTGCCGATGCCGGTGACGTCGGATGCAATCCTTTTAACATAGCAGAGGCAATCGCCCAGATCGAGAAGGATGCAACCGAACTGTTTAATCGGACTCGCTCTATTGTCAGCCTTGGCGGCGATCACACCATAGCGGTGCCGTTGTTACGGGCGGTTAACAAACAGGTTGGCCCAGTAGCACTGGTACACTTTGACGCCCACCTGGATACCTGGGATACCTATTTCGGCGCACCCTACACCCATGGCACGCCTTTTCGAAGGGCCGCCGAGGAAGGCTTGTTTAACGATGACGCATCGATACACGTTGGAATTCGCGGGCCGCTGTATAGCCGTGAAGACCTGAACAACGATGCGGAACTGGGATTTAAGGTAGTTCATTGCGACGAACTGCAGGAGTATGGCGTAGACCATGTGGTAAAGCGCATCAGGGACCGTGTCAAAGACCATCCACTTTATTTATCGATTGATATCGACGTGCTCGACCCGGCCCATGCACCGGGCACCGGTACACCCGAAATTGCCGGAATGACCAGCCGCGAGCTGGTCAATATCGTTCGCGGCCTTAAGGGGCTGAATTTAATAGCGGCCGATATCGTCGAGGTCGCACCCGCCTATGACCATGCCGAAATTACTTCACTCGCAGCCGCCACTATAGCATTTGAAATGATTAATCTTATCGCCTTCAATAAGGACGCCGATGCCGGGTGATCCATTGGTTCGAAACGCGATTATGGCATCGTGGCTAAGATCCCCAGCGCCGGGCTGTATTCGGCGACCTGATGTTTGATACCTGGATCGAATTCAAGCGAGACGAGTGGCTTAGCAACCTGAATCATGTTTCAGATTGGGAGCGCGACCGCTACCTGAAATTCTTTTAAACCTAAGGGAGCCATGCCGGCGATTATTCTGCCAAACCAGGCGGCATGCCTACGAATGACGACACTGCAACTCCAAGGAGAAATTTACTATGTCCAGTTACATTCTTTCAGATCCTAATTTCAGTGATGGCACTCGCACAGAGGTCATAGAGCAAATTATTGACCAGCTACGGGGCCACGACGGCGTCAAACTCATTGGTTACGAACCGGACGCCGATTTCGATCGATTGCCGGCCGAGATACTGGGTCGCCCCGAGCCGATGAAACAGGCATTGCTCGACGCGGCCGGTAAGGCATACGAGCTTATCGATATGGAAAAGCAACACGGCCGCCATCCGCGAATCGGAGCCGTGGACACCATTGAAATCTACCCATGCAAGGGCATTAGCATCGATGAATGCCGGGAGTTCGCCGAGGACCTCGGGCAGGAGCTGTTTAAACGCTACGAAGTACCCATTTATTTTACCGGTAAAAATGCCCGCCGCCCGGAGAATGAAGGCCTGACTTTCATTCGCAAAGGCAACTACGAAGGTCTTAAAGAAGCTGTTCTGGTAGATCCGGAACGAGCTCCCGACATCGGGCCTGCAAAATTACATCCGAGCGCAGGCGCCACGATTGTCGGCGCCCTGGAGGAACACGATGCCTATTTTAACGTGGTCCTCGATACAACGGATTTAGCAATCGCGAAAAAGCTAGCCAGTTACGTGCGCGGCAAGCACGGTGGTTTTACCAACATCCAGGGTGTAATCGGCCTGCCCCAAACACACCGTCGAACCGGCAAGGCGTGTACGGTAGTATCCTGCGAGATAACCAGTCCCCTTAAGACGCCCCTCCATCGCGTTTTCAACCTGCTCCGAGACGAGGCCGCCCGCTATGGCGTTAATGTTATAGCCGCACAGGTCTGTGGCACCATCGCAGCTGAGGTTCTCATCCAGACCGCCGAGTGGTATCTACAGCTTGAGGGTATAAATGGCCCCTGGGATTACAAGAGTCAGGTTCTTGAGAATCACATCCTCGAGCTCGACGCCTAGAAGTTGAGCGAGAAACTATAGTTTTAAATATCGAGGACAATCTATGCTTGTAAAACTACCCATTGAAGATTTCAGTCAAGTGCTGGGATCGAATTCCCCCGCACCTGGCGGTGGCAGTGTGGCGGCCCTGTCTGGGTCCCTGGGTGCAAACCTGGTTTCAATGGTTTGTAACCTGAGCATTGGCAAGGAGGATTACGAGGCATTCCGGGTCGAACTGGTCGAGGTACTCAACCAGGCTCAGATCCTGTCAGACAGCCTGCTTGAAAGGGTCGATCTCGATACCGAAGCTTTCAATAGTGTGATGGCTGCCTTCAAGATGGCAAAACAGACCGAGGATGAAAAGAAAGCAAGGAGCGAAGCAATACAGATGGGATTCAAGGAAGCAGTTCAGTCGCCGCTGGGTATCGCTCGCGAATGTCTCGAGGTATTGAGGCTGGCTAGTAATCTGCTCGGCAAGTCCAATTCCAGCGCACTCAGCGACCTCGGTGTCGCCTCCCTACAGGCCTATGCGGGGCTTGAGGGAGCGATAATGAATGTAAAGATTAATATTCCGTCTATCAGGGAGGAAAACTTCACCACTGACACCTCCCGGGAGATCTCCACCCTACTCGATGAAGGCGACAGAATCAGGCAATTTATCTATCAATACGTCTCTGAAAAACTCGCCTAGGCATAGTGCCTGAAGCGCAGATTCTTCACTTGCGACCACCATAACCGAGATGACCTAACAGGACCTGTTTGATCTCCTGAACCATCGTTACCATATCAAATTCATCGAGGATGAGGGATCGCGCCATGACGCCATCCAGGATCGTAGAAATCATGATGGCGACGACAGCCGGATCGCCTTTCTTGAATATGCCCTGTTGAATGCCATCGTTGATGGTCTTCTGAACTATCGGGGATGGCAGTCAGTCAGTTTGCTTTTCTAGTGCTTTACCAACTGGCTTGCCCGATTCATTCCAGATCCAGTGACCCCATTCATCCTGTCTCACCTCACCCATGTCTTCCAGCCTGGACATGGCTTCCCTGAAACCAGTATCCATCATGGTGATATTGGTCCTGGAGTTTTCGGTATTGTCTTCACTGGATCGCAGGCCATAGGCAATATGCTCCATGCGAGACTGCCTACGCTCCTTCAACCACAGAACCACAAATATCAGAATTAAAATTCCAGAACCGATCAAGACATACACGATATCCATCACACCCTCACATGTTTTGAACTGGGCTCATAGTAACGATATATGTAGAAAATTAATATACTGATCAGCTAAACTTCGGCCTAAATTCATAGCTATCACGACAAAATATGCAGCAATAGTGACTAATCAATATATTTCCAGAGTATACAATCGATGCCATTATCTACACCCAGTGAACGCAAATTAACCCATACCCGGATAGTCACCTGTCGCGGATTTGAACGGCCGGATAATTTATGGGATATCGAGGGTCGAATTGTGGACACCAAGCCCTACGCATTTCCCAATCAGGATCGCGGCGGCGAGATCAAGGCCGATGAGGCGTTACACGATATGTCGATCCGATTGACTATCGATGCCAATTTTGAGGTACACGACGCCGAAGCGGTCATAGACGACTCACCCTATAATTACTGCAAGTGCGTAACACCCATTGTCAGGCAGCTGATCGGTCTTCGCATAGCGCCTGGCTGGACAAACAAATCAAAATCAGCGATGGGTAAAAACCGGGGCTGTACCCACCTGACCGAGCTTTTGGGGCCCATGGCGACCACCGCCATCCAGACACTATCGAGTAAAAGACAAAATCAGGAAGTTAATAGTAAAAACCAACAACCAAAACGCAGCTCAGCTTTTATCGATACCTGCCATGCGTTGTCAGCTGATAGTCCAGTAGTCAAACAACACTGGCCCGACCAGTATCGCGAAAACGGTAGCGATGAATCCATCGTCTAAATATTGATAGCATGGCGGTTCTCTGGGCGCCCGTAGTTAGTTAATCTTGATCCGCCACCTGCCGCTGTGCCCCGTTACGGCTCGGTCACTGGCGACTACTACTCGCGATACTTTACTCTGAACGTCTATTAATGTTAGTTTCGCCGATTCGACCTGTCTGTGAGAAACCCGTGTTTTATAAAACCGACCAACCCCATGGCCTGCCCCACGACCCCTTCAAGAGTTGCGTGGTGCCGCGGCCGATTGCCTGGGTCAGCTCCATCCATCCCAATGGTGTTATCAATTTGGCACCATTCAGTTTTTTTAATGCATTGGCGAGTGATCCACCGATGGTAATGATCTCGTTTACCGGTTATCACCAACACGGCGGCGAGAAAGACAGCCTCTTCAATATCAAGGCCAGCGGCGAGTTCGTTGTTAACATGGTGCCGTTGGCGCTCAAACAGGCAATGAATACCACCACAGCGCCGGTTGCCCACGAAGTCGATGAACTGGAACTGGCCGGGCTTCACACCGAGGATTCAGTCCTGGTGAAACCGCCGCGTGTGAAGGAGGCACCTATCAACATGGAGTGCGAGTTTTTCCAGGAAATAAAGCTTCCCTGCACATTGGAAGACAGTATCAATACCACTATTATCGGTAAAGTACTGGGCATTCATATCAAAGACCAGGTGCTCACCGATGGCATGATTGACCTTTCCAAAATCAGACCCTTAGCTCGACTGGGCTATAACCAGTATACCGACGTCGATCATCTATATACGATGGCGCGTCCCACAGGCTAGCCCGTATTTGCCTGGTGCTCGTCGTCATCTGACAACAGGCTTTCCTGAAATTCAACCGGGACGTCCTCAGAATATTTTGCCAGGTGGTTGTTCAGAAAATGCTGTCGCATCGGGTGGCCGTTACCACTACTCGCCTGCATATCCGTTTCGGCCGTATGGTGTTCGACCGCCGGCCAATGGCCTGCCTGCGGATCGGCTCCTTCGTCCACTATATCCAGCGGATCATCTTCACTGATGGCTGGATATTGCAGAATATCCATAAACTGCCAGGTCGCCTCCAGTGGAATATTATTATCCGGGTCATAAAAATAAATAGACCAGAAGATGCCATGATCGACCGCGCCTTCAACCTCGATATTGGCTGCCTCGAGTCGATCTTTAAGCGCGAACAAATCTTCCCTCGAATCCACTGTGAATGAAACATGATCGAATCCGATTGGCAAACTGGTGCGGTCGCCGGGGAACTTCCGGTTCATAGCACAGGCACCTTCATATTCAAAGAAGGCGACGTGGGTAACACCGTCAGGAAACTGGAAGAAATAGTGTCGATAGCCATCGTGGCCGATACCGGCACTCAACTTTAAATTTAACAGGTCGCGATAAAAGCGTATGGTTTTCACCATGTCACTGGTAATAAACGCGAGGTGGTTTATGCCTTTCAAATTCATCGAATTGGCCCGGCTTTGCGTAAAAATTTATTATAAGCCTGCTCGGGCTATATAAAAATGGCTGGTTTTCCAAACATCCTTCTTTAATCGGCGCTTATAAATCCCAGACCGCACTTACTCGGAAGGAATCTTAATCCCGTCAATCGTCTGTTTCACCCCGTCGGCCAACCGATCGCTACTCCCCTCGGGGGCGAGGTACCAGACCAGTAGCCAGATAGCGAGAATAACGAGTGTCGCATGCCTGAGAATAAACGATATCTTATCTCCAGATTTTAAACCTTCGACCCTGTCCCGGTTAGATTTATAGATGCGGTAAAAAAAGCCGATGGCTATAAAAAATGGCCCATAGAGAAACTGTATCCATCGTTGATATCGTTTTTTCATATTTAATATTAGCCCGCTCGTATTGGCACAGTATCGCACGGTGCAATGATCCTGTTACAGCGTATCAGCACTGACACAAATTGGCATCGACCCACCCGGGGTATAGCTATGGCTTGCGCTAAATCATTGACACTATAAGAAATACTGTAAATAAAAACGCCTCAACTACACTTAATATAATTCAAGTTTAAAATGATTTGCCAATAGTCCCGTTGTGAAAATTCAGCGAAGAACAGGTAGCCTAACATTAACGGGGAGAGGCTCTATGAAAACAATTCCTCGAATCGAATTAGTATCAAAAGATCGCATGTTAACCAGCATGCGACTGGCAATAGATGAAACCAAGTTGATCAGATCCATCAATAAAAATAAAGACATGGTGCGAATTCTGAAAATAAATGACCCATTTTCGCAGAGATTGAAACACCTGAACGAAGAAATCACCAGGCTTGAGGCCAGGCTGATAAAGGTTCGGAGTATGGCAAAGGAAAATTAACTTAACGAATGGTGCCGGGGCACTAATCTTTTCTAATCTTTTTCCTGAGGATTTACTTTATCCCGAGCCGCTGTCATCATGGCTGGATGAAAGGATTCCTCGCCTTTCCTGTTCTACTCATTCTTCTTAATGGCATTCCTGCGTTTGCTGATCTGGATAAGGGTTGGGATGCTTACAGAAGTGGAGACTATACAACCGCGTTCAAAGAGTGGGAGCCGCTTGCCGAACAGGGAATGATCGATGTCCAGTTCAATATTGGCTGGATGTACGACAACGGGATAGGCGTCAAAAAGAACTATAAGGCCGCTGTCATGTGGTACAAGGTAGCGGCCGAAAACGAACATGCCGACGCCCAGTACGTCCTGGCATTGATGTACCAGAAAGGAAGAGGCACCACCAGGGACTCCAATGCCGCGGTAAAGTATCTCAATAAAGCTGTTCAACAAGGTCATATCAAGGCCCAGTACATTCTGGGAATGATGTACTACGAAGGAAAAGGGGTCGCCAGAAACTACGAGACTGCGATCCAGTTGTTCAAGCCCGCTGCCAAACAGGGACATGCCACTGCCCAATATAATCTCGGTTACATGTACCAGCGAGGATATGGCGTCCCCCGTGACTATAACCGCGCTTATATGTGGTTAAGCAAATCTGCTTCACAGGGAATCAGGAGTGCGGCGGTGAATCGTGACATAGTTGAAAATGAAATGACACCTGCCCAAATAAAGAAAGCGGAGGATCTAGCCCGCGAGTGCGAGTTGAAGAACTACAAGGATTGTTGATTTACACTGGCGTAAACAAATTATTATTCGTAGCCTTACTTAACTACTCGATTATACCAATTTAAATAATGGTGCCCGGGGCCGGAGTTGAACCGGCACGGTATTTCTACCGAGGGATTTTAAGTCCCTTGCGTCTACCAATTTCGCCACCCGGGCTTAGGGGATGGTTTTTAAATACTTTGCCCTTTTTTGATGTGGCAGTAGTTCTGAGAACTACCGCCTATCACAACGCCACCCGGGCTAAGTGAAATACCTGTAAAAATCGCTGCACTGTTATTGCGCCATGGTAGATCTAAAATAACACCCCCTACCACAACGCCACCCTGACCGAGCGGCGCATAGTACTTTGCGTGAACATTTCTGGCAAGG
>Ga0164320_10000363_pt1 | contig 14413 bp, 11 predicted proteins | sample GuaBasSediGuay11_FD_113736 | JGI IMG/M metagenome (GOLD analysis project Ga0164320, IMG submission 113736) | Subseafloor sediment microbial communities from Guaymas Basin, Gulf of California, Mexico - Guay11, Core 4567-28, 0-3 cm | ecosystem: Environmental > Aquatic > Marine > Hydrothermal...
CAGACGGAAAAGGTGTATGAGCAATTATTTTCAAAGGCTAAAAATGGACAGCTCAAGGGGGAAGTGAGTCCGTCTTATATGTGGGATGAGGAATCGGCTAAACGCATATATGATCACAATAAGGAGGTAAAGCTCATCGTTAGTTTGCGAAACCCTATAGACCGGGCGTATAGTCATTATTTAATGCATTATCACACTGGATATGAAAAGGCCCAATCATTTGAAAAAGCCCTTAAAGCTCCAAGAAAAACTATATGGGGCGGCGGGAATATGTATCTGGAAATGGGACTGTACTATCCACAGCTAAAAGCATACTACGATATTTTTGACAAACACAATATATTGGTAATGGTCTCTGAAGTTTGGACCCGAAATAATGGAAGGGCTCTTGACACAGTCTACGAATTTTTAGGGATAGGACCCTATTCTGACTATAATATGGAAGAGGTTTTTAATGTTTCAAAACAAGTAAAAAATAAAGGCCTGCTCGACTTTTTAAGATCCGATAAGATAAAGAGATCATTAAAAAAAGTCCTTCCGGAAAAGACGAAGGAAAAAATAAAAGAACAGCTGTTTTATAAAGAAGCTCAAAAACAGCAATTAGACAATAATATCTATAATTCATTAAAGGAATATTATAGAGAAGACATAAAAAAAACAGAAGCCTTAATAGGAATCAACTTGACCCAAAAGTGGGATCTTGAGTAATGAATTTCCAGAGTTTGTTGTGAAACAGACACCGAACAATGATAAGTACGAAGCATAAAACCATATTTGTACACATACCTAAGGTAGCAGGACAAAGCATTGAAACTCTCTTTTTAGAGGATCTCGGGCTTAACTGGGATACCAGACAGGAACTCCTATTGCGAAAGAAAAAAAGCCATGAATCCGGCCCTCATCGGTTGGCGCATTTAAAAGCAAAAGATTATGTAGGTCTGGGTTATTTGGAAGCTTCGAAATATGAAGAATACTTTTCATTTTCGTTTGTACGAAACCCTTATTCGAGAGTTATTTCTTTGTACAATTATTTAGGGTATTCGAAGATCATCTCAATATCGTCATTCATTAAAAACGAATTGTCTAAGAAAGTGAGAGAAGACCACTTCTTTTTCCGACCGCAATACGATTATTTATATAATGATGGTGGAAAACTAATGGTTGATTTCGTCGGTAAACTGGAACACATTTCCGAAGATATTGAATATGTTTTGGAGAAATCGGGACTGGAAGACAGAAAACTACCCCACATAAACAAATCGGAAAAAGGCTTAAAAAGAGGAATTTCGTCCTTAATAACCACTCCATCACTTTTAAAAGACCTTCAATTAACACGCTTGTTCTCAAAGAAAAAAATAAGTGAGTTAAATAAAGATCAAAAAGACAGCATCTACCGTATTTACACAAAAGACTTTGAATACTTTGGCTATGAAAAGTAAAAAGAACATAGTTTATGTAAGCATATCGTCTGATATGTACGGCTCTTCGAAGGTGCTTCTTTCGTTGGTGATGCAGATGAAAAAGCAGAGTGAGGAATACAATCCAATTGTTTGTATGCCGCCTGAAGAGGGCCCACTAAAGGATATTTTGATTTCAGAGGGGATACTTATAATTGAAATGCCCGTGGTAAAACTCACTCGTTCTATGTTGAAGTCATTTAAATTTATTGGATTACTAAAGCAATATTACCGAGCGAAGAGGATATTTAAAAGAGAGACAAGGGGGATGACAATCAGTTGCATTCAATCCAATACCCTTGCGACCTTGTTTGGGGCATTTTTCTGCCTTTTCCATAAGCCTAAACATATATTCCACGTGCATGAGATCATGGATCGCCCAAAGATCGGCCGCTTCTTTTTTAAGAACCTGCTTCGGTTATTTAGCGATCGGGTAGTGTATAATTCTGAAGCTACCAGAGATTTTTATAATGGTATAGCACCTTCCCTTCAGAAGAAGTCTGTGACCATTCTCAATGGAGTGGACAGAAGTGGTGAGGAGATCTCAGCTTCAGAAATAAAGCGAATACGAGAGCAGCTTTTTAAGGCTGAAGACTCCAATTTCCTAATAGGTTTGGTGGGACGGATCAACAGGCTTAAAGGACACAGTCTATTGTTGAACGCCTTCGAAGAAGTTTCAGAAAAATATCCAAACACCAAATTGTGTTTTGTCGGGTCTACCCCACCCGACCAGGAATTTTATTTAGCTAACTTACAAAGCGAAGTAAATAACTCGAAGGCAGTAGATAAAGTGCGTTTTATAGACTTTCAGAAAAATGTATTTGCCATATTGGGATCATTGGATCTGGTGATCGTTCCTTCTACCGAACCGGAATCGTTTGGGCTTATTGTAGTAGAAGCGATGTTGGCGAAGAAAGCGGTGATAGGATCGAATATAGGAGGAATTTCAACTATCATAGATGCTGGTGAAACAGGCTTGTTATTTGAGCCCAATAATAAGGATGAACTTGCAGCGGCGATAACTCAAATGATAGAAAAGAGTGATGTAAAGGAGAAAATAGAAGCAAAGGCCTATCAAAAGGCCATGGATAAGTATTCAACAAATTCGATGTATCAAAAGTTTAAGAAGCTATACAATACGATGTTATAAATGGGTCAATTGTTCTATAAAGCGTGTTTGATCGTTCTCATCCTGTCATTACAAATGGCGGATGTTGAGGTGTCTTTTGCCGTAGCCGCATCCTTGAGCATCATCTGTTTCAGAAAACAAATTTCGAATCAGATGGTTTTGATCATTTTCATGCTATTCTCCCTGGTGCTCATTGGCAGCATAACTGTATTTGAACCCGAGAACGATTATTATTTTTTTCTGAAGGATCTGATCTACTTCCTTAGGCCCATTTTTGTAATGAGTTCCGCATATTTTATTGTAATGCGGCTTGAAGATAAAAGATCGTTTCTGAATATCCTGGTCTTAATGGGATTCTATTTTGCGACTATGCACCTATGGAAACTGGTCACAAATTTTACACTCATTCCGGCAGATACAAACCGAATCCGCACCTACTTCGGGCGTTATAACCATGTGGAGACCATTGCCTTATTATTGATCATCTGCGTGAAAGACCTACCGGTTAAACGCTCCAGGTTTAAGCTCTTCTATAAGCTGTTTGTCGTGGGTCTGGTGGTTTCCTTTTTATTCTATTTTTCCAGAACAATGATCATGGTGGTATTTGCCATGTCCCTTGCCTATTACGGATATTTAAGATTGAATCAAAAGGGGACTATTGCTTTGGCCGGATTGCTCATACTTGGATCGGCCTTCACGGTATTCTTAAGTTTCTATGAACCCGCAGAAGAAAACCCCGGCATAGTAGATACCTTCTTGTTTAAGATAAAGAACTCGGTTAGTGAAAGTTTCAGTCTTGAAAATGTCGATATTGCCAGTAAGGATCGCAGGAAATTATGGAAACACTGGCGGGCTTATGAAGCCCATATGGTGTACACCGAAGTGGATAAAGCCAAACTTTGGTTTACGGGGGAAGGGTTTGGTTCGACCGTGGATATTGGATTTGAGGCCAAACTTGATGGAGAGATGACGCAACACTTGTCGTTAACCCATAACGGATTTGCTTATTTGTATTTAAAAACCGGGATTCTTGGGCTACTCATTTATTTAGTATTTGTGCTATACCTCTACTCCTTTTCCTATTCGCCTAAGAGAACGAGCCTTCAAACAGTGGGCAACAACATTTTAGCGGCTTGTACATTTTATATTTTAATCTCTAGTTTTGTAGTAACCGGAATATTTAAACCTTATGATATGGCCACTCTTTTAATAGGAGGAGCTTTCGCATTAAAACAAATTGGAAAAATTGAAAATAGGAATACTAGGAACGAGGGGGATACCTAATTACCACGGCGGATTCGAACAATTTGCAGAATATTTTTCGGTCTTTCTGAAGGAGAAGGGCCACGATGTGTATGTCTATTCTTCAGGGAATCATCCCTATCAAAAAGATGAATTTAAAGGCGTAAAGTTGATCCATTGTAAAGATCCTGAGAACAGGGTAGGAACCGTTGGGCAGTTTATCTATGACCTAAACTGCATTCGAAATTCACGCAAAAAGGAGTTTGATATATTGCTTCAATTAGGATATACCAGCAATTCGGTTTGGCATCGGTGGCTACCCAAAAAACCCATTATTATTACCAATATGGATGGGCTGGAGTGGAAACGGACCAAGTACAGTACAAAAGTAAGAAGGTTTTTAAAATATGCTGAATCCCTCGCTGTGAAAAGCAGCGATTTTCTTGTAGCAGATTCTAAGGGAATTCAAGATTATCTGAAAGAAACTTACAACGTTCCTTCGAAATATATAGCCTATGGTTCCTTCCTGTTTTCGAATCCAAACGCAAGTATTCTTTTTAATTATGACGTATCACCATACGGTTACAACATGCTTATCGCCAGGTTGGAACCCGAAAACAGCATTGAAATGATCCTGGACGGAGTAGTTGGTAGTAAGAACAATATCCCTTTTCTAGTCGTCGGAAAACACGACACCAATAAATTTGGAGCTTATCTTAAGGACAAATACAAAGATCATACGAACATTCGTTTTATCGGGGGGGTTTACAATCAGGAACACCTGAATAATCTTCGGTATTATTCGAAAGTTTATTTTCATGGGCACTCTGTAGGGGGTACAAATCCTTCTTTATTGGAGGCCATGGCGAGCGATTCTCTGGTAGTGGCCCATGATAATCAATTCAACAAGGCAATATTGAATAATGACACCTTTTATTTTCAGGATGCTAAAGAGGTTACTACCATTCTTATGAAAATCACAAATAAAGAAGATCACAGACATTTTCTCGACAACAACCGGGGTAAGATCAAAAACATCTATTCCTGGGACATTATCAATAATGCCTATTTAAAGTTTATGGAGCACGCCTATGAGCAAAATAGATAACATTCTAAGATCTCAATATACCTACGTGGTGCTTATTACCGGTTTACTGGTGATGCTGCCATTACTGCATGGCTTTAGCACAGGAGCGCTTATTGTTCTATTGGCAGTTACGCTTGCATCAGTACGGTATCACAAGGTGGAGTTTAAAAGAGAATTTGTCTTCCCTATCCTGTTCTACCTATTGATGGTTGTATCACTTTTATGGAGCGATAATATAAAAGCATCATCAAGAGGGCTCGAACGCCAACTGGCATTGCTCCTCATTCCTCTGGCTTTTGCTTTTATGCCCAGTATTACGAAAAAAACGAGGAATATAATTCTTTATTACTTCTCTTTGGGGATGTCGTTATTCGCCTTTTTCTTTATGGGCCGATCCTTAGCTGCTTATATTACAGAGCAAGATCAAGGAGTCTTTTTTTACCATAGCCTGGTTGCACCCTTGGGTCTAAACGCTATTTATATTTCAGTATTTGTATCTCTTTGCATACTTTTTATGCTCTTCAATCAAAAGAGGTCGCTGATCACGATTTTGGTAATTGGGGTCCTTTCCATTTTCTTATTATTATTGTCGTCAAAAATTATCATAGTAGCCACTTCGATTCTCGGAGTATTCGGTGCTATTCGAAACTTTAAACGATCCACGGTCTTCAAACTGATCCTCGTAATTCTGGGCGGAATGATGTTGCTTTTATTCACGTCTAATCCGATCAAACAACGGTTTGAGCGGGAAATTTCCGTGTCCAATGTAAAGGAGGTATTGGAAAGTGAACGGTTCAACAAGGTGTATGACTGGACAGGAACGACCATTCGATTGTTTCAGGCACGTATCTTTTCAGAAATGTTAAGGGAAGATGGTATTTTTTTAACGGGTTACGGGATCAGTAATTCTGAAGATAAGATCATTAAAAAACAAAAGGAATACAATTTATGGCAGGGCTATTACACCTATAATTTCCACAATCAATACATACAAGCATTCGCAGAATTAGGGATCTTTGGTCTATTATTCCTATTTTTAATGCTGGGCGTGATTTTAAGGCAGTACATACGAGACAAAGACATACTATTTCTCTCTTTGTTTTTTATCATGTTTGTTATTTTTATAACCGAATCTTACATTTGGAGACAAAGAGGCTTATATCATTTCCTGATCTTGTATTGCCTGTATTTTAAAACGATACCCATAAATAGATCGCATAATAAAATTGAGACAAACTCACATTAATTAACAACCCATGAGAATCCTTCTCGCTTCCATATATCCATACATTTATGTGCTATTGTTCCTTTCAATACCATTCGACAACTATGTACGGATATTACCCAACATATTGATGGGGATTTTGGTAGTGACATTTCCATTTATTATCAAGAGAGAACATTTCACAAAATTAAATAAGACCCCAACACTCATATTTGCTGCCTTCTGTATCTATCTCGTTATCAACGCCGCCATTTTCAATCGGCTGGAGGAGGATTTTGTTATAATCAAAAAGGTATTATTATCCCTTGGGTTTGTTCTCCTTTATATCCCAATTAGAGATTCCAAGAAAATAAATCTCGCGATCGTTTTTTCCTCACTTGCCATAATTCTGTTTTCAGTTGTCAATATTTTTATCATCATAAATACTTCGGAAGATATTGTGCTCGGGTTCTCACGACAAGTCATCGAAGCCTTACTTATTGATAGAATTTACTTAGGCTTTATCGCTATTCTAAGTATACTAATATCCTATCAAGCCTTAAAACGGAAATTTCACCCTGAAAATAAATACCATTTGTTGATCATCATTATCAATGTGTTGTTTATTTTCTTGATGGTTTCAAAAATTGCAGTGATCATTTTAGGCCTGTTGTTGTTGACCAGACAACTGTATGGGCCGAAAAAATGGATACGATTTCCTATTGTTTTAGTCATCCTGGTGGGACTTTCAGCCTTAATACTGAGTTCGACAAAAGTAAGCGCCTCATCAGAAGATACGAGTAAAATATCGTTCTTTGAACGAACATTAACCTGGGAGCTAAGAACTGAAGTATGGAAGTGCGTCGACCGGATCAATAGGAATGAAGGCTTTATCTTATATGGTTTTGGCTTCGATGAGACTAAGAACAAATTAACAGCCTGTTATAGTGACCGGATCGATGACCCCGTTAAGAAAGATGAATTTGTGGAGTCCAGATATAATACTCATAATCAGTTTGTGGATATTTATTTTAACTCCGGTTTTATTGCCATTGCCTTGTTTGTGCTGTTTCTTCTTCTCGTGTTTTTTAAGAACCGAAGGAAGTTTATGCCTACTGCGTTTTTAATAGTTTTGGTAAGCTATTGCATGGTAGAAAATGTATTTCACAGGCAAATAGGATCTTATTATGTTGGCTTTATATTAATTGTTATGTTAATTCAAAATCAACTTTCGGAAAACAATAAGGAAAAAAATGACGAATAATAGTATCAAATTGTATTTTTGCACACTTTAGAAACAGGTGTTCAAGATATAGATGAACAGGTAACATTAAAGTACTCTCAAGAGTTTATTAAGAAAAATGAAAATAGCAGTTATAGGAACAGGATATGTAGGATTGGTAACCGGGACTTGCCTGGCTGAAACCGGCAATGAAGTGGTATGTGTAGACATTGACGCTGAAAAAGTGGACAAAATGCAAAATGGGATCGTACCCATATATGAACCTCATCTCGATATACTGTTTGAAAGAAATATCAAAGCAAACCGCCTGCAATTTACTACCTCTTTGGATGAGGGACTTGAGCATGGAGATATCATATTTTTGGCCTTGCCAACTCCGGAAGACGAAAATGGTTCTGCGGATCTATCATATGTTTTAAATGTTTCTGAAGAGATCGGCAAGAGAATTAAAGAGTACAAGGTTATTGTTGACAAAAGCACGGTACCTGTTGGAACAGCAGAAAAGGTGAAAACAGTTATTGCCAAATATGCCGATTGCGAATTCGATGTGGTCTCAAATCCGGAATTTTTACGAGAGGGCTTCGCGGTAGATGATTTTCTAAAACCGGAAAGAATTGTAGTGGGGTCAAGCAGTGAAAGAGCAACAAATATAATGCGAAAACTATATGGTCCTTTTGTTCGTTCCGGTAACCCTATAATTGTAATGGATGAGAAATCGGCTGAATTGACCAAGTATGCTGCCAACTCCTACCTGGCGACAAGGATCACATTTATGAACGAAATCGCCAACTATTGCGAAAAGGTGGGCGCTGATGTTGATAAAGTACGCGTAGGCATGGGAACCGACTCACGTATTGGTAAGCGCTTTCTTTTCCCCGGAATAGGATACGGAGGATCTTGCTTCCCTAAGGATGTAAAAGCACTTCTCAATGCCGGGAAAGACAAGAACTACAATTTTCAAATTCTCAGTTCGGTTATTGAGGTAAACCAAAAACAAAAAAAGATACTTATTCCTAAGATAGAATCACATTTCAGTAATAATTTAAATGGAAAGAATATAGCGATTTGGGGATTGGCCTTCAAGCCGGAAACCGACGATATTCGTGAAGCACCCTCCATTGATATTATGAACATCCTTCTTGATAAAGGCGCTAAACTGTCCGTTTTTGATCCGGAGGCGATGCGCAATATCGAGAAGCGTTTTGGGGATAGACTCACCTATGCCAACTCCATGTATAAGGCCCTGGAAAATGCCGACGCGTTGGTTATTTGTACAGAGTGGAGCATCTTTAGATCTCCCAGTTTTTCAAAAGTGAAAGAGCTGTTAGCCGCAGCTGTTATTTTTGACGGAAGAAATTTATATTCAGTAGAAGAAATGGCCAAAGAAGGATTTAAGTATGTTTCTATTGGAAGAAAAGAAACAAACTAATACAATGAACGAAACGAATAAAAGAGTGTTGATTACCGGAGCAGCCGGATTTTTAGGCTCCCACCTTTGTGATAAGTTTATTGCCGAAGGTTTTGATGTAATAGGGATGGATAATCTCATTACAGGTGACCTGAAAAACATCGAACATCTGTTTAAAATTGGCGCGTTCGAGTTCTATCATCACGATGTGACAAAATTTGTACACATTCCAGGAAGGGTGGATTATATCCTTCACTTTGCATCCCCGGCAAGTCCTATAGACTATTTGAAAATACCCATCCAAACCTTAAAGGTTGGTTCGTTAGGAACCCATAATTTATTGGGTTTGGCTAAAGAGAAGAATGCACGGATCCTAATTGCTTCTACTTCCGAAGTATATGGAGATCCATTGGTACACCCTCAAAGCGAGGAATATTTTGGAAATGTGAACACCATTGGGCCTCGTGGTGTGTATGATGAAGCTAAACGTTTTCAAGAATCCATAACCATGGCCTATCATCGGTTCCATGGCCTTGACACTCGTATTGTTAGGATCTTCAATACGTATGGTGCAAGAATGCGATTGAATGATGGTAGAGTGATTCCCGCTTTTATGGGTCAGGCGCTGAGAGGAGAAGATATTACGGTTTTTGGTGATGGGCTGCAAACCAGATCGTTTTGTTATATAGATGATCAGGTAAACGGGATATATAGTTTGCTATTTAGTGATTATACCTTGCCCATAAATATTGGTAATCCGGATGAAATTACTATTCTCGATTTCGCTGAAGAGATCATCAAGCTTACCGGCACCGATCAGAAAATTATTTTTGAAGATTTACCCCAGGACGACCCACTTCAGAGACAGCCGGATATTTCCAAAGCAAAAGAAATTCTGGGCTGGGAACCAAAGGTAAACAGAGAAGAAGGGATGAAAAAAACATATGATTATTTTAAAAGTCTAACAAAAGAAGAACTCGTTAAGCGAGATCATAAAGACTTTTCAAAGCACAACAGGCTTTAAGAATGATATTTAAAACAGGTAGATATTCAGGGTTTTTACGACCTATTTCCTATATCATCGATCTATTGATAATCCATGTATTGGCCTATCAATTTTTCGAATCGAACTTCCTGTTTCTTAACTATGTAATTTTTGTGTCGATCGTCTGGATCATTATCGCGGTGCGCTCCAATTTCTATGAGATCTATCGCTTCACCAGAGTAACAAAGATATTATCACTGGTCGGAAAACAAGGAGTTCTATTCTTTTTACTGGTATTTGCCTTCTTTGGCTTTTATAGCGAATTAGGACAAACTCCGCTTTCAATAATTACATATGCCCTTCAGGTAATATTATATATAACAATAGCCAAGCTCGCCATTTATTACCTTCTTAAAAAATACCGTGTGCTTTTGAGGGGAAACTTAAGAAGGGTTGTTATTATAGGATTGAACCAAAAAACGGATCAACTTCGCAAGTTTTTTGAGGACAACCCGGAATATGGTTATAATCTGAAGCAAATATTTGATCTGAGTGGCCCCGATAAAGCCTCTATGGAAGATTGCCTGGACTTTATAAAGAATAATAATATTGATGAAATTTACTCTTCGGTTGCAGAGTTGAGCAACGAGAACATTACTAAACTTACCGAGTTTGCAGACAATAATTTAAAAATTCTAAAATTCCTTCCGGACAATAAGGAAATATATACAAAAAGACTGGACTTTACCTATTATGGATTTTTACCCATACTTTCCATGCGTAAAATTCCAATTGAAGAACCGTTCAACAAATTCATAAAGCGGGGCTTCGATATTGCCTTGGCCCTCCTAATAATCCTGGGGGTGTTATCATGGCTTACGCCGCTGCTGGGACTAATTATAAAACTTGAATCCAAGGGTCCTGTATTCTTTAAACAGAGGCGAAATGGCCTGGATTACAAAGAATTCTTCTGTTTTAAATTTCGATCTATGCGTCCTAATCCTATGGCACATTTGCACCAGGTTAGAAAGGATGACCCTCGTATTACCCGAATCGGAAAGATCATAAGAAAAACCAGCATTGACGAATTACCACAGTTCATCAATGTACTAAAAGGTGAAATGAGTGTTGTGGGTCCACGGCCACACATGGTAAGCCATACACATATGTACGCCGAAAGGGTCGATAAATTTATGGTCCGTCATTTTATCAAACCGGGGATCACCGGATTGGCCCAAGTTAGTGGTTACCGGGGAGAGGTTGAGGATGAAAACCATATTATCAACCGGGTTAAATATGATATTTTCTATCTGGAGAATTGGTCTTTATTATTGGATCTTAAAATAGTATCCCAAACTATATACAACGCATTGCGAGGTGAAGAAAGAGCCTATTAATACAACCCCTATGGTTTCCATTATTACACCTTTGTTTAATGCTGAGAAATTTATTGCCCAAACCCTGGAAAGTGTTCGAAACCAGACGTACTCGAATTGGGAACATATAATTGTCGACGATGCCTCTAATGATGCTTCCACAGCTATAGTTGAACAGCGAGCGCTTCAAGATAATAGAATCCAACTTATAAAACTTCCCGAAAACAAAGGGGCTGCCTTTTGTCGAAACCATGCCACAGAAGTGGCCAAAGGAGATTATATCGCTTTTCTGGATAGCGATGACCTCTGGCATCCCGACAAGTTAGAAAAGCAAATTAATTTTATGGAAAAGAATGATTGCTCGGTTTCGTTCACTAGTTATTTACATATGGACGAAGCGGGAAATCTTCTGAATAAAAGAATCAAGGCGCTTCCCCTCCTTTCCTATCGCAAACAACATCGCAACAATTATATTGGCAACTTGACGGGAGTTTATAAAGCCTCTCAATTGGGAAAAATACTGGCGCCCGGAATACGTAAACGTCAGGACTGGGCGGTATGGTTGGAAGCTATCAAAAAAAGTGGAAATCCGGCGAAAGGATTGCAAGAGGACCTGGCATATTACAGGGTGAGGGAAGGTTCAATTAGCTCGAATAAAAGGAATTTGGTGAGCTATAACTTCAAATTTTATCACAAACACCTTAGCTATTCATGGCTTGCATCTGTATTTTACTTACTGCGTTTCTTTTGGGAGTATTTCTTCGTTCGCCCCAAACAGATTGAGAAATTCTAATTCCAATTATCCTTACAGGCTGGAGATAAACTGCATTAATTTGCCCCTTTCACTTCGCTCCAAATTTTCAACTCGTTCAAATATCAGGTTGAGATCGTTTTCAAGGTATTGATACAGTGCTTTTTTAATCGTTTGAGTTTCAGAATCGGTAAGCTTCCTTTCCGAAGTATACCGAATCTTAAATGTATCCAATGCCGTTTGTTCGATCACAAACTCCTTCACATTCCCATCATCTTCAATAACACTTTTGGTGACATAATAAAAGGTAAGTCCGGGGACGGTCTTACTACCCGGCAGCTTTGCTACATCATTGGTTCGGCCTATAAGTTTTTGTAAGACAGGAGTTTTAAAAGTGCTCGTTGTTGAACGAATTCCCGTATCACCAATATCATATCGTATCATGGGATGCGCTTTATTGTAAAGCCCTGTTATTACTATTCGCCCAGAGGTTCCGTGGGGAACCATCTGGTTGTTTTTATCCAGAATTTCAACGAACAGTGTTTCGCTGTTAACTATAAATTTGTCCTTGGGGTTTGTAAAAGCGATTAGGTCGAGTTCACTCGCACCATATTCATTTACAACGGGGACACCAAAAGTGACCTCCATCAATTGCTTATCGCTGTCGTAAAGCATTTCACTGGTTACGACACAGTATTTTAAGGTAGGACATACCTGGGTAAGGATTAAATTTTTCTTCTGAAGGAATTTAGCAAATAGCACTATCGAACTTGTATATCCATTGATGTACTCAAATTTCTTTCTTCGGAATATTTGGAGGAATTGCTCTAATTTTTGATCGGAAAGATCGAAAATGGGAAACCGATACCTACAACTTAATTTATCCTTTAACCGTTCTTTTCTATACCCAAAGGTATCCAAAGGAATACCGTAAAAACGCGCTTGAAGCGAATGGTGAAAATCCAGCCCATACCATCCAAAACGATCCAATATCTCCGCCCAGGTTAGAGCATGACAAAATTTATCCTTGGCAAAAATAAAAGGATGACCGCTGGAACCACTCGTTTTATTTACATAAACTTTCTTTTTAGAATATCCTTTGCTAAGACGTTCGACCAGGGGTTTTTGCAGATCGGCCTTTTGCATCACCGGAATTTCTTGCCAGGAAGTTATCTTTTTAGAGCTTAGAAAGTTTTGGTAAAAGGGGTTCTCCGAAACATGAAAATCGAATATTTCCTGCCGTTTTTTTAAAACATAATCTTTGAAATCACTTTCAGGAATTGATTGAATTTTCAGCAACTGCGCTTTGGCTTCCGAGATCGGGAAACGATTCATTTTTAAAGTGAGTTCAAACAAATTCAAGGCGCAATTATTTCGGTTAAAGTTACAAATTTTAAATGGACAGCCTATTTCAGAATTAGGCAAAAGCGATGGATTTTTATTGTTCATGAGTCTTGTCTTCGAACAAAAATAAATTACTTTTGCTCAGCAAATCAATTCGATAATTATGAATATTCTTGTATTAGGATCCGGTGGTCGTGAACACACTTTTGCATATAAGATTGCAGAAAGTCGGCGATGTGAAAGCCTTTTTGTCGCCCCTGGAAATGCGGGAACTTCACAGATAGCCAAAAATGTAGATATTTCGGTAAACGACTTTCAAGACATTAGAGAATGTGTACTGGAGAATAAAATTGAAATGGTGGTGGTTGGCCCGGAAGATCCATTGGTAAATGGAATTTATAATTATTTTGCAGACAGTGACGCATTGAAAGATGTGATGCTCATCGGGCCTTCAGAAAAAGGCGCCCTCCTGGAAGGAAGTAAAGAACGGGCTAAAGAATTTATGATGGCTCATGGTATTCCAACGGCTGCCGATGAGAGCTTCACATCTAAAAATTTGGATGCGGGGAAGAGCTTTTTGGAAACCTTAAAACCTCCATACGTGCTTAAAGCCGACGGACTGGCAGCCGGAAAAGGAGTCTTGATCATAAATGACTTGAATGAAGCCAAAACCGAATTGGAAAATATGCTTGCTCATTCCAAGTTCGGCTCGGCGAGTTCGACGGTGGTTATTGAAGAATTCCTCGACGGAATCGAATTGAGTGTTTTCGTCTTGACCGATGGGAAAAACTATAAAATCCTTCCTACCGCCAAAGATTACAAACGAATAGGGGAAGGAGATACAGGCCTTAATACCGGTGGCATGGGGGCCATTTCCCCGGCACCATTTGCAGATGAATCCTTGATGCGTAAGATCGAAGAACAGATCGTCATTCCTACCGTCAATGGTTTAAAAGAAGAGCAGATAGATTACAAGGGCTTTGTGTTTATTGGGCTTATAAAAGTAAATAACGAACCCTACGTTATCGAATACAATGTTCGTATGGGCGACCCCGAATCCGAAGTTGTACTTCCAAGGATCAAGAATGATCTGGTCGATTTGTTTGAAGCGACAGCCACACAAAAAGTAGACAAGATCTCTCTCGAGATTGAGCAACGAGCAGCGGCAACCGTGAGGTTGGTTTCCG
>Ga0164320_10000364_pt1 | contig 14405 bp, 11 predicted proteins | sample GuaBasSediGuay11_FD_113736 | JGI IMG/M metagenome (GOLD analysis project Ga0164320, IMG submission 113736) | Subseafloor sediment microbial communities from Guaymas Basin, Gulf of California, Mexico - Guay11, Core 4567-28, 0-3 cm | ecosystem: Environmental > Aquatic > Marine > Hydrothermal...
CGCCGGCATCGTCCACGTTGATCGAGCACGGCATGCCGCCGACGACCCAGTTCGGGTGTGGGTTACGACCACCAAAGATGGTATGGATCTTCACGATTTCTTTCTGGAAGTCGAGTGCCTCCAGATAGTGGGTCGTTGCCATTAGGTTTGCTTCCGGCGGCAGCTTGTACGCGGAACTGCCCCAGTAAGCATTTGCGAAGATACCGAGCTGACCGGATTCGACAAAACGCTTCAGTTTGTTTTGTACATCACTGAAGTATCCCGGCGATGATTTTGGCCATTTACTGATCGACTGTTGCAATTCCGAGGTTGCTTTCGGATCGGCGCTCAAGGCGCTCACAACATCAACCCAGTCCAATGCGTGCAGGTGATAGAAATGCACAATATGATCTTGCGCAAACTGCGCCAGCATCATCAGGTTGCGGATATGATTGGCGTTCGCCGGAATATCGATGCCGAGCGCGTCTTCAACGGCACGGCATGACTGCAACGCATGTGCACCCGTACAGACACCGCATATACGTTCGGTGAATGCCCAGGCGTCGCGTGGGTCTCTGCCTTGCAGAATAACTTCAAGGCCGCGCCACATACTTCCCGTCGAGACCGCGTTCCGAATGACATTGTTTTCGTCGAGGTTCACTTCGATACGCAAGTGTCCCTCAATGCGGCAAATTGGATCGACGACAACGCGTTGGCCACTGTCGTCAAGGTCGAAGCCGTTTGGTGTGGTGACACTAGCCATTACTCACCTCCTCGGATACTGACGGTTTTTTTGCGGTAACTTTCTGCACAACGGTCGCAGCTGCGTGCGCGGCGACGCCGATAGCGGCCGCAGCGGCTATGGTCCCGCCGATCTGGTTGGCCGTTGCTTCGACATTGCCGGTGACGTTGAGGTTGCTAACCGGGCTGTAGAAACTTCCCTTGTCCCAGAAGTTTTCTTCGGCGCAGCCGAGACAACCATGTCCGGACTTAACCGGCCAGGACAATCCGCCATTCCACTCGATGGTCGAGCAGGCGTTGTAGGTAGTCGGGCCTTTGCAGCCCATCTTGTACAGGCAGTAGCCTTTGCGTGCGCCTTCGTCATCAAATTTCTCGACGAATTGGCCTGCGTCAAAGTGCGGCCGCCGATAACACTTGTCATGTAGTCGCTGGCCATAAAACATTTTCGGTCGGCCCTGACGGTCCAGCGGTGGCAAGCGGTCGAAGGCGAGCATGTAGGTAATGACGCCGGTCATGACTTCTGCGATCGGCGGGCAACCCGGTACCTTGATAACCGGCTTGTCGAGAATCACTTTGTGTATCGGCGTTGCCTGTGTCGGGTTCGGCTTTGCGGCCTGAACGCAGCCCCAGGATGCACATGAGCCCCAGGCGATGATGGCTTTGCAGTGATCAGCCATGTAACGCAATTTTTCAACGTAGGGTTTGCCCGCCTGTATGCAATACATGCCATCTTCGTTAAGGGGCGGGTTACCTTCGCAAGCGAGAATATACTGGCCGTCGTATTTTTCGACCGTTTGCTGCAAAAGTTCCTCGGCTTGGTGGCCGGCAGCGGCCATCAGCGTGTCATCGTAGTCGAGAGATATCATGGACAGGATGACATCGCCGGCCAGCGGATTACCGGAGCGGATAAAGGACTCGGTGCAGCAAGTACATTCCAGACCGTGCAGCCAGATAACCGGCGTGCGTGGTTTGGTTTCAAGTGCGTGGGCGATGCGGCCGGCGAACTCGGGACCGAGTCCCAGTCCGGCAGCGGTCAGGCTACAAAATTTCAGGAAGCTTCGACGCGTGATGCCGTGTCGTCGCATTACCTCGTAGAAAGTCTCTTGGGCGGACATAACAACTCTCCCCTTTGGCGGTATGCATTAGGGCTGGTTGTCTGCCGGATAATTCTTCTTCACTTCCGTGTGACCGCGTTCTTCCATATCCATGACATGACTACGCAGCTCATCGAATAGTGCTACCCCACGCGTTTTTTCGGCATCGTGGTAGATACCTACAAATAGCACCGCTACAATGCTCGGCCGCCAAGCAATATCTGAGCACAGGAATACCGTCGAACAATGAGCGCCAAATCCGCGAACAAGCATCAGACGATGGCTGAAAGGGCCGATATTCATGAGCTCTATGAGCTGTCCGTGCAGAATGTCGAAAACGAAGTCGAGTTCATGCAGGCGACATTCAAGTCGTTGACCGGTCGTACCGCTTATCTGTTTCGAGAGGATTTTTGTGGCACGGCGAGCGCGTCATGCCAGTGGGTACGACAAGGCAAGAAGTACCAGGCGATCGGTGTCGATATCGAGCCATCAGTACTCGAGTGGGGGCGCAAGCACCGGGTTAGCAAGCTGGACACCGAAGATCAGGCACGAATCAGCTTGATTGAGTCCGACGTCATGACCGTCGAAACCCCGAAAGTAGATTTGCTTGCAGCGTTTAACTTCAGTTTCTTCATTTTTGATACACGCGAGTCCCTGCGGGCTTATTTCAAATGTGCGTACGAGGCCATCAAAGATGACGGCGTTTTCTTCTGTGACATATTTGGTGGTCCGGAGGCGCAGGAAGAAACAAAGGAAAAGACCAAGCATAAGAAACACGGCTTTACCTATATCTGGCATCAGGCGAAATTTCATCCGGTCACGAACTTCATCCGTTGCCATATTCACTTCAAATTCAAGGATGGCTCGAAGATCAAGAAAGCGTTCACCTACGAGTGGCGCTTGTGGTCAGCGCCGGAAATACGCGAATTGTTGCTAGAGGCCGGGTTCAGTAAGGCAACTGTTTACTGGGAAGGCGAGGATGAGGACGGAGAGGGCAATGGTGAATTCACGCCGAATGAAAAAGGTGAAGCCGATCTTGCGTGGATCGCGTACATCATTGCCGAAAAGTAGTAGTATTATTAGTCGCTTGGCGCGTTAAGTTATAGGCCGTTTTATGGCAAAAGATCTTGAAGTAGCAATTGTGTTTGCTGACGTTGTCGGCAGTACACAGCTGTACGACAAGTTCGGCGATACCAAGGCCAGTGAAACGGTCGCGGCTTGCCTCGACATCATGAAAGACGCGACTTTTCAGTTCAACGGCACCGTCATCAAGACCATTGGCGACGAGGTTATGTCGACTTTCGAGACCGTGGATGAGGCAATGGGCGCATCGGTCATGATGCAAACGCGCATTTCTCAGGTGGGTAAGAAAGAAGGCGGCATTCCAGTATCGATCCGCATTGGTTGTCACTACGGACCCGTTGTACAGGAACAAAACGATATATTCGGTGCGGCTGTGCATACCGCGAACCGCATGACTTCGCAGGCTAAATCCAGGCAGATCGTTATTTCCGGGTTTACGGTGGAGCAAATGAGTCCGGAGCTGCGCAATCAGTCGCGGCAAATCGATGTTGCGACCGTGCGCGGGCGGCTTGATGAGGTTGCTCTGTTCGAACTTGTCTGGCAGCCAGAAGAGGCCACCAGTATGTTGCCCACTATCGAGTGGGAGAACAAAGGTCGCAGAGCCTCCAAACTCCTGCTGAATTTCAAAGACACGACCATTGAGGTTTCAGACAAGCGCAAGAGCATTAATCTCGGCAGGGCCGACGACAATGACCTTGTCGTCAAAGGCAATCTGATTTCACGCATTCACGCCAAGATTGAAATGCGGCGTGGCAAGTTCGTGCTCGTCGACCAGAGTACCAACGGCACGTTTCTGCAGGATTTGCAGGGACAGTCTGTGTTGGTTCGGCGGGATTCGACCGAACTGGGGCAGGAAGGCACGATTGGGCTCGGGCGAACCGAAGAACCTGGTTCATCCCTGGCTATCTACTACAAAACCATCGAATAACCACTGTAGGAGCGGTCCCTGACCGCGAAGCGCAGCGGCGGCCGCCAGGCCGCAAAAAGTTCCCGACTTGTGTCACAAGCTGATTGTCCTGGCAGCCTGACGGCTGCCGCTTTGCTGCGCTTCGCTTCGCGGTCTAAGGACCGCTCCTACGGTCAGGATTTGTAGGTTGATTTAGATAGTTCTGCAGCGATGTTTTGTTGTTGCTGGCGTAATGCTTCCGGGAGGCGGTCGCCGTAGGTCTCGAAGTACTCGCCGATTGAAGCCATTTCTTCGCGCCATTGCTCGCGATTGATCGACGTTAGCGCCTCTAACGCATCCGGGCTTATGTCGAGATCGGTTGTATTGAGGTCTTCCGGGTTGGGCAGGAAACCGATCGGGGATTCGTGGGCGCCGGCGCGACCTTCGCAGCGTTCGATAATCCACTCCAGTACGCGCAGGTTTTCGCCGAATCCGGGCCACAGGAAGTCGCCGTCGGCATTTTGGCGGAACCAGTTAACGTGGAATATTTTGGGTAGATGTTCGAGGCGCTCGCCAAATGCCAGCCAGTGGGTCCAGTAGTCCGCAAAGTTGTAACCGCAGAATGGCTTCATCGCCATTGGGTCGCGGCGCACGACACCAACTTCACCGACATTGGCCGACGTGGTTTCTGAGGCGACTCCAGCGCCGACTAGTACGCCGTGCTCCCAGCTTTTCGCTTCATAAACAAGCGGTGCGAGTTCTTTACGGCGTCCACCAAAGACGATGGCCGAAATAGGCACGCCCTCTGGCGCATCGGCGAGGTCTGAATAGCAGGGATTGTTGGTCGCTGCGACAGTGAATCTTGAATTTGGATGTGCCGCCTTGCCGTTGGCCGCATCGTAGTCACGACCCCGCCAGTCAGTTGTTGGCGTGCCGTCTTTCTTGCCTTCCCACCAGGGCTCATTGTCCACGGTAGTCGCGACATTGGTAAAGATCGCGTCGTGCATGATCATGTCGTAGGCGTTCTTGTTGGTGTCCTCGTTTGTGCCCGGAACGACACCGAAGTAGCCCGACTCCGGATTGATCGCACGCAATTTTCCGTCTGCGTCGGGGTGCAGCCAGGCAATATCGTCGCCGAGCGTCCAGACTCTCCAGCCAGCCAGTGAATCCGGTGGGATCAACATCGCCAGATTGGTCTTACCGCAGGCCGACGGAAATGCGCAGGCAACATAATGTACAGCGCCTTCCGGGCTTTCAAGGCCGACAATTAGCATGTGCTCAGCAAGCCAACCTTCCTGGCGGGCCTGATAGCTGGCAATCCTCAGTGCGTGGCACTTCTTGCCGAGCAGCGCATTGCCGCCGTAGCCCGATCCGATGCTCTTGATGCTGAGCTCATTCGGGAAATGCATGATGAAGCGGCGCTCTGGATCCAGATCACCGGTCGAGTGCAGTCCCTTGACAAAAGTTCCTTCACTTTCAATGCGTTCCAGAGCTTTACTGCCCATTCGCGTCATCAGTTTCATGTTCGCGACGACGTATTCGCTGTCGGTAATTTCGACGCCACAACGTGAAAAAGGCGAGTCGATCGGGCCCATGCAATATGGAATGACATACATCGTTCGGCCTTTCATGCAGCCATCGAACAATGCATCGATCTTCGCGTGCCCGTCTGCGGGGCTTATCCAATTATTATTCGGGCCGGCATCCTCTTCTTCGTCTGTGCAGACGAATGTCAGGTGCTCGACGCGAGCGACATCCCTGGGGTCCGAGAGGTGCAAATAGCAATTTGGATATTGTTCCTGATTCAGGGTCGTGAGAGTGCCGGCAGACAGCATTATCTCTATGAATTCGTCATATTCGGCACCGGTGCCTGCGCACCAGTGAATAGCGTCAGGTTGAGTATGGGCCGCCACCTGGTCCACCCAGGATTGCAAAGCCGATAACTTGGTTGTCATTGGAAGGTTCTCTGTGTCAACGGTCGAGATAAGGTGGCGCATTATACTGAAGCGAGGTCAAAAAGCAGCATGCAAGTCCGCATTTCAGCTACAGCCAACCCGGCTCGAACCGTGTAATCTTCTGGCCGTGAAAACCCTGACTGATTTCTTCGGCGAGCAAAGCCCCCTCAAGAACCTGTTACCCGGCTTCCAGCCGCGGGCCGGGCAAGGCTGGATGGCCGAAGCGGTGGCGGAAGCCATCGCAAATTCGGACAAACTGGTCGTAGAGGCCGGTACCGGCACCGGCAAGACATTCGCCTATCTGATTCCGGCATTGCTCAGTGGTCGAAAGACCATCATCAGTACGGGTACGAAGGCCCTGCAGGACCAGCTCTATCACCGTGATCTGCCGCTGGTTGGCAAAGCTATTGGCCGACCCGTGACAACAGCGCTGCTCAAGGGCCGCGCCAATTACCTGTGTCTGCAACGTCTTGATCAGGTAACGGATCCCGCCTCGATGTTGCTCGAAGACCTGAACGATGTCCGGGAGTGGCGCTATCGGACAACGAGTGGCGATAAGGCTGAACTGATCGAGGTACCTGAAGATTCTCCGATTTGGCCATTAGTGACTTCGACGGCGGACAATTGTCTCGGCCAGAAATGTCCTGAATATTCCCAATGCTACGTCGTCAAAGCACGCAAGGCAGCACAGGAAGCAGATCTGGTGGTTGTTAATCATCACCTGTTGCTGGCCGACCTGGCAATGAAAGAAGAGGGTTTCGTCGAATTCCTGCCCGGGGCGGAGGCCATCATTCTCGACGAGGCGCATCAGGTGCCCGATCTCGCAGTACAGTTTTTCGGTGTGCATCTTGGCAGTCGTGAGCTGGAACGACTGGTTGAAGAGGCTCGCGCTGCGACGCTGCCGTACTCACAAGCAGAATTGAATCGCCGTATTGACGCATTGCAGACAGCGATCCGGAATTTACGGGCCGAGGCACCACGCAAAGAAGGACGTCACGAACTTAACGACGTGATGACGGAACTTCGCGAACCGCTCGATAACCTGGCGCATACGATGCACGATGTGCAGGTCGCACTCGCCGATCTTGGCGATGCTTCGATCGAGCTGGAAAAAATTCACGAGCAGCTTGTCGGTATGGCAGAACGACTGACCATACTGACAAGCGACGATACGTGGGACGGCATGCGCTGGATCGAGATTCATCCGCGCAGCCTGCAGCTGCATCTCACGCCGCTGGATGTTTCGGAGAAACTTAAGGGCTTGATCGATAACGACTTTCAAGCGTGGATATTCACGTCAGCCACGCTTGCCATCGGTGAGGATTTCTCACACTTCGGTACGCGTATGGGTTTGATCGGGGTCGCCGGGCTGACATTTCCGAGTCCTTTTCCACTGCAACAGAACGGCCTGATTTACCTGCCGGAGAATCTCCCGCAGCCATCGGACCCGGGGCACACCGATGCCATGCTGGAAGCCGTGACGCCGCTCCTGGATATGATCGATGGCGGCATGTTCTGCCTGTTTACGAGTCACCGGGCACTTAACAACGCCAGGGAGTGGTTCAAGACGAATAAGTCGGTATTGGGTGGTCGCACGTTGCTGGCGCAAGGAGATGCGCCCCGGGACGATCTGCTGCGGCGTTTTCGACAAATAGGCAATGCAGTATTGCTGGGGACCGGCAGTTTCTGGGAAGGCGTGGATGTCCGTGGACCGGCACTGAGTGTTGTTGCTATCGACAAGCTACCATTCGCATCGCCGGCGGATCCGTTGATGATGGCGCGGCTCGAGTTCATACGCCGGCAGGGTGGCAACGGATTTATGGATCATCAATTACCGCTGGCTGCGTTGTCACTGAAGCAGGGCGCTGGCCGCTTGCTGCGTGATCAGACGGATTACGGTGTTGTGGTGCTGTGTGACCCGAGAATAACCGGGAAGCGCTACGGCAAGATGTTCCTGGAGTGCCTTGAGCCAATGCCTTCGACATCCGCTTTGAACGAGGTATCGAGCTTCCTGGCCGCACACAAACGAGCTGCCGCGTGAAGTTGCTGGCGATTGATACATCGTCGCTGGCGTGCACGGTTGCGCTGAAAATCGGCGATGAGTTGATTGAGCGTCATGAAGAACAGGAACGTGAACATACGCGTCTCGTGATGCCGATGATTCGTGACGTTCTTGATCAGGCCGGCGTCGTGCTTGAGGATCTGGACGCCATCGTATTAGGAAATGGTCCTGGCTCGTTCATTGGCATGCGGATAGCTGCGTCAGTTTCCCAGGGGCTGGCACATGGTGCTGGTCTCAGGATTATCCCTGTTTCGTCCCTGGCCGCTGTTGCTGCAGAAGTTATGGACAGTACTGACGCCGAAACTGTCATCGTTACGCAAGATGCACACATGCACCAGGTGTACATGGGATTGTATTCGCGCAGCCCAGGGAATCTGCCGCAGCCGGTCTGTGACGAGCGCCTGCAGGGTCAGGAAATGATCGACGAATTACGGCGTGGCGAACGATCCTCGACCATTGCAGCCGGGCAGGGATGGCAGCGCTACCCGAAGCTGCTGGCGGCCAACGAGTCGTTGCTTGGTGCACAGTCCGATGTTCTCTATCCACACGCCCGCTATTTGCTGGCGTTGGCGGATTTATCCGCCGCGATACCGGCAGCAGATATTCAACCGGCCTATCTGCGGCAAAAAGTTGCAGAAATTCCGGGAACGAGAGAGTTGGCAAAGCGCAATTAACTCAACCCCTTTAACGAGCTTACAAACAATGAAACGAATCCTTATCCTGACGGTGGCAGCGTCCATCTTTATTACTCCGGCCGCATTCGCAGCGGTCAGCGACGAAGATTTCGCGCAGTTGCGTGAGCAACTGGCGGCAGTATCTGCGCGGCTAGACAAATTAGAGAATGAAAATGCCCAACTGCGCGCAGCGCAGGATCATGCGGATACTGCGATCAGCAAGGTTCAAACCACCATTGCCGAGACTCCGGCGACGTCTGAAAGCTGGGCGGACCGCATTAAACTCGACGGCGATTTTCGCTATCGTCATGAGTACATCGATAAGGAAGGTAGTGATTCTCGTACCCGAACCAGAATCCGTGCTCGCGCTAATATTAAGGCGCAGGTGGCTGACAACATCCAAGCTGGATTTGGCCTCGCAACGGGTGGCGATGATCCTGTATCGACGAACCAGACGCTTGGCGGCGGCGGGTCGTCCAAAGGCGTAGTACTGAACCTGGCTTATGTCGACTGGGAGGCTACTGATAGCCTGCATTTGATCGCGGGCAAATTCAAGAATCCGCTTAAACGTGCAGGTAAGCAGGCACTAACCTGGGACGGTGACTGGACGCCCGAAGGACTGGCGGTGAAGTACCAGCGTGACTGGTTCTTCGCCAATGCGATTGGCACTTACCTGGAGGGTGACAGCAAGAAGAGCAACAGAAACTTCTCCTGGGGTGGGCAGGTTGGCGCTTCCGGGATGATCGGTGATATGAAGGTGACAGGCGGACTTGGCTACTACTCGATACCGACGAAGGGCAGATCGACGACATTTGGAGATCCGACCGATCCAGGCGACTTCTTCGGCAACACGGCTGTTGAGGCTGGTGGACTCGCTTGTGGAACGACTCCCGACGCGGATTGTGTTTACCTCTACGACTACGATTTGATGCAGGTTTTTGGAGAGGCGTCATTTGATATCGGTGAATTTCCGGCGCTCGTATTCTTTGACTACGTCAACAACTCTGATCCATCGGAAAACGATACGGGCTGGACAGTGGGCACCAGGATAGGCCAGGCCAAGGATCGTGGCGAGATGCAGTTCACCTATTTCTATGCGGACAAAGAGGCTGACTCCATGCTTGGTTTGCTGACCGATTCAGACTTCGGCGGTGGCGGCACCGACAGCAGGGGACACTGGCTTCAGGTTAACTACGGCGTGAGTAATTCATGGGCGATCGGCGCGCAGTATTTCATCAATGAGATTGATATCGCATCGGGCAGCAAAAGCGATTACAACCGCCTGATGATCGACATGCAGTGGAAGTGGAAGTAGGCTTCTGATAACAAGACTATTACTGACCTCGAAAGGATTGGCGACGAGGCTGAGAAAATCGGCTGCAGCTGAAAACACTATGAATCTACCGAATAAGCGCATCCTGAATTTTGTAGGGGCCGCAACCTGTGCTGCGATGATGGGGTTCGCTCTGTTCGCACAGCATGTCCTGCTACTTGATCCTTGCCCGCTCTGCATTCTGCAACGTGTGGCCGTTATTTTTCTTGGATTTACATTTCTCGCTGTGGCTATTCACAACCCAGGCAAAGTAGGTTCGCGGATCTATGCCCTTGTGGCTGCACTGTTCGCGGGCTGTGGTGTGGGCGTTGCAGGTTGGCATGTACGATTGCAACACATGCCGGCGAATGAGGTGCCATCCTGTGGTCCAGGCTTGGAGTACATGGTCGAAAATTTCCCACTGAAGGATGTGCTGGGAATGGTCCTCAAGGGGTCTGGGGAATGTGCTGAAGTCGTGTGGCGTTTTCTGGGATTGACGATGCCGACCTGGGTGGTAATCGGCATGCTGGGTCTTGGTGTTGCTGGTGTGTGGAATAATCTTCGGACGTGATATCGGTCGCGACCTAAGGGTCGCTCCTACAGAGTAGTAGCTCCATTATTCTTTGGTACATGTTCGTCAGTTGCAAGACATCCTCAATATTTACGTGTTCGTCTATCTTGTGAATTGACGCACTTACCGGACCCAACTCGACGACATCGACACCTACAGGTGAGATGAAACGGCCGTCTGACGTGCCACCACCGGTTGAGAGTTTCGGTTTACTGCCCACAATCTCCTCAACTGCCTGTACGACGGCGCCGGTCAATTTACCCTCTTCGGTAAGGAAGGGTTCGCCTGACAAGTGCCACTTTAATTCGTAGTTCAGATCATGTGCGTCAAATATTTCGTGTATTCGTTTTTGTAGCGATTCATGATCCCATTCCGTTGAGTAACGAAAATTGAAACGTGCTGAGAGCTCAGCGGGTGTCACATTTGGTGCGCCGATTCCGCTTTGGATGTTGACGACCTGAAAGCTGGTCGGCGGGAAATACTTATTTCCCTGGTCCCATTCAATTTCGTGTAATTCCGCGAGTACGGGAGCGAAGCGACGAATGGGGTTGTCTGCAAGGTGAGGGTAAGCGACGTGACCCTGTATGCCGGACACAGTTAACATCCCGCTGAGAGATCCGCGTCGACCGATACGTATCAGATCACCGAGTGATTCCTGGCTTGATGGTTCGCCTATGACGCACCAGTCGATCGTTTCCCCACGACCTGCAAGCGTTTCCATTACCTTGAGCGTACCGTCTCGAGCGGGTCCTTCTTCATCGCTGGTTATCAGCAACGCAATGCTGCCCTTGTGGTTTGCGTTCTCCTGCAGGAATCGTTCGACGGCAACAACCATCGATGCAAGCCCACTCTTCATATCGGCTGCGCCGCGACCGTACAGCTTGCCGTCCTTTACGGTTGGCACAAATGGATCGGTACTCCATTCTGCGGTATCGCCTGGTGGGACAACATCGGTGTGTCCGGCATAACACAAGACCGGCGAAGTGTTGCCACGGCGAGCCCAAAGATTGGTCGTGTCGCCGAAAATCATGGTTTCGCATTCAAACCCGAGTGCTTCGAGGCGTTCGATCAAAAGCTGCTGACAGCCCGCATCGTCGGGTGTGATCGACGTGCGCTTGACGAGCTCAGAGAGCAGTTCGATTTCCGGCTGTGATGTAAGGTCGCTCATAGGGTCAGGGGCGCTACGAAGTACTCTTCCAGAATTCGGAGAATCGTTTTTCAGAAAACCCAACGGCAATAAACGTCTCAGACTCAAGCACCGGCCGTTTCAGTAAGGTCGGATTTTCAAGCATCAGCGCAAAGGCTTTGCTTTCAGTGATGCCACTCCGGTCAACCTCGGGAATCTTCCGCCACGTCAGGGACTGCTTATTAAGTAATTTAGTCCAATCGATGCGCCCGGCCCATCGCTCAAGCATCTGTATATCAAGACCGTCATCACGAACATCATGAAACCGAAACTCAATGTCGTTCTCTGCGAAATACTTACGTGCCTTCCTGCACGTGTCGCAACTCTTGATTCCATATACCGTTAGCATGTTTGCTTAGTCCAGATTCCGCAGTAGTTCATTCAGTCCGGTCTTCGCGCGGGTTTTCGCATCAACCTGTTTCACAATAACCGCACAATACAAAGAATATTTTCCATCCGCCGATGGCAGGTTACCGGAAACAACAACTGATCCTGCTGGAATTCTACCGTAGGAAACCTCATCAGTTTCACGATTGTAAATTCTTGTGCTTTGGCCGATATAGACACCCATCGAAATAACCGAGCCTTGCTCTACGATGACTCCTTCCACAACCTCGGAGCGCGCTCCGATAAAGCAGTCATCTTCGATGATCGTAGGTCCGGCCTGCACGGGCTCCAGTACGCCACCTATACCAACGCCGCCGGACAGGTGCACATTCTTGCCAATCTGTGCACAGCTTCCGACGGTCGCCCAGGTATCCACCATAGTACCGCTATCGATATAGGCGCCGATATTCGTGTAGCTCGGCATCAGGACGACATCCGGTGCGACGTAAGCGCCGCGGCGCACGACCGCATCCGGCACGACACGCACGCCATCGGCCGCAAACTGCTCGTCTGTGTAGTCGGCGTACTTCATAGGTACTTTGTCGTAGAAGCGGCTGTGGCCGCTCTCAATCACTTTGTTGTCACTGAGCGCAAAGCTTAGTAGCACGGCTTTTTTCAACCATTGGTTCACATGCCAGTCTGAACCACGTTTCTCGGCAACACGCGCTTCGCCTGAGTCGAGGAGGGCGATAGCCTCTTGCACGGCAGCATTGATCCGGTCCTTGTCACTAAAGCCCTGCGATCGAGTTTCGAAGGCTTCATTGATGATTTTTTCCAGATTTTGGGTATTCATGCTACCTGCTGTTGCTCCATGCGCTAATCCAGTTCTTTCTGCAGCGATTGCGCCAGCTTTTCCTGCGCTGCTTCGGTCAGTGCGCATCCTGACAGATCGCTGAGATAAAACACATCTTCAGCACGCTCGCCGATGGTCATGATTTTTGCAGAAGTAATATTAATGCCCTGGTCGATAAAGATCTGGCCTACTTTGCTCAGCAGTCCGGGTCGGTCTGCCGTAATAAGTTCGAGTACCGTCTGGTCATCGGACGTGCCGGAACTGAAAACGACGCGCGTTGGTGTCTTGAACATGCGTGCCTGGCGAGTCCTTACGCGTGTGACCTTCGCAACCTTGTCGTCGCCGAGAGTCAGGATGCGAGTCAACGCACGCCGGATTTTGTTGATCCTTCCTTCGTCAGTGTCAACACGCTTGTCCGACTCCATAAATACATAAGTGTCGATGCTGCGTGCGTCGTCCAGGGGAACAATGCGCGCATCCATAATCGTCATGCCAAGCTCACCCAGGGCGGCAGTGGCATGTGCGAACGTGCGATTTTTCTGCTCTGTGAGCAGTACTGCTTCAACACCGTCCCCGGTGCGCCGGCGACGCACATCGACGAGGCCGGAATGGCTGTCTGTATCGGAGTCTGCCAGCCACTCTGTATGCCAGGCGATTTCTGAACTGCGATAGCGCAAAAAGTAGTTGTCATTGAATAACTGCCAAACGTGTGCAACGCGCTTGTCACTGATGCCCGAACTCTTCAGATAGGAGCGCGCTTTATCTTGTTTTTCGCTGACCAGCTGCTGACCCTCGAACGGGTTCTCAAGACCACGACCAAGCGCGCGTTTGCTTAGCTCGTAGAGGTCTCGAAACAATTGGGCTTTCCACGAATTCCAGAGTTTGGGGTCGGTGCCGCGTACATCGGCGACAGTCAGTACATACAGATAATCAAGCCGCGCACGGTCACCGATCAGCTCCGCAAATTCATTGATGACATTCGGATCACCGAGGTCTTTCTTCTGCGCGGTGGTGGACAAAATCAGGTGATGTCGAACGAGCCATGCAACGGTCTTCGCGTCGGACTCGCTGAGCCCATGTTCGAGACAAAATGCTGCAGCGTCTACGGCACCCAGTTCGGAGTGGTCACCACCACGCCCCTTGGCAATGTCGTGGAAAAGCCCACTCAGGTATGCGATTTCCGGCTTCTCCACCGATTGCATGACTTCGCTGCAATGCGGGAACTCGTCGTCGAATCTTTGCAAAGCGAAGCGCCGCAGGTTGTTGACGACGAACAGCGTGTGTTCATCTACGGTATACGCGTGAAACAGGTCGTATTGCATGCGCCCGACGATGCGCCCGAATGCCGGAATATAGAGGCCGAGCACTCCGTACAGATTCATTCGGCGTAATTCGTGCGTAACGCCCGCAGGAGCGCGCAATATGCTCAGGAAGAGACGATGGTTGCGTGGACTTTGTCGAAATTCGTCGTCGATCAGGTGCAGATGACGCTTGATCGAGCCTACGGTATAGGCACTGACACCACGGAGTTCCGGATTGTCTTGCAACAACAGGAATAGCTCGAGCATAGCCGACGGGTCACGTTGGAATACCTGTTCGTCGACGGTTTGCAGGAAGCCGTTTTTTATCTGAAACCTCTCGTTAAGCGGTTCTGCCGGCGCATTCGGGTCCATCAATATGGC
>Ga0164320_10000365_pt1 | contig 14404 bp, 13 predicted proteins | sample GuaBasSediGuay11_FD_113736 | JGI IMG/M metagenome (GOLD analysis project Ga0164320, IMG submission 113736) | Subseafloor sediment microbial communities from Guaymas Basin, Gulf of California, Mexico - Guay11, Core 4567-28, 0-3 cm | ecosystem: Environmental > Aquatic > Marine > Hydrothermal...
AACACTGGCAACCAGTGTTCCCAGAATCAAAAGCGTAGACGCTCGCCGTCCCTCGACGAAATAGTCATCCAGTTTTTTTATGCTGCGCCCGACATAACTGCCAATCACACCATAAATCAAAATGCTGACGCCGAATGATATTGTTAGTGTGTCCATGGTTCCCGCCAGGTCGCCGCTTGTTGGGCCGCAATTGTTCCTCAGTCTACAGAATCGCAGGCAGTTCGTGGATGTGTACTTTCAAGGGATCAGGAATTGGATTTCCACCGCCGAAACTCGTGTTAAGCAATTGAGTTCATTGGTCGGGGTGAGAAGATTTGAACTTGCCCGGAAAATTGTTGAGCCAATCGATTGACTCGCCGTTTCTATCGTGAGGGCCCCTGCCTCCCGAATCTGGATCTCGGAAGTTAACTGATTGTTTTTGCTAATCGATCAGGAGGCGTTCACGGAAACGGATGCGGTACTGTGCACAACGATGCAGTACTGACTCCCGCAAGAGTCGCACAGTTATTTCGCCCGCTCATCCGTAGTAATCTGCTTTAATGAAAGGAGGCTGATGTTCAAAGCGCCGGAAACCGCAAGAACTTTTTGCTGGCATCTTTGCAATTGGGGGCCACTGAAGTGATTAATTCTGAGAAATGGGTGACCATGCTTTTGCTCTGCCTGTCCGGCAGCGCCGTGTACTGGCACCCTTTCCTTGCGGAGACCTTCTACGTACCGATGCAGGATGCCTTCGGGTTTTCGAATACGCAAATCGGTATGCTCTCGAGTACATTCGGCATTACTTCACTCGTTGCTTACTTCCCAGGCGGATGGTTGGCGGATCGCTTCTCGTCACGCAAATTAATTTGTATTGCGCTGGTGATCATCTCCGCAAGTGGTTTCGTATTTGCGACGATTCCTTCGTTCGAAGTATGCCTGGTCTTATACGGTGTATGGGGATTGGCTATAGCGCTGGTGTTCTGGTCCGCACTGATCAAGGCGATCCGCAACTGGGGCCGAAAAGATGAACAAGGGCGGGCATACGGCATACTCGAAGGAGGGCGCGGTATTGGCGATGTGGCCTCAGGGACGCTCGTCCTCGGGTTATTCGCCTTCCGTGGCAGCGATTATGCGGCCCTCCAGGAGGTCATTCTGATTAATGCATCAGTACCTTTGGTGTTGGCAGTTCTTGTCTGGTTGTATTTGCAGGATGAAACGAGGTCTGATGAAAATTTCCGTGACGATAGGTCAGCGGTTTCTGTCGCACAAATAATGGAAGTCTTGAGGCTACCAATCGTGTGGCTGTTGGCAGTCATCATAATGTGCGCTTATTTCGGCTATTGGGGCTCATTCTATTTCACACCTTACGCGACGACAGTTCTCGGCCTTGGTGATGTCCTGGGAGGTGCGGTTGGACTAAGCAAGTATTGGATTGCGCCAGTCGCCGCTATCGGCGCAGGATTAGTCGCTGACAAGATCGGAACCGCCAAAGCTGTTGTCGGGCTATTCATACTCATGACCTCTGGCTTTCTTATTTTCGGGCTGCTACCTGGTTCTCCAGTCCTGGTGCCTTTGTTGCTGGTCAATGTCGCCGTCGTCTCCATCGCCGTTTTTGCGCTGCGCGGCATCTATTTCGCTCTTATGGAGGAAGGTGGCATCCCTTTGGTTGTCACCGGGACCGCAACTGGCGTTGTTTCCGTAATCGGTTATTTGCCAGATATATTTGCACCGGCAATGGCGGGTATGATTCTCGATGCTTACCCGGGGGCTGAGGGATTCCAGATATTCTTCCTAATCATTGGGGGCCTGAGTTTCGTCGGCCTGATGGCAGCGTACAGCGTTTACCGAAGTGTACGGCGCAGGGTCGAACCACATGCCGAGCGAATCTGATTTCATCCAATCGACGTTGAAACTCAGAGACTGCTGAAGAGCCAACAATTCGACAAGTCTGCTCTCACATTTGGACTTACTGTGGACTTACGGACCTTGAGTGATTGGTCAATCCAGAATGAAATGTGACGCAAGTATATGAAGGTATTGGTCGGGGTGAGAAGATTTGATTCGGATCGCCGTAGGGCGATCCTCACCCTAAAGGGCGCCTTCGGCGTCCAAAACGCTATGCGTTTTGTGAACGAGCTCGGAATTGCGATCTCGTATCCGTTTCAGATGAAGTATTTCTTGGGTGGGCCCCTGCCTCTCGAAGACAATACGACACTCGTTTGTTATCAAGAACTTACAGAATAACACCAATTAAATCATTCACATAAGATGTTTTTTGATAACGATTGATCACGTTACGTCACGATTGATAACGTTTTCACTGTGACAAAATTGTGACAGATTCTCCCCTGATTGCGGCACCTGTAGGTCGTCATCGTGGACGGATTCATTGCTTTACGATGACTGCATAGAGTACTTGCGCCCTACAACGCGTATTAGTGATGAGTTCCCGCAGAACAGCGAGCAGTACAGTGTCAGTTGACATACGGTGTTGGGCTCTTAAGGAAGAGCAATACGGCAGGGTATTTCATTATTCAATCCAGTCTTAAACCAACATTGTAATTAATCTTAAACTCATTTAAGATTCTATTAAGTCCATGGACACAATACAAAAAATACTGGCGATAATAAAAAAGAGCGGGGAAGGCGTAACCGCCGAAGCCCTGGAAAGTGCCTTGGGTCATTCCAGGCAATACATTGTTCGCCTGTTAGGTCGCTTGATATCAGAAGGAAAAATACACAAGCGCGGAAAAACAAGAGCTGCGAAGTACTACCTTGGTAAGCAACAGGAAGAATTCAATAGTCTCGAACTGGTCAAGGAAAGGAAGGATCTGTCAGAGAGTGCGGTTTTCGAAGAAATACGTAAGAGAATGCAATTAGAGCGCAAGATTAATAGGAATTGCCTTACAATTTTTGATTACGCCTTCACAGAAATGCTCAACAATGCAATTGATCACTCGTACAGCAAGAAAGTCTGGATCAATGTCGAGATTGATAATACAAACATCAGTTTTGTTATCAAGGATCTGGGTATAGGTGCCATCGAAAGCATCAAACGGCACTTCAAGATTGACGATGATTTCCTGGCATTGGAACATATATTCAAAGGTAAACAGACGACGGACAAAGAAGCCCATAGCGGACAAGGCATTTTTTTTACATCCAAAGCGGTTGATGTTTACAAGCTTTCTACTTCTGGAATGGAGTTCACAATTGATAACAAGAGGGCGGATGAACTGCTAAAAGATGTCAGGCAAAGAAAAGGTACAACAGTTACATGCAAAATACGGAAAAACACGCGGCGGAAGATCAAAGAAGTTTTCGATAAATACACGGGAGACGATTACGAGTTCAATCAAAATATCGTGAAAATTAATTTATCAAAGTATGAGCGCCTGATGTCCAGGTCAGAGGCTAAACGATTACTGCTGGGACTCGACGAGTATGGGGTTTTGGATTTCAATTTTCAAAATGTAAACGAAGTAGGCCAGGGTTTTTGTGACGAAATATTCAGGGTTTACGCAAATAAATACCCGGATAAAGTCCTCAGTTATCATCAGGCCTCTGATGTTGTTCGATACATGATTGAAAGAGCGCGAATGTAGAAAAGCGTAAGCGTTCGACGAACCTGTCCCTCCTAAATAATCAAAAATCGCCATCTCAAGCCGCTACTCTCATCTCTGGCGGTTTCCAGTTGATCCTAAAAACTCCGCCCTTGCTTTAGAATTTGTTCACCTCAATCTCAGGCTGTCTGCGACTCCCAGTGAACGACACATTCCGACTCCGGATCAATTTCAATGGTGTAGTGGACGCCAAACAACCGAATAAAAACACATATCAGGATTTTGTCGAGATAGGGCGAAAGTGCACCTTTGCGACACTGTTGCCGAATCAACTGCTCTAGAGAACGATTGTGACAAAATTGTGACAAGTACTGTTTCAGTAACCCTGACAATCTATGGCGGGGTTCTTAAGCACTTGATCGATCAGGAAAAACTGGTCGGGGTGAGAAGATTTGAACTTCCGGCCCCTGCCTCCCGAAACCAGATCTTGGATGTTAACTGATTGTTTTTATTGATCGATCAGGAGGCGTCTATGGACACGATTGCAGTACTGCGCATAATGGCGCAGGACTGACTCCCGCAAAAGTCCCACAGCAATTGGCTCCACCAGCGATGCATCACATAGATAAACGAATTCGCCACCCACAGGTTCGTAGATGCGTTCCTAAGCGAGTGATATGGATATAGTGGAAAGCCAGTATAGAACGGTCTCGCCTTCGACTGCAGAATCAGTCAGCAATCTCGCCTGAGCTATGTCCAAGAGCTATGGAATTAGTGTGCCCAGCGGGCAATGTCCCGTCACTCAAGGCTGCCGTCGACAACGGGGCAGACGCGGTCTATATCGGTTTCCGGAATGAGACCAACGCCCGCCATTTTGCAGGGCTTAACTTCAACGACAAGCAAATAGAGCAATGCCTGGCTTATGCGCGCAGCCATGGAACAAAGGTTTATGTCGCAATCAATACCTACCCACAGCCAGGCAACTTCAAGAAGTGGGAAAGAGCTGTCGATCAGGCGGCTGAGTATGGCGTAGATGCCCTGATACTTGCGGATATTGGTGTTATGGATTACGCCGCCGGGAAATGGCCCAAGCTTCGCTTGCATCTTTCCGTTCAGGCCTCGGCGACCACCCATGAAGCCGTACGTTTTTATGCCGAGCAGTTCGGGGTCCAGCGAGCAGTGATTCCCAGGGTGCTGTCGGTGAAGCAGGTCGAGGCCCTGATCAACGATAGCCCGATTCCGATTGAGGTATTTGGTTTTGGAAGCTTGTGCGTGATGGTGGAAGGCCGTTGCTATCTTTCTTCTTACGTAACAGGGCAGGGCCCGAACACGTTCGGTGCTTGTTCGCCGGCCAGCTTTGTGCGCTGGTCCGAAACGGACTCTAAACTTGAGACGCGATTGAACGGGGTGCTGATTGATCAGATAAATAAGGATGAGAATGCGGGGTACCCGACGATCTGTAAGGGTCGATTCATCGTTAACGGTGAGACGGGCTATGCGATCGAGGAGCCGACCAGTCTTAATACCTTACCCATTCTGCCCGAGCTCCTAAGAATCGGTGTCTCAGCTATCAAGATCGAAGGACGTCAGCGTAGCCCTGCCTATGTAGCGAAAGTCACCAGGGTTCTGCGCGCGGCAATCGACGCCTGCATGCTTGATCCGGAAAACTTCATACCGGACGAGGACTGGCTGTCACAACTGACGTCTGTGTCCGAAGGCGTGCAGACGACACTGGGCGCCTACCAAAGGGAATGGCAATGAGCACTTCAGGCAAAGCGATGCCGGCACGCCTTTCCCTCGGGCCGATTCAGTACTACTGGGGCAAAGAAAAGATTATCGATTTCTATCGCTCGGTCGAGACCGCGCCAGTGGACATTGTTTACCTGGGTGAAACCGTTTGTTCCAAACGGCGTTCGTTACGACTAAAAGACTGGATCGAGATCGCCGAGCGTTTGCAATCGGCGGGCAAGGAAGTCGTTTTATCCACTCTCGCACTTCTTGAGGCCAATTCCGAACTCGGTCATGTGCGAAAGCTTTGCGCTAACGGGGCTTTCCCGATCGAGGCAAACGACATGTCGGCTGTGCAGATGCTGGCCGGCAAAACGAAGTTCATCGGTGGCGCATCGCTCAACATCTACAATTCAAGAACATTGAAAAAATTGGTTGGCATGGGCATGACCCGCTGGGTCATGCCGGTTGAGTTGTCACAAGACGTTTTCATGGATTTTCAGCAGGCGATGCCCGCAGGAATCGAGTCCGAGGTATTTGCCTGGGGCAGGATGCCGATCGCTTATTCCGCACGTTGTTACACAGCACGTGCACACAAGGTGCCAAAGGATGCCTGCGGATATTGTTGCATTGACTATCCGGACGGACTGATGCTGTCGACTCGCGAGGACGAGGATTTCCTGGTTATCAACGGTATCCAGACCCAGTCGGCCAAAGTGCACAACCTGGTTCACGCGTTGGGCGATTCTGCGGCGGGTGCCGATATTTTCAGGTTAAGCCCGCAGTCGGAGCATACTCCGGAAGTTATCTCTCTCTTCGACAGGGTTCGCAATGGGGCACTGGAGGCTGATGAAGCAACGGACGAACTCAAGGCGCTCGTATCTGAAGGCTTGTGCAACGGTTACTGGTTCAACGAAGCGGGAATGGCTTCGTGCAGTGTAGCAGGGGGCCAATGATGCGCAGGCCTTCGCAAATTATTCAATCGGCGCTGACTTCGCTGACAGAGGAGAATCGCGACGTCTACCACAGCCAGCGGGAGTTCCTGCAATTTCTTGAGAGACGGGGAGAACTGCAGCGAATTCAGGTGCCGGTCAGCCCGGCATTTGAAATGACGGAAATATGTCACCGCACGTTAAAAGCCGCCGGGCCGGCGTTGATGTTCGAGAATCCGACGGAAGGAAACTTTCCCGTGGTTGGCAATCTATACGGGACCGAGAAAAGAGTTGCGGCCACCATAGGGCTAAAAGGTGCGGCAGAGTTGCGCGAATTCGGGAAGCAACTGGCGTTTCTGAAATCACCGGTCCTGCCAAAGAACGCAGGAGACACGCTCGGCAAGCTGAGTGAGTTTCGCAGGCTTGCACACGTAAACCCAATCGAAGTGGAAGATCCTCCATGCCAGGAAGTCATCATCGGGAAAGGCGATGTTGATCTGTCTGAGCTACCGATACAGACCTGTTGGCCCGATGATGCCGGCAAGTTGATCACTTTCGGCTTGGTGATTACGCAAGGGCCGCACAAGCAGCGGCACAATATCGGAATTTATCGACAGCAGGTGATCGGTCGTAATCGACTCATCATGCGATGGTTACATCATCGCGGCGGCGCCATTGATTTTGCCGAGTTCAAGGCATCGCATCCCGGCGAGCGGTTTCCGGTAGCCGTCGCAATTGGAGCGGACCCGGCCACCACGTTGGCTGCCGTCACACCGTTGCCCGACAGCCTTTCAGAGTTTCAGTTTGCGGGATTGTTGCGTGGAGCCAAGACACGAATTGCAAGATGCCTGAGCCACGATCTGATAGTGCCCGCGACATCGGAGATCGTTCTGGAAGGGTTCATCGAGCCCGACGAAATGCTGGATGAAGGACCATTTGGTGACCATACCGGCTATTACAATTCTGTGGAGAAATTTCCGGTGTTTACCGTTGAGCGCATTACCCACCGCGCTGAACCGGTCTACCAGGCAACGTACATGGGTAAGCCACCGGAGGATGAACCTTCGGTATTATCCGCGAGCCTTAACGAAATGTTTATTCCGTTGTTGCAGGAACAATTTCCGGAAATCGTCGATTTTTATCTTCCGCCGGAAGGGTGTTCGTATCGCGTGGCGGTTGTAAGCATCAAAAAGGCCTACAAGGGTCATGCGCAAAGGATCATGTTCGGCATCTGGTCTTATCTGCGTCAATTCACCTATACCAAGATGGTGATAGTAACGGACGATGACATTGACGTTCGTTCCTGGCAGCAAGTGATCTGGGCGATGACCACGAGAATGGATCCGGCCCGCGATACTACGGTCGTCAAGAATACACCAGTTGATTATCTGGATTTTGCAAGCCCGACGTCGGGCCTTGGCTCCAAAATTGGCATCGATGCGACGACGAAATGGCCGGGTGAAACAGATCGACAATGGGGCCGGCCGATAAAAATGAGCAGCGACGTGAAGAATAGGGTCGATAAGCTGTGGGCCGAACTAGGAATTACTTGAGCAGACTAACTTGGAATCGTGACCATGATCAATTCTGAATCAACCGGTCGGTCGCCGAAGTTACCGACTATTGCCCGAATACCACTGGCATGGGTTCCATTACCAGTAAAGGCAAAAGCGATAACAAGTGCGATGAATGCAATGTTCACACTGCCTTTGCAGGAAGGGGAGCTTGGATTTCTTGCTGGTAGGGTGATGAATGTTTTGGTTTCTGATGCGGAGCTGAGATTCTCGGTCAGACTTGACCAGGACAAATTGCGGGCGGGGAGGGAGGTTCAGGAGGCAGACCTGACGATTGAAGGAACCGTTTATACATTCTTATTGTTGGCTACTCGGAAAGAAGACGCGGATACGTTATTTTTTCGCCGTCAGTTGAAAACGTCCGGCGATACCGAGCTCGGTTTGCACGTCAAAAACTTTCTTGATGGGATTGAACCAGAAACGCTGCCGTATCACCGAATCATCGACCCCATCTTGCGCAGCAGTCTCGCTGTCGCGGAAGGGGTCGACAGGATTCGCGATCGACAGTCGGGCTTGTGATCGTCAGGGACTCTGACATCAATGGCAGCAAACTTCGATAAGTAAGGTGAATTGATTTGAAAAATGCACGGACGTCAAAACCGAATTCGACCAGTCCGTGTCGTTGCTGCTACGTTTTCTTGACAGAGGATTGCACATGACATCACCATCTTCCTCCATAAGGGGACTCGCCATCTGGCGCCTGTTGCAGGTCGCACTCGCTGCAGCGGGCGTTGCTTTGCTGCCAACGCTGATCTGGATGCCGGATATTGGCATCGCGCTGTTTTGGAATATCCTTATCCCAGTTGCTCCCGCGGTTCTCGTTCTTATCCCTGGCGTGTGGCGAAACATCTGCCCAATGGCCACCGCTGGTCTCTTGCCCCGCCATCTTGGCTTCTCCAGCAGGAAAACAATGCCGCAGGCGCTCCGTTCCACGCTGGTGATAATTTCCCTGGTGGCTCTCCTGTTAATCGTGCCTTTCCGTCATGTTGTGCTCAATACGAACGGGCCGGCTACGGCATTATTGTTGGCAATTGCCGCCGCCACTGCCTTTTTGCTGGGGACACGCTATGAATGGCGCAGCGCGTGGTGCTCTTCCCTTTGCCCGATTCATCCGGTGGAAAAACTGTATGGCACTGTTCCTGCCATTACGGTTTCAAATACCCATTGCACACTGTGCGAAAAATGCGTGACTCCCTGCTCAGACTCGACGCACAAGATGACACCGATGATTACCAGCACGAATAAGATTGAAAAAACCGTCGGCCGGTTGTTCGTTGGTGGATTCTTTGGTTATGTCTATGGCTGGTACCAGGTACCAGACTACTTTGGCACCATGACTACGATGGAATGGACAACCGCTTTTGCCTGGCCGTTTGGTGGTTTTGTCGTGTCGTACCTGGCCTTTAGCGCGCTGATGAGAATCGTGCCAAGACGAAACTACATGTTCTTGATACGCATCTTCGCGATGGCAGCAGTAGCGACCTACTACTGGTTTCGCCTGCCAATGTTATTTGGCTATGCCGAATTGCCCAACAACAGCACGTTGATTGATCTGACAGGGGTATTGCCGGTCTGGTTTCCTGAAGCGTCACAGGTTGCAACGACGGTGTTTTTTGCGTGGTTTATGCTGCTTAGAAAATCCAAGAGAAGCTGGACCGTCCGGCCCGCGTACTCCGAGGCAGCTGCGGCCAGCATGGGGGCAAATCTATAAATACAATGAAACGATTTACAGAAAACACCGCACTATTGCTAATTGACATACAAAAGGGTGTGGACGTACTCGAGCACTGGGGTGGACCGTCAGGGCGCCGCAATAATCCTCGGGCGGAGTCGCATATGAAAACGTTGCTCGGTGCGTGGCGCGAAAACTCACTGCCGATAATTCTCACCCGCCATGATTCGTGGGAGGCAGCTTCGCCTTTGAAGTGGTTACTTTCTACGGGTGAAATGAAGGAGGGCTTTGAACCGGTCGGTGGCGAAGTCGTCATCCGCAAACACGCAAACAGCGGCTTTGTTGGCACCAGCCTGGAAATAGAATTGCGGCGCTTGAACGTTTCACGGCTGGTCATCATTGGTTTTTTCACCAACTTTTGCGTTGAAACCACAGCACGCATGGCTGGTAACCTGGGCTACGAAACCTATTTGGTACACGATGCCTGTGCTACTACGAATCGCATAGGTATCGACGGAACTGACTACGACCCGGAACTTGTACATGATATGTCGATCGCTAACCTGGATCGCGAGTTTTGTACCGTTATCGATCATAAACAAACGCTGTCATTGCTCGGTGGAGACAATGAGAACATCGTAAGGACGACGCAATAAATAACTACGGCGCTCAGGATATGGTATCGCCATTGCTGCGCGTGATTGTGCGGGCACCGCCAGCAACTATGGCTGAGGCGGACCCATCAGAATGGCATTATGGTGCTGGACTGACACGGGATGCCCTCGACTCGCAGCATCGCGAATTTGTCGCCCGGCTCGCAAAGAGCGGTGCGGAGATCATCTCGATGGACGATGCTCCGGACGAATTGTGCGATGCAGTTTTTACGCACGACCCATCACTGGTGAGTAACGCCGGAGCTGTATTGCTACGCATGGGAAAGGCGCTGCGCCGGGGGGAAGTGGATGCACACGAGCAGTTGTACAGGAAACTTGGCGTGCCGATACTCGGACGGATCGAAACACCCGGAACAATCGAGGGTGGTGATTGCGTTTGGCTGAATCAGTACACTTTGATCGTCGGGCGGGGATTTCGCACCAATCAGCCGGGTATCGAACAGATCAAAGCGCTGATTGAACCGACTGGTGTAACAGTTCATGTATTCGACTTGCCAGTCTATTCGGGCGAAGAAGCCTGCCTGCACCTGATGTCACTCATCAGTATGCTCGATCATGATTTGGCACTCGTGTGCAAAGCGATGCTACCGGCTGCGTTATACCAGATGCTACTGGAGCATGGCGTGCAATTGCTGGATGCGCCAATCGAAGAATTCGAAGCGAGCAATACGCTCAGTCTGAATGTGTTGGCGGTCAAGCCACGCTACGGCATTATGGTCGCCGGACTTCCCAGAACAAAAGCAGTGATGGAAGATGCCGGTTGCACCATCGATACGTTCAACGGCGATTCTCTGTGTATCAAATGCGAGGGCGGACCGACCTGCCTGACGCGCCCGTTGTTGAGAAAATAGTCGCAAGCTCGGATCTTTTCCTTCCTGAACATGGGTCACTTTTCAAAATGTCTGGCCGGGGTGAGAAAACTTGATTCGGATCGCCTTTGGGTGATCCTCACCCTAAAGGGCGCCTTCGGCGTCCAAAACGCGATGCGTTTTGTGAACTGTACCCGGAATAGCGTTGAGCCAATTGATTGGTTCGCGGTTTCTATCGTGAGGTCCCCTGCCTCCCGAATCCAGATCTTGGGTGTTAACTGATTGTTTTTATTGATCGATCAGGAGGCGTCTACGGACAACATTGCAGTACAGTGCATAACGATGCAGGACTGACTCCCGCAAAAGTCCCGCAGCCGCCGTCGGAATTGTATGGATACTTGATAGCAGACTCAATTAATAACCAGACAAATATGTAATGTCATCGGAGGAGGCTGATGCCAATTTGGCGTTTCTTTGAGGACGTCGGCCAAGGCTTCGATCCTCGTCCACCGCCAAACCGTTAAGGTTTCGCCGGTCGGCGACCGTTTCGTGTTCGCCCGACGTGTAAATTACTTCGGGCTGCCAAATCGGCAACTCTTTACGAAAGACCGATCCAGGAATCAGTCTTTGATTACAAGAGTAAGCGCGCGATCAGATAACTGTTCTATCGATAGCTTTCCATCTGACTTGTACCAATACGTCGTCCATGCGAGCGCACCATGCAACAGTTGTCGAAGGTATTCTGGCTCAATCACGGTCAGTCCATCAGCCTTTGCCTGCTGCAACGTTTCATGCCAGTACTTGAAATAGTTTTCTCTTCCTTTGAGAATTTTCTGCTGGTGTTCTCTCGACAAGACTCGCCATTCAAAGATCAGCACCGCGGTCGCATTTCCAGCCTCACCGTGAATGAAGTTCAATTCTGTGGTGATGAGCGCCCGAATTTTGTCGCGTGTAGATTGCGCCTCTGCGAGGGACTCCTTCAGCGCCTCCTCCATCGCAATTACCACCTCATGCATTACTCCAAACAGGATCTCTTCTTTGTTGCTGAAATGGTGAAAGATGCTGCCTGATAGAATGCCTACCTCGGCAGCCAGATCGCGAACAGTCGTGCCGGCATAGCCTTTTTCCCGAAACAGTTTTGCAGCAGCGGCGAGTAGCCTGCCCTTGGCGCTGTCGGAATCTGAAACCCGGCCATCGGCTACGAGATTGTGCCTTATTGCACCAATGTCCACTAAATTCTCCACGGAGTCGAAGAGGGGGCCCAACGGGCCGATCAGGCACGATTCTAGGCCGGCGACCCACCAAATATCAACCAAGCGCTTGCTTGGTTATTGGATATTCGCTAATATCAAGGCTATTGGCGGAAACTCGGCCGCTCAAACAAATCGCCGCAGAACGTGCGTGGTTTTTCCATTGAATAGACGCTACTCAAGCCTCAGAAGAATCCCATGCCCACCTTAGAGTCTGCTATCGATGTGCAATCTGCCGGGTTCGCGGCGAACCGTGACAAGATGCTGGCGGCGGTTAACGAGTTTCGCGACATTGAAGCCGCGGTCGAGGCTTCAGCCGAGACGAAGCGCGAGCGTTTCGCCGCTCGAGGCATGCTCTTGCCACGGGAGCGTTTGAATCTGCTTCTCGACCCTGGCTCTCCATTCCTCGAACTGTCGTCGTTAGCCGGCTTTATGAAACATGACGACAAGGATGGAACGGGCGCCGGTGCGGGAGCCATTGCGGGTATCGGCTATGTGTCGCAGGTCCGGTGTCTCGTCATCGTCGACAATTTCGCGGTTAAGGGCGGCACCATCACGCCGACCGGCTTGTACAAGAAACTGCGGCTGCAGGATATTGCAGGCGAGAACAAGCTTCCCATCGTTTCGCTGTCGCAAAGCGGTGGCGCAAATCTTACTTATGCCGGCGAGATATTTGTTCCCGGGGGCAGGGGCTTCGCCAACCAGGCGCGCCTGTCAGCCGCCGGTATACCTCAAATAACAGTCGTGCACGGTAGCGCAACTGCCGGCGGTGCCTACCAGCCAGGGCTATCTGATTACATCATCATGGTGCGTAACCAGGCGACCATGTACCTTGCGGGCCCACCACTACTCAAGGCTGCGACCGGCGAAATCGCCAGCGACGAAGAACTGGGTGGCGCCGAAATGCACAGTGTAGTGTCGGGCGTCAGCGACTACCTGGCAGAGGACGACGCGGACGGGATTCGCATCGCCCGCGAGATTCTGGCGAAGATTCCGTGGAATGAACAACAGCCGGCTGCCGAACGTAAGAACTGCAGAGAACCGCTTTACTCCCCGGACGAACTCATCGGCGTGGTACCTGAAGACCCAAAAATGCCGTATGACTGTCGGGAGATCATCGCCCGTATCGCCGACGGATCAGATTTTGTCGAATTCAAATCAAGCTACGACGCTCAAACGATTTGCGGTCATATCGAGATCATGGGAAACGCCTGTGGCGCCATAGGAAACAACGGTCCGATCACAGCTAATGGCGCCGCAAAAGCCGGCCAGTTTATACAGCTATGTGAGCAAGCCAGCATCCCGATTTTGTTCTTGCACAACATAACGGGATTCATCGTGGGGACTGAGTCCGAACGTAGCGGCATCCTCAAGCACGGTTCCAAGATGATTCAGGCTGTCGCCAACGCCCGCGTTCCCAAAGTAAGCATCAATGTCGGTGGCTCCTACGGTGCGGGCAACTATGCGATGTGCGGTCGAGGTTTCGACCCTCGTTTCCTTTTTTCGTGGCCGAACAGCCGGACTGCCGTTATGGGCGGCGCACAAGCAGGCATGGTGTTGCGAACAGTAATGGAGGCGAAGATGAAAAAGGCCGGAGACGTTGACGAGGCGAAACTCGACGCAATGGAAAAAGGCACCCGTGAATTGCTCGAGAGCCAAACCACTGCCCTCGCGAGCACGGCTCGACTAGAGGACGACGGGCTGATTGATCCTCGCGACACGCGCACGATACTCGCGTTTGTACTCGACGTATGCCGCGAAGCTGACCAGCGCACGACCAGAACCAATACCTTCGGCATTGCACGTTTTTAAGCAGTAATCTATCACGCCAATACGCGACTAATACTCATGACAATAGATCTCCCCGATTGCAACACCATCGAACTGCACCAGGACTCCGGCGTGCTGAGAATTACATTGAATCGTCCGGACGCACGCAACGCCATGACGTTGGCAATGGTCGAGGAACTCATGGAGACATTTGCTGCCATTGCCGAAAGCACTGAGATTCGGGCCGTCTTGCTTCGGGGTGCAGCGGGCAACTTCTGTGCGGGTGGTGACATCAAGGATATGTCGCGCACACCGAAATCCGCAGGCGAAACCGATGACGATCGCCTCTACACCCTCAATCGGACGTTCGGACATATGATCACCCAGGTCAATGCCGCGCCGCAGGTCGTCATCACTCTCCTTGAGGGAGCTGTACTTGGCGGTGGTTTTGGG
>Ga0164320_10000366_pt1 | contig 14398 bp, 15 predicted proteins | sample GuaBasSediGuay11_FD_113736 | JGI IMG/M metagenome (GOLD analysis project Ga0164320, IMG submission 113736) | Subseafloor sediment microbial communities from Guaymas Basin, Gulf of California, Mexico - Guay11, Core 4567-28, 0-3 cm | ecosystem: Environmental > Aquatic > Marine > Hydrothermal...
CGATGATCCTGAGGCCTTTATGAGAGATGCGCAGACGTACGAAGCGCTTCTCGGATTCGACCCAAAAACGCTTGAACTGCAGATTCGGCAGGAAGCGGCGACGAGTTTTATTATGTGCGTGAGAAACATTATTGCCTGATTGCGGCCGTTTCCCCGTCACTTGGCATACCTTGGACATGGGTAAGTCTCTGATTTTACTTAAAGTTGCCCGCGATAGGTGGGCAGAGAGCGAGACTTTATACCAGTGTAATCGGCGCAATACAAGGGCTCATGGGGCCTTTCTCAAGGCGTCACTAGAGCAGCCCCCGGCTCGCTAATGACGTCGCGGCTCCCTCCCCGACGATCAGGTGATCCAGCAGGCGGATATCGACCAGATCCAGGGCTGATTTTAGCCGTTTTGTGATGCGTTCGTCGGCCTGGCTGGGCTCCGCAACACCCGACGGATGGTTGTGGGCGAGAATGACAGCGGCTGCATTAACGGCCAGGGCCTCCTTGACGACTTCACGCGGGTAAACAGAGGTACCGTCGATCGTGCCGCGGAACAACTCATCAAATCGCAGTACGCGATGACGATTGTCGAGGTAGAGGCAACAAAATAGCTCATGATCCAGGTGTTGCATCCGCGCTTTGAGGAAAGACTCGGTGTCTCGAGGGCTGCGAATCGATTCGCCAGATGGCAAGGACTCCTCGAAGTAGCGGCGAGCCAGTTCTGGCAGCGCCCTTAAGACCGCCAAACGGGCTCGCCCTATGCCCCGGCAAGCGAGCAACTCTTTGTTGTTGGCGTGTAACAGGCCTCTCAAGCTTCCAAAGCGGTGTATCAGTCGAATGGCCGCTTCCTGACCGGATGCGCTTGAGCTGTTGGCGCTAATGACCGCCGCGAGCAACTCGACGTCCGTACTTTCCCTGTTCGTGACGTGTCTCATCGGTTGATGTTGCTGTCTAATGGCATTTCGATACAACGAATCAATCTGCCATTGATGTCCTGATTCACTGGAATTCGCCGACATCTACGGGCTAAGCTTGCTTTATGAATGTTGTTCTCGGAATCACAGGCGGAATAGCCGCGTACAAGTCACCGGACCTGGTGCGCCGGCTGCGCGAGCGCGGCGCCGAGGTTCAGATCGTAATGACGGCCTCCGCAGAGGAGTTCGTCACGGATACTGCGCTGCAGGCGGTATCGGGCCGGCCGATCCGTTCCAACCTGTGGGACAAGGAAGCGGAAGCGGCCATGAGCCATATAGAGCTTGCCCGCTGGGCGGACGTCGTTCTTATTGCTCCGGCAACGGCTGAAGTTATGGCGCGAATCGTTAGTGGCGGCGCGCCCGACCTGCTGACCACAATTTGTCTTGCGACAGAAGCGCCTATCGCTCTTGCCCCGGCGATGAACCATGTCATGTGGAGCAACCCGGCGACCCAGGCGAATCGAGCGCTCCTCGAGGAGCGAGGCATACATATGTTAGGCCCCGGAATCGGATCACAGGCCTGTGGTGAGGAGGGTGCGGGACGCATGCTCGAGCCTGATGCGATTGCGGCCACGGTCTTCAATCTGACGGGCGGAAAAGGCGAAGGTTTGCTTGAAGGTAAGAAGGTCGTCGTAACGGCGGGCCCAACGCGCGAAGTCATCGATCCTGTTCGCTACATCACGAATCGCAGCTCTGGAAAAATGGGTTATGCGATCGCCAGCGCCGCAGCTGCGCAAGGTGCAGAGGTTGTCCTGATAAGCGGGCCGGTTAACCTGGCCGAGCCTTCCGGCATTGAGGTCGTTAATGTCGAGTCGGCAGAAGAGATGTTTACGGCTGCACACGATGCAGTAGGCGACGCGGATATTTTCGTCGCAGCCGCCGCTGTTGCGGATTATCGTCCGGCCGAGGTCGTCGAACAGAAGATAAAGAAGAGCGAAGAAGTGATGACTCTGGAGCTTGCACGTTGCCCGGATATTCTCGCGTCCGTCGCCGCTCTGGACGCTGCTCCATTTACGGTTGGGTTTGCAGCGGAAACCGAGAACGTCATTGACTATGCCCGTGGCAAGCTAGAGAAAAAGAACCTCGACATGATAGTTGCCAATCGCGTTGGTCGAGATTGCGGATTTGATCGCGACAACAACGCCGCGACCGTGCTGTGGGCGGGTGGCGAGCAGGTTTACCCTACGTCCTCGAAGACTGATCTCGCCCGTCAATTGATTGAGCTTACAGCCGAACACTTCTTTGCGTCGCGTGGTTCCGAAACCCAACCCAGGCTGACGATCATTTCCAATAATGACTGAAGGAACACCTTCCATTGCGATCCATTGAACTGAAAATACTCGACCCGCGGGTCGGGGACTCGATTCCATTACCTCACTACGCGACCAACGGTTCGGCGGGCATGGATATGCGCGCCTGTATTGATGATGCGTTGACCGTGGCACCCGGCGAAACCGTTCTCGTGCCGACGGGCCTTGCGATTCACGTTGCTGACCCGGCGCTGGCAGCAGTTTTGCTGCCACGTTCCGGTCTTGGTCATAAACATGGCCTCGTGCTTGGCAATCTGACCGGCCTGATTGATTCGGATTATCAGGGCCAGGTCTTCATATCCTGCTGGAATCGCAGCTCAACAAGCTACGAGGTGCAGCCCGCTGAACGGATTGCTCAAATGGTCTTCGTGCCCGTTGCACAGGTTGAACTGAAGGTGGTTGAAGAGTTCGACGCCAGCGATAGAGGTGCTGGCGGTTTCGGACACTCCGGAAAAGACTAGCGTTATTCCCGGCCGATTCCCTTGAGAATCTTAAAGCGTGAAATGTCGCCAGCGAAGCGGGCGATAATTTGCTGTTCGTCCGACTGGAATTTTTTCAGGTTGCGCTGGTGCCGATCGATGGTCTCTTTTGTATGTTGGAGTTGGTCGGCCAGCTTTTGAGGAATCATGGGTGCATCAGGGTCCTCGTTGTAGGGCTTGTGGTTTGCTGCCTCTTCTCGAAGCGTCTCCAGCCGGCGTGCGAGATTACTGAGATACAACTCTGTCACTCGTGATTGCGCCTGAAAAAGCTCAACCCTGCGATCACGGTGCATCAATATTTCTTCTACGGTCAGGTAGGTAGCAAGCAAAGCCTGATCAGCTCGCTGCTGAAGCTCTTGCGCAACCCGCCGCTCGTTTTCGATTCGGTCCTGTTCCAGTTGCTCCGCGGTCTTTTTGCCCTCGAGGTTGTCGACAGTTACACCGTGTTCGTTCAGAACGTCTTTCGGATACTCGGCATATTCCACCGGAATGCTGTCGCCATAGTGCACCTGGCCTTCCGCATCGATCCATCGGTAGACCCTCTGTTCGTCGGCGTTCACGGCCAATGGGAGCAGGAACAGCAGAGCAGTTGTCAGTATTTGTTTACGCATAGCTCAAATATGCCACCTTATTGCGGCGATGGGACGGGACTGGTTCTCGTTATTACAGCTTAGCCGTCCTGTTTCGCTGTGTAAAACTTTGTGCAAATGGCCAAATATCAAAGGCTTAAGAGATTACGCCGTATTGCTTGCGATAGCTTAGAACCGGTTCCAGGAACCCCTCATACTCGCTTGATTCTTCAAGCAGATTAATCAGGTCATCCAGTTGGACAATACTGACGACCGGAATATCCAGCGATTGCTTAAGCTCCTGAACCGCAGAAAATGGTCCCTGGCCGCGCTCTTGTCTATCAAGCGATATCACCAGTCCCGTCACTTCGGCGCCGGCAGCTGAGATGATCTGATAGGCCTCGCGAACGGCGGTTCCGGCCGTAATGACGTCATCAACGATGAGTACGCCACCGGACAAAGGTGCTCCAACGATGCTTCCACCCTCACCATGGGCTTTTGCCTCCTTCCTGTTGAAGGAATACGGAACGTCAATATCATGCTGCTCGGCAAGAGATGCGGCAGCGAGTGTCGCGAGAGGAATGCCTTTGTAGGCTGGCCCGAAGAGCATGTCGAATCGAATATCAGACTGGGCAATCGCCTCGGCATAGAATCGTCCGAGCTTGGCGGCGGCGTAGCCGGTGTTGAAAAGGCCAGCGTTGAAAAAATACGGGCTGACTCGTCCCGACTTCAACGTGAAATCGCCGAAGCGAAGAACCCCAAGTTCCAGTGCCAGTTCGATGAACTCTCTTTTGTATCCTCGCATCTTCTTCGTCTTCCGATGTTGGTGTTCCGATGTTGGTCTTCGGATGGCTTATGTATGATGAGCGCGGTCGGTTCAATTTCGGACCGGAGTATGACACAGGAGTGGGGTTTTGTTTCGCGTTATCAGTCTCAATGCCAATGGAATTCGGGCGGCGGCTCGCAAAGGATTTTTCGATTGGATGGCAGCACAAAAAGCAGACGTTGTTTGCATTCAGGAAACCAAGGCGCAGGTTCATCAGTTGACAGACGAGATGTTTTCGCCGGCCGGTTATCACTGCTATTACGAAGACGCCGTAAAGAAGGGTTACAGCGGTACTGCTATCTACACGCGCCACAAACCGAAGAAGATTATTCACGGTTACGGCGACGCGGAATTCGACAATGAAGGCCGCTATCTCGAAGTGCAGTTGGGCGGGATTAATGTTGTGTCTCTCTATCTTCCATCCGGATCATCCGGTGATGTCCGACAGGAGGCGAAATACCGGTGCCTTGAGTCCTTCGGCGAGCACATGAAGAAGCTGCAACGCCGCAGGTCCGAGTACGTCATTTGTGGCGATTGGAATATCGTTCACAAGGAAGGCGACATCAAGAACTGGAGGCAGAATCAGAAAAACTCCGGCTGCCTACCTGAAGAACGTGCATGGCTCGACAAGGTGTTCGGTGAGTATCGGTACACAGATGCGTTTCGCACGATCGAACAGTCGCCGGAACAGTACAGCTGGTGGTCAAATCGTGGGCGCGCCTGGGATAACAACGTTGGGTGGCGACTCGACTACCACGTCGTAACGCCAGGTCTCAAAGACAAGGTCCAGAGGACATCTATTTACCGCGACGAGCGTTTTTCCGATCACGCACCAATAACGATGGATTTCGACTGGAACCATGTCGGGTGAAATGACAAAGGATCGTTCACGACAGGAGTCTTTCAAAGAAGCCGTCCTGAACAGGCGCATGCTGATTTGCGTCTTCACCGGGTTCACCTCGGGCCTGCCACTGTACGTCCTGTTTCAGCTCGTCCCCGGCTGGCTTCGGGTTGAAGGCGTAGGTCTTGCGGAAATAGGGTTCTTCGCGCTGGTGCAGTTTCCCTACACCTGGAAGTTTCTGTGGTCGCCGTTCATGGACCGCTTCACCTTACCGTTCCTCGGTCATCGACGAGGGTGGATGCTTGTCACGCAAGTCGCGCTTTTGATATCGATGGGCATGATGGGTTTCATCAAGCCCGATCTCTCGCTTTGGACGATTGCCTATCTTTCCATCGTGGTTGCGTTCTTCAGCGCGAGTCAGGACATCGTACTCGATGCCTACCGGCGCGAGTTGTTGCCCGACGTAGAGTTGGGTATCGGTAACTCCGTCCACGTACAGGCGTACCGTTTGTCAGGTCTGGTGCCTGGCGCTCTCGGATTCATACTTGCTGATCACTTCGACTGGCACATCGTGTTCATCATTATCGCGCTGTTCATGATGGTTGGTATTGTCATGACACTGGTGATCAAAGAGGCCATCGCCGAGCCGACACCGCCTCGAACGCTGCGCGCTGCAGTCATTGAACCGTTCCGTGATTTTATCGGCCGTGCTGGTCTCAGACCTGCGCTGCTGGTGCTCGCGTTCCTGTTCCTCTATAAGCTCGGCGACAATATGGCGACGGCTTTGCAGTCGCCTTTCTTCATTGATGTCGGATTCACGTTGACGCAGATCGGTGCGATCGCAAAAACCGCCGGACTGATTGCAGCCATTGTCGGTGGAATGGTTGGCGGTTTGATAATGGTGAAGCTGCCGATCAATCGTGCACTGTGGTTATTCGGCGTCGTTCAGATCGTCAGTATTCTGGGTTTTGCACTGTTGTCGGAAGTTGGTGCCAATCCGTGGATGCTCGGCATCGCCGTCGTATTCGAGTATCTGGGCGTCGGACTCGGGTCAGCAGCATTAATCGCGTTTATGGCACGTACGGCCAACCCGGCGTTTGCCGCGACTCAACTCGCCCTGTTCACGGCTTTGGCGTCAGTACCCAGAGTGTTTGCCAATGCGGTAACAGGCGTCATCGTTGAGCAGGTCGGATGGACGAACTTCTTTCTGTTGTGCACGGCTCTGGCGATTCCCGGAATGCTGTTGCTTTTCAAGGTAGCGCCGTGGAATGAAAGGCTTGCTGAATGAGTGACAGGGAAATTCGTGTCGGACGCCTGGATGAACTGGAGGATCCAGGCTGTCGGGAGTTTGAAATAGGCGACGGCGACTGGCCGTTCCGCGGCTTTGTTGTTCGGCAAGGAGACTACGTTTTCGCCTATCAAAATTTTTGTGCACACGTTGGTCACCCGCTTAACTGGTCGGCTAACAAGTTCCTGACCAAAGACAAATCAGCAATCATCTGTGCGTCACATGGCGCAACTTACGAAATCACAACAGGTAATTGTTTCGCCGGGCCGGGGTCGGGCAAGACATTGCAAAAGGTCGACGTGATGGTTCGGGACGGAGAGATTTACGTCAGTGGGCCGGATAGCATGTAGTTATTGCTTGTCGAGAAACGCCAGCGGATCGTGAAAGCCGTTGGGCATATCGTTCTCACTTCTGCCAGCGTAGTCTTCGGGGTCCATATCAACAGCGCCGGACCAATCCTCGGGAGCGCTGACTTCGACCAGTAGCATTTGCGGCCAGTTTTCGATGTCGACTTCGCCGATCGTCCCGTCGAACTGCTGAATCTCGACCGTGCCGTCTTCTTCGTCAACAGCGACAACTTCGAACATATTTCCGTTTGGTCTTCGAAACCAGTTGCCGATTGCGGGAAAATGAGTGGCCATGCGTAATACGCCTTCTTCAGAAAAATATGCTCTCTCTATTAGTTATAGACGAAGCGAGACGATTCGCAAGTTGATCAGAGCTTCCCTAGCTATTGGTCGACTTGGTAAAACACCAGTCGTAGATTCGATGTCCCTTTCTGAGGCCGCGCAGCTCAAACTTGGTGCGCGGCCTGTCGAGCGGCTGGTCGCCATCATGCTCGCGGCGTTCAGTGCAGATAAAGCGGGCTGATTGCGCCAGAATCTCATCAATGTGCTGCGCGTAATTCGCCCAGTCGGTGGCGATATTCAACGTGCCGTTATTCTCGAGACGACCATCAATCAGCGCGAGGAAGTCGGGTTGTACGATGCGGCGCTTGTGGTGACGTTTTTTTGGCCACGGGTCAGGAAAATATAGGTTGACGCGAAATAACGAGAGCGGCGGGATCTGATGCGTAAGGACATCGATCGCGTCGTGCATCAAAAGACGCAGGTTACTGATGCGCGATTCCTCGGCCTTGAGCAGGCAGTGGCCAACACCGGGTTCGTGAACTTCGATACCGATGTAGTTCTTGTCCGGGTTCTCGGTTGCCTGTTGGACCAGCGTTTCGCCATTGCCGAAGCCAATCTCCAGAACACTCGGCGCCGCTCGCCCAAATACTGCCTCGAGGTCCAGCGGTTCCAGCGTGTGCTCAATTCCGAGCTCTGGCCACAAGGTTTCGAGCGCTCTTTGCTGAGATAGTGTCAGTCGTCCCGTGCGCCGTACAAAGCTGCGGACAGGGCGTTTGTATGTCTTTTGTTCTTCCATGTGGCGGCGAATAGTAAAGAAGAATGCCTCAGGCTGCGCGCTATTTTAGGAGACCTGGAAACCAAAACGAACTTTTGTCGCGTAGCCGGTGGAATTGGCACGCATACAACAGTATGCTTACAGATACCAGAATAAAAGTATGGGGAATTATCGTGGCTAACACACTGGAATTGAAGAACTTGAGCGCCAGACTCAAGCTTACAGGCTCGACCGTTGCGCTGATGTCGGCGGCGGTTGTTGTTTTTTCGCTACCAAATACCGCGGAGGCGCAGGACGGTGCTGCGGGTGCTCTGCTTGAAGAGATCGTAACCACCGCTCGCAAACGCAGCGAAGCTGAGGCGGTACAGGACGTGCCTATCGCCGTGACGGCATTCGGTGCGGCGCAGCTTGAGGCACTCTTTGTCACAAAGATCGATGATTTGAGTTACATGATGCCGAACGTGCAGCTGGAAGCGGTCGGCACCTTCCCGGGCGTGCAGAATTTTTCCATTCGCGGCCAGGGAATCAACAGCTCAATCCCGTCGGTTGACCCGACCGTTGGTGTCTTCGTTGATGGGTTGTACATGGGTACAACTTACGGAGTCGTCATCGACACATTCGATCTCGAGTCGATTGAAGTACTGCGCGGACCGCAAGGTCTGCTGTTTGGCCGCAACGTAACCGGCGGCGCGGTTGTCATTCGTAACGCGCGTCCGAATGGAGAATACGGTGCCAGGGTTCGAGTCGGTGCAACTGACGGTGAAAAATACAATATCGCAGCGGCGATTGAGGGCTCTCTCGTCGAGGACAAGCTCGCCGGCAAGGTCGTTGCGTATTACGACGACGACAAAGGTTATTTCACTAACGTAAATCAAACTTTCACAGGTCCGCAGGCCGGCCCATTCCCGATCGCTCCGGCGCCGTATCCGACGCAGTCGTTCTACATCAATGCCGCGACCAGCCGAACGCAAGTTGGCGCAATGAAGACCAAGCTGGTCCGCCCAACCCTTGTTTGGACGCCAAATGACTCAGACGACGTAACGCTTAGCGTTGAAGTGGGCGAATCAAAGGGTGATGGCGCAATCTGGAGCAGCGTAACGCATCAGCGAGAAGGCACCTTACCGGATTTCACGACCTCATCTGATGACCTTGGCTTCACGGACATGCGTTGGTCGCAGGTCATGCTGGAGACCAACATCGGAGACGTGGGAAACGGGACCTTGACCAATATCGCCGGCTACCGAAGAGTCAGAGCGGACTCTGCGACCGACGTTGACGGTACTTATATTCCGTTGTTTACCGTTCCGGGCAACACGGCTCAAATGCAATGGAGCAACGAGCTGCGCTGGTCAGGTACTGTGATGGATAACTGGGAGGCCACCGCAGGCTTTTACTATTTCACGCAGGACATTGAGTATCGCGAGGGCCGGTACATTAATAGTTCGGCCCTAACCCTGGCGCTTGGCGGCGATATGAACGCCAAGAATTTCGGGGCATTCTGGAATAATGAATTCCATATAATCGATTCATTCTCAATGTCGATCGGATTCCGTTATACGGATGAGTCCAAATCGGCGCAGATCATAAGCGGCGTTGGCGGTGGCTGCCCGGACGTAGTTACTTTTGACTGCACGTTCGACGATCTTGCCGGCGACTGGAGTAACGTCACGCCGAAAATTGGTTTCCAGTGGATACTGAGCGACGACACACATATCTATAGCTTCTGGTCAAAAGGTTTCCGATCCGGTGGCTTCAACTTCCGAAATGCCAAGCCGAACGTGATTCCGCCCGGCCCGACCGATGAAGAGGAAAATACGACCATCGAAATCGGCATCAAGAGCGAATTTGCGGGCGGTCGAATGCGCCTGAACGCAGCGTTTTTCCACAACGAAATCGAAGGCATGCAGCGTGAACTCAATATGGGTGACCCGCATGTCGTCGTCCTGCAAGGCACAATCAATGCAGGCGATGTCACGATCAAGGGACTGGAAATCGATTTTGTCGGCCTGATCACCGACAACTTCTCAGTGAATGCCTCGTATGGCTATCAGGACGGAAGTTACGACAAGGTTAACCCGGACTTCGCAATGTTCCTCGGTCCCGACCTGCCGAGACTAGCACCCAATAACTACAGTGTTGGTCTCTCGCTGGATATTCCGTTGGGTGGATCGGGGTTGGTCAACCTCGCTACCAATTACAGCTACCGCGAGGCGCATCCGTACAATGACTCCAACTCGGAGATTTTTGAAGACCAGAAGCGCTTGAATGCAAGTGCCAACTGGTTCATGGCGAATGACAAGTGGCAGGTTTCACTGTTCGGCAAGAACCTCACTGATGAGGCTAACTGGGGCAACCTGACATCAATCTCCGGCATGTACACGGCCGGCCCGATGAAGCCGGGTCGCGAGATCGGTATTGAGGCTAACTACCGCTACTAGTCCTGGCAGTATCGTGAAAATGAAAGGCCGCCTTCGGGCGGCCTTTTTATTGTGTTCCTATTATCGGAAACGGACGGGCGTGGTCTTTTCGGGCCAGCGTCCCTTAATGTCGGCGTAAAACTCGGCACATTTGGCCAGGTCGGCATCAATGTCGTCGCTGAGGTCGAGTCGGGTGGCTATGCCGACCTGTTTCTTGCGGTAATCAATCATGCCGAGGTACACCGGGACATCGGCAGCTTTGGCGATCCGGTAGAAACCGGATTTCCAGGAGTCGCGCAAGGCCCGGGTTCCTTCCGGCGCAAGGCCGAAGAAGAAGTGCTCTTCAGCCTCGAACATGGAGACAGCCTGTTGAACGGCGGAAGTGGCTCGCGACCGATTGAGGGGCACGCCACCCAAACCTCTCAGCAAGGTTCCGAGTGGGAACCAGAACAAAGAATGTTTTGCAAAGAACTTCACGTCCAGCCCAACCGCGACCTTGTAGGTCAACGCCCAGAAGGCGTCCCAGTTCGACGTGTGCGGTGCCGCGATGAACACGGCTTTGGGCACAGCCGGGACTTCACCGACAGCTGTCCAGCCGCCCATCCGCAAAATCAATCGTGCGAGTGCCTGCAGCATCATCCGTCCTCGTTCGTTCGAGAGCCGTCGCCTGTTGGCAGGAACCGTCGTGCGATCGTTGGCAAAACGATCAGCGTGACAACCAGGCACCCGATCAGTGCGAGCGAAGCCTGGGAACCGAAGCGAATCAGCGATGGACTATCAGAGACGATGAATGTCCCGAACGCAGCAACAGATGTGGTGACAGTGACCATAATAGCCAGACCGGTTTCTGCGAACACCTCTTCGAGATTCCCTTCGTGACGTTTCCAGGACGAGACGAAATGAACGCCACCGTCAACTCCTATCCCGAGCACCAGAGGAGCGATTGCAATTGTGACCGCGGAGACCGCTATGCCGAACAGGCTCATGAGTCCAGCGAGCCAGACGAGCGCCAGCGACAGCGGAATCAGGATAATGCAAGGCAAAAGCAAACTGCGTGTTCCGATAACAAGCACGAGGAATATTGCAATTGCGGCAATGGGCAAGACGGTCGGCACGTCCTTGCTAAGCAGCGCATCGATGCGGGAGTTCAGGGCGGGGGCCCCGCTGATCTGCCAACTTCCGAGTCCCTCTTCGGCGATCCACTCGCCCAATACCTGGAGAGTTCGATCGTACTCGGCGCGGATAAACGGATTAGCAACCGGGTGAACCTGCAACAGACCGTCGATGTCCGCCACAGCCATCAGCGAGTTGATCTCCAGAGGTCGCTCCGAAGCGGCAAGAAGTTCGTAGCTGTCATCCGGATTGGAAAAAAGCAACAGCAGCGGAGAGGTGCTGAGATCATGCTCATCGGCAACCCGGGCCTGTAAATCGCGCGATAATAAGCCGCCCGTTTCGAGTTTGTGATTATCATCAAGAAGCTCGAGCTTGCTGGCACTTACCGATGCCAGTAGTGCCAGCGCAATCGCGATTGACGAAAGCAAAATGCCGCGACGCTCAATGCGGGGCGCCAGATGACGCATGGGCGTGTCGAACGCGACATTCCTGGCCAGCCATCGTTCCGGACAGTACAACAGAACCATGGGCAGCAAAGCCATGCAGGCGATGTATACGCCAAGCGTGACCAGGGCGCCGGACCATCCCAGATCGACAAATCCACTGAGGTTGGCGCGTGTGAGAGCGACGAATGTAATGGCCGTCGTCAGGCTGGCCAGCGTGACAGGTCGCAAAATGCGAAGCCATGCGACGATGACTGCCTGGTTACGGGGCATCTGATCATGTGTCATGGCGTATCGGCAGGATTGAATCATGTGGATGCAATGGTCGATGCCAATGCCGATTAGCAGGGTCGGTACTGTTGCGGCCAGCAACGTGAGTTCAGTTCGTATCAAGCTGTAGGCGGCGAGACCCCAGGCGATGCCCAGCCCGACCGGCACCATCATCAACAGCGCAAGCCAGCCGATGCGATAGACAAAGGCGAACAACAGGCTGACCAGCACAACAGCCAGAACGATCGCGACGCGCAAGTCGTTATCAACTCTCTTTTGCATCTCGAAGACGACCGCGGGCGTGCCCGTCAGGCCACATGGCGCGGCGGCTCCTTGCAGCACGTTGTTTGTCGAATCTATGATCGGCTGCGTTTCATGCCAATCCGCTGCATCAACCGCCAGTGAAAATCCGTATACAGGCGATTTGCCTTCTTCAAGATAGGAACGGGTATGCGCTTTCACGCCATCAATTTGTGCGATTTGTCCGAGTGTCGGCCTGTCCAGCACAAACTCGCCGTCACAGATAATGAGCAGCTCTTCAAGGCCGGGAGTACGTTCCGACAGTCGATCAAACATCTGGACGGCCTCGTCGTTTTGGCCGAGGAGACCGTAAACGTCAGCCTCAATCCTGAGATCAAGAAGGAGTACAACCGAGCAAATGGTCAGCAACAGACCTGTAATCGATACGGGAAGCGTTGGCCACTGGTGTTTCAAATCAATGCACGTCAACGATCTGCTGCCGGCCAGCAACATGGCGTACAAGTTGCAGTTTGGCGGCGATAGAGCAGGTAAAAACCAGGTAGACGAACCAGCGAACATCGCCGGCGACGATTAATACGGGGAGTAGCGTGTTGAAAAGGAAGACGGAAAATCGCCCAAACTCAAGATGCGGCAGCGTTAGTCCTGGTTCGTTTATGCGGGCGTAGAAAAGGAAGCCCTGAATGATGGCGAACGCCGGCAGATAGGGGAACCAGTAGTGTTGATAAAAGCCCGGTATGAGCAAGAAAATCCACAGCAGTGTCATGATGGCAAAGAAGACGTCAGCCAGGCCATCCAGTTCACCACCGTATCGAACGCTAGTGCCATTCCTTGCAAACATGCCGTCGAAAGCATCCGTGAACGCAGCGGCAACGTAGACCGCAGAGAACCAGCCGACAAGATTATTAAACGCAAGAATTGTCAGGGGCACGGCACTTGCCACCCTGGCCCAGGTCAGGCCATCGGCAATAATTCTTGCTGAGCGCGGAGTCATCAATGCCATCGCATGCAGACTACTCAACACCAGCGTTTTGTACAAATGATCAATTCCCGGAATTGGCAGGCCGCGAGCAGACCGGAAGAGCGGAAGCGTTCTCAGCGAGAATCGGGTGGGTCAGGTCGTGTCAGAACAAATGTTGCGGCGCTGGCCAGAACGACTGTCTGGCCTGCGAGCGCCCACCACGGTACGCCGATAAGCAGAGAGATGCCCAGCGTCAGGATAATAACCACCAGCGCAATGCGTTTTGAGCGGCGATCGATACTGCCGTATCGGTCCCAGTTATTGATCAGCGGCCCAAAGCTTCGGTGACCTAGCAACCAGTCGTGCAACCTGGGCGAGGAGCGGGCGAAACAATAAGCACCGAGCAACAAAAAGGGCGTCGTGGGAAGCAACGGCAAAATGACACCGATCGCGCCGATGGCGACGAATACAATGCCACCCATCGTCCAGAGCAGACGCAATCCCGAAATCAAGGGCGCGCTGCGTAAGCTGCAAATGCACCCGCCGCGAGCAACGACCACGCGAGCAGAGGGATGGATCCCAGCGTCAGCACGAGTGTCCCGGAGAAGACGGCCGTTGCAGCAGCCGTTAGCCAGTAACGCTGTCGCTGTTGTGTCGCCAGTTGTTCCTTAATCTGCCGCAGCTCAGGCGACTGCAGATTAAAGTTGATGCGCCCTTCGGACGCCTGCTCGCCGAGCTGCTGAATGATGCCGGGAAGCTCCCGCATCGCATCACGAAACTGTGGCAGATTCTCGCGGAGATCCTTGAGCACTGCACGGCCGCCCACCTGCTCATCCATCCATCGCTTGAGTACAGGGTGTGCGGTCTTCCACAAATCCAGTTGCGGATAGAGTTGTCGTCCGAGTCCTTCGATGTTGAACAGTGTTTTGTGCAGCAGGATCATCTGCGGCTGTATCTCGACGTCGAAGCGCTGTGCCACCCGGAATAAACGCATCAGCAGCTGAGCGAAGGAAATTTCAGATAATGGCTTGTTGAAAATGGGTTCGCATACGGTACGAATCGCAGTCTCGAGCTGATCAACACGCGTGCCGGCCGGAACCCAGCCACTATCAAGATGCAGCTTCGCGATGCGATGGTAGTCGCGGTCGAAGAACGCGAGGAAATTTTCCGCGAGATAACGCTGATCCTCTGGACTCAGCGTACCAACGATCCCGAAATCGACCGCAGCATACTTCGGTCGTTGCGGATCCGTGGTAA
>Ga0164320_10000367_pt1 | contig 14396 bp, 8 predicted proteins | sample GuaBasSediGuay11_FD_113736 | JGI IMG/M metagenome (GOLD analysis project Ga0164320, IMG submission 113736) | Subseafloor sediment microbial communities from Guaymas Basin, Gulf of California, Mexico - Guay11, Core 4567-28, 0-3 cm | ecosystem: Environmental > Aquatic > Marine > Hydrothermal vents...
CTGCTGTCAACGCCGTCTTGCCATGGTCAACGTGACCAATCGTGCCTACGTTTACGTGCGGCTTTGTTCTCTCAAATTTCTGTTTAGACATCTCTGCGGTTCCTAACTCAAGTTGTCGCGGCTCAAGCCGCTCCTACGATGCTTTGCTATATCTCTCATTGTTGTCGCGGCTAAAGCCGCTCCTACGATGCTTTCCTGTTCTTATCAGCTTGCTTTCTTCATTACTGTGTCAGCCACGTTTCGTGGCACTGCTGAATATTTCTCGAATTCCATCGAGTACACTGCGCGGCCCTGGCTCATTGAGCGCAAGTCCGTTGCGTAGCCGAACATTTCGGCCAGCGGAACTTCTGCACGAATGACTTTGCCTGACGGCGAGTCATCCATGCCCTGGGGCAAACCGCGACGGCGATTGAGATCACCCATTACGTCACCCATGTAATCTTCAGGTGTTACAACCTCGACCTTCATGATCGGCTCGAGCAACACCGGGCTTGCTTTGAGAGCGCCGTCTCTGAAACCCATGGAGCCGGCGATCTTAAATGCAATCTCGCTGGAATCGACGTCGTGATACGAGCCGTCGTACAGCGTTACCTTGCAGTCGACTACCGGGAAACCGGCGACAACACCATTTTCCATCTGCTCTTTTACACCTTTGTTGACGGCACCGATATACTCCTTCGGTACAACACCGCCAACAATCGCATTCTCGAATTCGTAGCCGGAACCAGACTCCGCCGGTTCGATGTGCAGAAAAACATGGCCATACTGGCCGCGTCCACCGGTCTGCCTGACGAACTTGCTTTCCTGTTTGACCGACTTACGAATCGTCTCCCGATAAGCCACCTGCGGCTTGCCGACGTTTGCCACCACATTAAACTCGCGTTTCATGCGATCGACGATGATATCGAGATGCAGCTCACCCATTCCCGAAATGATCGTCTGACTCGATTCCTCGTCTGTGTGGACGCGAAATGACGGGTCTTCTTTGGCCAGTTTCTGCAGGGCGGTGCCCATCTTCTCCTGGTCAATCTTGGTCTTCGGCTCGACAGCCACGGAAATAACCGGTTCCGGAAACTCCATGCGCTCAAGCATAATCGGCTGCTTGAGGTCGCAAAGCGTGTCTCCGGTTGTGACGTCCTTGAGGCCAACAGCTGCCGCAATGTCACCAGCGAAGACCTCTTTGATCTCCTTACGGTCGTTCGAGTGCATCTGCAGGATGCGCCCGATACGTTCCTTCCTGCTCTTAATCGGGTTCAGGATCGTATCACCCGAGTTAAGCACGCCCGAATAAACGCGGAAAAACGTCAGGTTGCCGACGAATGGATCCGTCGCGATCTTGAATGCCAGCGCTGCGAACGGCTCCGTGTCATCCGCGTGGCGCTCGCCTTCCGAGTCGTCCTCCTTGATGCCCTTGATCGCAGGCACATCAACCGGTGACGGCATGTAGTCGATAACCGCATCGAGCATCGCCTGCACACCTTTGTTCTTGAAAGCCGAGCCGCACATCGAAACGACGACCTCTCCAGCCAGCGTGCGTTCACGCAGGCCCCGGCGAATCTCTTCGTGCTCGAGCGTGCCGTTCTCAACAAACTTTTTGAGCAGCTCTTCGTCGCCTTCCGCCGCGGCTTCGACCATCTTCTCGCGCCAGAACTCGGCATCGGCCTGCAAATCTTCAGGGATGTCACGAGCCTCATAGGTCGTACCCAAGTTGCTCTCATCCCAGTAGATCGCCCGCATCCCGATCAGATCAATGATGCCTACAAATTTTTCCTCAGCTCCAATTGGCAGCTGAATCGGGACAGCATTAGCGCCGAGACGCTCGTGTGCCTGTTCAACAACGCGCAGGAAATCTGCGCCCGCACGATCCATCTTGTTGACAAAGATCATGCGCGGCACGTTGTATTTGTTGCCCTGGCGCCAGACTGTCTCAGTCTGTGGCTCCACGCCACCAACCGAACACAGCACGGTTATCGCGCCGTCCAGCACGCGCAGGCTACGCTCGACTTCAATCGTGAAATCAACATGGCCCGGGGTATCAATGATGTTGACACGGTGCTCGTCGTACTGCTTGTCCATGCCGCTCCAGAAGCAGGTTGTCGCAGCCGACGTAATCGTGATGCCGCGTTCCTGTTCCTGCTCCATCCAGTCCATGACAGCCGCGCCGTCATGCACCTCGCCTATCTTGTGAGAGACACCGGTATAGAACAGCACACGCTCAGTCGTCGTGGTCTTGCCAGCATCAATATGGGCCATGATGCCAATATTGCGATAGCGCTCGATAGGGGTTGTGCGGGCCACGACAAGATCCTGGTTTTCCTGGTCGACTCGACCGATTACCAGCGGTAGTGGGAGAAGGCCTTATTAGCCTCCGCCATGCGATGTGTGTCTTCTTTCTTTTTGACAGCCGTGCCGCGGTTCTCGGCGGCCTCAAGCAACTCGTGCGCGAGGCGATGCGCCATCGACTTCTCGCCGCGCTTACGCGCAGCTTCGATAACCCAGCGCATGGCCAGTGTCTGGCGGCGTGCCGGGCGCACTTCAACAGGCACCTGATACGTTGCACCACCGACGCGGCGGGACTTCACCTCGACCACGGGCTTGACGTTCTCGAGTGCCGTTTCGAGCAATTCGAGTGCTTTGTCGTCTGATTTCGTCTCTCGGTCCGAAATACGGTCAAGTGCGCCATAAATAATGCGCTCAGCGACGGATTTCTTGCCGTCATTCATGATCATGTTCATGAACTTGGCAAGCAATTCACTGCCGTATTTCGGGTCGGGCAAAATCGTTCTTTTTGGAGCCTGTGATCTTCTGGACATTACCTACTCTCTAGTATTCGTTTGTCGCGCTGCAAGCAGCGCTCCTACGCCGCTTCGGCGAATTTTTCTTAATTAAGACTTCGGACGCTTCGTTCCGTACTTGGAGCGGCCTTGACGACGGTCGGATACGCCTGCGCAATCTAGCGTTCCGCGCACCGTATGGTAGCGAACACCTGGCAGGTCCTTCACACGACCACCACGAATCAGCACAACTGAGTGCTCCTGCAGGTTGTGGCCTTCACCGCCGATATACGACGTGACTTCAAAACCGTTTGTCAGGCGAACACGAGCGACCTTCCGCATGGCCGAGTTCGGCTTTTTGGGCGTCGTCGTGTAAACACGTGTGCATACGCCACGTTTCTGCGGGCTGGCTTCCAGCGCCGGCACCGTACTTTTTACACGCTTCGTCGCGCGTGGGTTGCGAACTAGCTGATTCACTGTGGCCATGGGGCCCTCTTTTATTCTCGTTAATCCAATTGTGTGCGCTAAAAAACGCGCGCACCCGACCACTGAACCTCATCCGGTTCAGATGTCGGGTTTTTGGGCGAAAACACAAACTATTGAATCGTTTATGTTTTTTTCCGTATTCGGGCCTGAAGACCCTCCTACACGCCCCTGAAAAATCAGGGCCCGTTTAAGGCGGGCCCTGAGGTTAAGGCCGGGCATTGTAGTGACGCCTGCGGCAAGCTGTCAAGCAAGGCCGCAGGCTTCCCTCAAACCCTTGTTTTTTAAGCGTCTGTGGTCGCTTCCTCGCTACCCTTAGTCGCTTCGTCGGCTTCCTTCTGCAGCGCCTCCTCAAGCGCTACTTCGGCATTTTCGGCTGCGTCTCCCGCAGCTGCCTCAGCGGCGGCTTGCTCAGCAGCAACATCAAGCTCCTTGAGCTGGTCGGCAAGATCCTGCTCACGCGTGCGCCGACGTTCGGCGTGGTGCGCGAAACCGGTACCTGCCGGAATCAGTCGACCAACGATGACATTTTCCTTCAAGCCACGAAGATCGTCGCGCAAGCCGCGTACCGCGGCCTCGGTCAGAACCCGGGTTGTCTCCTGGAACGATGCCGCAGAAATAAACGACTCGGTTGCCAGCGATGCCTTCGTGATGCCCAACAGAACCGGATCGATAGTGAGCGGGGTTTTGCCCTGCGCCAGCAATTGCTCTTCCTCTTCGAAGAACCGAGCCTTATCAATCTGCTCACCCCGGAGGTATTTGCTTTCACCCGGCGTCGCAACAATGACCTTGCGCAACATCTGTCGGATGATCACCTCGATGTGCTTGTCATTGATCTTCACGCCCTGCAAGCGGTACACATCCTGAATCTCGCGAACGAGATAATCAGCCAGGTTTTCAACGCCTTGCAGACGAAGAATGTCATGCGGATTCGGCTCGCCGTCAGCGATCGTCTCGCCCTGTACAACCTGCTCACCTTCGAACACGTTGAGGTGACGCCACTTCGGAATCAACTCCTCATGACTCTCGCCCGTGTCATCAGTAATGACGAGACGACGTTTGCCCTTGGTTTCCTTACCGAAGCTGACCGTTCCGGTGTGCTCGGCCATGATCGCCGGCTCTTTCGGCTTGCGAGCCTCGAACAGGTCGGCAACACGCGGCAGACCACCCGTAATATCGCGAGTCTTCGATGACGCTTGCGGGATACGAGCAATAACATCACCCACTGCGACCTTGGCACCGTCCGACATCGAGATGATGGCGCCGGCGGGCAGCGCATAGACTGCCGGAATCTCAGTGTTAGCGAAGAAGATGTCTTCGTCCTTGTCATTGACGAGGCGAGCGACGGGTCGCAAGTCCTTGCCACTGCCACCGCGACTCTTCGGGTCGAGTACGACGTTACTGGTCAGGCCGGTAAACTCATCTACCTGCTCGGCAACGGTAACGCCATCAAGGAAGTCCTCGAATTTGAGCTTACCTGCAACCTCGGTGACAACCGGGTGAGTATGCGGGTCCCAATTGGCGATAACCTGGCCCTGTTTGACCCGGGCCCCGTCATCGATCGTGATCGTTGCGCCGTAAGGCACTTTGTAACGCTCACGCTCACGGCCCATGTCATTGGTAATCGAGACTTCACCGGATCGGGACACAGCAACAAGGTAACCCTTGTGGTGCGCAACGGTCTTGATATTGACCAGCTTCGCGTGGCCGTTGGACTTGATTTCGATGCTATTGACTGCTGCTGAACGTGATGCCGCACCACCAATGTGGAACGTACGCATCGTCAGCTGCGTGCCCGGCTCGCCGATCGACTGAGCTGCAATCACGCCAACCGCTTCACCGATGTTGATGCGGTTGCCACGTGCAAGATCCCGACCGTAGCACTGCGAGCAAACACCGTAGCGAATTTCGCAGGTGATTGGCGACCGAACCAACACGTGGTCAATCGACAACTCTTCGAGTGTCGCAACAGTGTCTTCGTCAAGCATCGTGCCCGCATCGAACGCAACTTTATCGCTGCCCGGAATCAGTACGGCTTCAGCCAGCACACGACCCAGAACTCGCTCCCTGAGAGGTTCGACGATATCGCCACCTTCAACGAGCGGTGACATCGCGACACCATTCTTGGTTTCGCAATCAACCTCCGTCACAACAAGGTCCTGCGCAACGTCGACCAGACGACGTGTGAGGTAACCCGAGTTAGCCGTCTTCAACGCCGTATCAGCCAGGCCCTTACGAGCACCGTGAGTCGAGATGAAGTACTGCGCCACGTCGAGACCTTCGCGGAAGTTCGCCGTGATCGGCGTCTCGATGATCGAGCCGTCCGGCTTGGCCATCAGTCCACGCATACCGGCGAGCTGCCTGATCTGCGCCGCAGAACCACGAGCACCGGAGTCGGCCATCATATAGATTGAGTTGAACGACTCCTGCTCAACCTTCTTGCCAGCGGAGTTCTTAACTGATTCCGTGCCCAGCTTGTCCATCATGGCTTTGGCAATCTGGTCATTGGTGCGGGACCAGATATCGACAACCTTGTTATAGCGCTCGCCGTCAGTCACAAGACCCGACGCATACTGGTCCTGAATCTCCTTAACCTCCGCTTCAGCAACGGCCAGGATATCGCCTTTGCTCTCAGGCACGACCATGTCGTTAACGCCGATCGAAATGCCTGCCATCGTCGCGAAACGGAACCCCGTGTACATCAGGCGATCAGCGAATACGACCGTCTTCTTGAGTCCGAGATTTCGGTAACATGCATTGATCGTATTCGAGATGGCTTTCTTCGACATTGCCCTGTTAACGAGCTCGAAATCCAGACCGTCCGGCAGGATTTCTGACAACAAAGCACGGCCAACCGTAGTCTCTACGATCTTTTTGATCGCAACGGGCTCGCCGCCCTCCTCCTCGGCCTCAAATGTTGGTACACGAACTTTGACCATTGCCTGCAGATCGGCAGCGCCGTTTTCAAATGCACGGCGAGCTTCGTCGATGCCCGAGAACATCATGCCCTCACCGTTTGCATTCACGCGTGTACGCGTCATGTAATAGAGACCAAGAACGACGTCCTGCGACGGTACGATAATCGGATCACCGTTTGCCGGCGACAGAATGTTGTTCGACGACATCATCAGGGCGCGAGCCTCGAGCTGCGCCTCGATCGACAGCGGTACGTGTACTGCCATCTGATCACCGTCGAAGTCAGCATTAAAAGCCGTACAAACGAGCGGGTGCAGCTGAATAGCCTTGCCCTCGATCAGCACAGGCTCGAAGGCCTGGATGCCGAGGCGATGCAGTGTCGGCGCACGGTTAAGCATTACCGGGTGTTCACGAATAACCTCTTCGAGAATATCCCAGACTTCCGGTCCTTCGCGCTCGACGAGGCGCTTGGCTGCCTTGATTGTCGTCGCTTCGCCACGCAGTTGCAGCTTCGAGAAGATGAACGGTTTGAACAGTTCCAGAGCCATCTTCTTCGGCAGACCACACTGATGCAGCTTGAGAGTAGGTCCAACTACAATCACCGAGCGACCGGAGTAGTCGACACGCTTGCCGAGGAGGTTCTGGCGGAAACGGCCCTGCTTGCCCTTGATCATGTCGGCCAGCGACTTCAGCGGGCGCTTGTTTGTGCCCGTGATTGCGCGACCGCGACGACCGTTGTCGAGCAGTGCGTCAACCGACTCCTGCAGCATGCGTTTCTCGTTGCGGACAATAATGTCGGGCGCGTTGAGTTCCAAAAGGCGGCGCAGGCGGTTATTGCGGTTGATGACGCGGCGGTACAGGTCGTTGAGATCTGACGTCGCGAAACGGCCACCGTCCAGCGGTACGAGCGGACGCAGATCTGGCGGCAGTACTGGCAACACAGTCAATACCATCCACTCAGGCTTGTTACCTGATTCGATGAACGACTCGAGCAGCTTCAGGCGCTTCGAAAGGCGCTTGATCTTCGTTTCCGAGCGCGTCGCGTCCATGTCCTCGCGAACCTGTAGGACTGCGCGCTGCAAGTCGATCGTCATGAGCATCTCGCGAACTGCTTCGGCGCCCATGCGTGCGTCAAACTCGTCGCCATATTGCTCGAGCGCATCAAGGTACATCTCGTCCGTCAACAGCTGACCACGCTCGAGCTCAGTCATGCCGGGCTCGACGACAACAAATGCCTCGAAGTACAGCACACGCTCAATCTCGCGAAGCGTCATGTCGAGCATGAGGCCAATACGAGATGGCAGCGATTTCAGGAACCAGATGTGCGCGACCGGGCTGGCGAGCTCGATGTGCGCCATGCGTTCACGGCGAACCTTCGTCTGCGTAACCTCTACGCCACACTTTTCGCAGACGACGCCGCGGTGCTTCAATCGCTTGTATTTGCCGCAAAGACACTCGTAGTCCTTGACCGGCCCAAAGATCTTCGCGCAGAACAGACCATCACGTTCCGGCTTAAACGTACGATAGTTGATCGTCTCCGGCTTTTTTACTTCACCGAATGACCAGGAGCGCACCATGTCGGGCGACGCCAGGCCAATCCGGATTGCTTCGAAGTCGTCAACCGGGTTCTGGTACTTAAATAGCTTTAAGAGATCTTTCATTAGTCAGTCTCCAGCTCAATGTTAATGCCCAGAGATCGAATCTCCTTCACAAGAACATTGAACGATTCCGGCATGCCGGCATCCATTTCATGTTCACCGTCGACGATGTTCTTGTACATCTTGGTTCGTCCCTGCACGTCGTCCGACTTGACCGTTAGCATTTCCTGCAAGGTGTAGGCGGCGCCATAGGCTTCGAGCGCCCAGACCTCCATCTCACCAAAGCGCTGACCGCCGAACTGTGCCTTACCACCCAGCGGCTGCTGCGTGACCAGGCTGTACGGTCCGGTCGAACGTGCATGCATCTTGTCATCCACAAGGTGGTTGAGCTTGAGCATGTACATGTAACCAACCGTGATATCGCGATCGAACTCTTCACCCGTACGGCCGTCACTGAGACGTGACTGACCGGTATCGGCGAGGTCTGCAAGCTCAAGCATGCCTTTAATCTCAGCCTCGGCCGCACCGTCAAAGACAGGCGTCGCTGTCGGTACACCATTGGTGAGATTTCCTGCCAACTCGATGACCTCTGCATCACTGAACGACTTGATGTCTTCGATGCGACCGCCGGTCTTGTTGTATACCTGCTCGAGGAACTGGCGAATCTTGGTTACTGATTCCTGTGCCTTCAGCATTCGGTCGATCTTCTTGCCGAGCCCTTTCGCAGCCCAGCCAAGATGGGTCTCCAGCACCTGGCCAACGTTCATTCGCGACGGTACGCCAAGCGGATTGAGAACGATATCGACGGGCGTGCCGTCAGCGAGGTACGGCATATCCTCCATCGGAACGATCGTCGAGATCACACCCTTGTTTCCGTGACGACCGGCCATCTTGTCGCCTGGCTGAATCCTGCGTTTGACGGCCAGGTAAACTTTGACCATCTTCAGGACGCCCGGTGCAAGGTCATCACCAGCGGTGATCTTCGCTTTCTTCCCTTCGAAGCGTCGATCGAACTCTTCGCGCTGCGCATTCAGTCTTTCAAATGCTTTCTGCAACTGCTCGTTCGCATCGTCGTTCTTGAGACGAATTTCGAACCACTGCTCACGCGGCACTTCGTCGAGGTAGGCCTTTGTGATCTTTGATCCGGACTTGAGTTTGTTTGGACCACCCTGCGCCATCTTGTTCGTCAGCATGCGTTCGACGCGCTCGTAAATATCCTCTTCGAGAATACGCAGCGTGTCGTCGAGGTCTTTGCGAACACTCTCGAGTTCGGACTTTTCGATCGACAAGGCACGCAGGTCTTTCTCAACGCCATCGCGCGTGAATACGCGCACGTCGATAACCGTACCGTCCATACCGGGCGGAACGCGCAGTGACGTGTCTTTTACGTCCGAGGCTTTCTCACCGAAAATGGCTCTCAGGAGTTTCTCTTCCGGCGTCAACTGCGTCTCGCCCTTCGGCGTGACTTTGCCGACGAGAATATCACCCGCGTTGACTTCGGCGCCGATGAACGCAATACCCGACTCATCAAGCTTGGCCAACGCGGCATCACCAACGTTCGGAATATCCGAGGTGATGTCTTCCGGTCCCAGCTTCGTATCGCGGGCGACACACTGCAGCTCTTCGATATGAATCGTTGTGAAGCGGTCTTCCTTGACGACTCGCTCCGAGATCAGGATTGAATCCTCGAAGTTGTAGCCGTTCCAGGGCATGAACGCGACGAGCAGGTTCTGGCCGAGCGCGAGCTCACCCATGTCTGTCGACGGTCCATCCGCGAGGACGTCTCCACCTGAAATTGCATCGCCAGCCTTGACTAGTGGACGCTGGTTTATGCAGGTGTTCTGATTCGAGCGCGTGTATTTCGTCAGGTTGTAGATATCGACACCAGCCTCAACTGCACTGGTCTCGTCGTCGTTGACGCGGACTACGATACGAGATGCATCAACCGAATCGACGATGCCGCCGCGACGTGCCACGACCGTAACACCCGAGTCGACCGCAACAGCGCGCTCCATACCGGTACCGACCAACGGAGCCTCGGCACGCAGCGTCGGCACAGCCTGGCGTTGCATGTTCGAGCCCATCAGTGCGCGGTTCGCGTCATCGTGCTCAAGGAACGGAATCAGCGAGGCGGCGACCGATACGATCTGGCGCGGACTGACATCCATGTAGTCAACGTCGCCCGGTCCGGACAGTGAAGACTCGTTCTTGTGGCGAACGGCAACCAGGTCCTCGAGGAACTTCCCGTTTTTGTCCAGATCCGAGTTACCTTGGGCAATAACGTACTGGCTTTCCTCGATTGCCGACAAATACTCAATGTCCGCCGTCGCCTTGCCGTTCGTGACTTTCCGATACGGCGTCTCAAGGAAGCCGTACTCATTCGTCCGTGCATACACAGCGAGTGAATTAATCAGGCCGATGTTCGGGCCTTCAGGCGTCTCAATCGGGCAAACGCGGCCATAGTGTGTCGGATGAACGTCGCGAACCTCAAAGCCCGCACGCTCACGCGTCAGGCCACCCGGCCCAAGCGCCGAAACGCGGCGTTTGTGGGTCACTTCTGACAGCGGATTGTTCTGATCCATGAACTGCGACAACTGACTCGAGCCGAAGAATTCCTTTACGGCAGCCGCTACCGGCTTGGCGTTGATCATTTCCTGCGGCATCAGCCCTTCGGTCTCCGCCTGGGTCAGGCGTTCCTTGACGGCACGCTCGACGCGAACGAGTCCGACGCGGAAGGCGTTCTCCGCCATTTCTCCAACGCTTCTTACGCGACGGTTACCGAGGTGATCGATATCGTCGACGTTACCGTAGCCGTTGCGGATGTCGATCAGTGTCTGCAGAACAGCGAGGATGTCGCTTTTCTCAAGAACACCGCCTCCGTCCGAGTGGTCACGACCGACACGGCGGTTAAATTTCATGCGGCCTACGTCTGAAAGATCGTAGCGGTCCGGGTTAAAGAACAAGTTCTGAAAGAGATTTTCGGCCGCTTCTTTGGTCGGCGGCTCGCCCGGACGCATCATGCGATAGATTTCTACCAACGCTTCGAGGCGTGTGGTGGACGGATCAATGTTGAGCGTATTCGAAATAAATGCCCCTCGATCCAGATCGTTGACGAACAACGTGCGAATCGTCTCGATGCCGCCCGTAATGAGCGCCTCAACGAGCTCCGGCGTCAGCTCGGCATTTGCAGCCGCAAGCAGTTCTCCGGTCTCTGTATCGACAATGTCGTGAGCAAGAATCTTGCCCTCGAGATACTCGGCAGGTACCGCCAGCTTGCCGACCGTTGACTTGTTCATGTCGCGGACGTGCTTGGCGGTGATCCGGCGGCCCTCTTCAACAATCAACTTGCGACCTAGCTTGATGTCGAATGTCGCCGTCTCGCCACGCAGGCGATCAGGGACGAGCTCCATCTTGATTTCCTTCTCGGAAAGATAGAATTCGTTGGTATCAAAAAAGAGATCAAGCATCTCTTCATTGGTCATTTCCAGGGCACGAAGAATGATCGTGACCGGCAGCTTGCGACGTCGGTCAATACGCGCAAACAACGCGTCCTTTGGATCGAATTCGAAATCGAGCCAGGAGCCGCGATACGGAATAATTCTGGCTGAAAACAGCAACTTGCCGGAGCTGTGCGTCTTGCCTTTGTCGTGATCGAAGAACACGCCAGGCGAACGGTGCAGCTGCGACACGATGACGCGTTCGGTACCGTTAATAACAAACGTACCGTGGTCGGTCATCAGCGGCATTTCGCCGAGATAAACCTCCTGCTCGCGAATGTCCTTAACTGGCTTCGGAGTACCCGAGGCTTCCTTGTCATATATGACAAGGCGGACGTTGACGCGAATCGGAGCCGCATAGGTCAGCCCGCGCATCTGGCATTCCTTGACATCGAACACGGGCTCGCCGAGGCGATAACTCACGTACTCGAGCGCAGCATTGCCCGAATAGCTGACGATCGGAAATACCGACTGAAACGCCGCATGCAGACCACGGTCAGCGCGCTGATCAATCGTTTTGTCCGTTTGCAGGAACTTTTTATAGGAGTCGACCTGAATCGACAACAGGTAAGGAACGTCCAGGATCGTCGGACGCTTACCAAAGTTCTTGCGAATGCGTTTTTTCTCAGTGAATGAATAGGCCATTCGAGAGTACCTTCTTTAATTACAGATGCGCGCAAGCAGCCAGCCGAAATTCGACTGGCCGTTTGCCCGACTTGTGCGATGCACCCCACAGAATTCGCGGCTAAAGCCGCTCCTACAGGACACTCCGTTCGTGCTCGAAAGCAGAATATTCAATGCGGGCGCAGCTCTTTACTTGAGCTCAACGCTACCGCCAGCTTCTTCAAGCTGCTTCTTGACTTCTTCTGCTTCGTCTTTACCAACGCCTTCTTTGATCGTTGACGGTGTGCCTTCGACCGCGTCCTTGGCTTCTTTCAGGCCAAGACCCGTGAGCGTGCGCACAGCCTTGATGACGCCAACTTTCGCTTCACCAAAACTGGTGAGAACGACGTCGAATTCGGTCTTCTCAACCGCAGCTTCACCAGCGTCACCAGCTGCAGGACCTGCAGCTACAGCAACGGGTGCTGCTGCTGAAACGCCCCACTCGTCTTCAAGCATCTTGACGAGTTCAACAACTTCCATAATTGGCTTTGCGCTCAATTCTTTGAGCAGATCTTCGTTTGACAGTGCCATTTCACTATTTCCTTTAAAATTACATTTCCTGGGTCAGGGAATTATTTCGATCCGTATCAGGCCGCTTCCTGGCTGCCGCGCGCATTCAATGTGCGTGCAAGCATTCCGGAAGGTTCGGCCAACGTGCGTACCAGTTTGGACATCGGTGCAATCATCACGCCGAGCAGCATTGCGCGCGCCTGATCCAGAGTTGGCAGATCTGCCAACTTGTTCAGATCGGTCGCTGGCAATAATTGCCCACCGGCTGATAGCGAGACCGCCTGCAGAGCGTCATGCCCCTTGGCGAAGTCCTTGATAACCCTGGCAGCGGCACCTGGATCATCTTTTGCAAACGCGAGCAGAATCGGCCCTTTGAGCGTTTCTTGCATACACTCAAAGTCAGTGCCTTCGACGGCTCGGCGAGCTAGCGTGTTTTTAACCACACGCATGTACACACCGGCATTGCGCGCTTCTTTGCGCAATTCCGTCATTTCTGCAACAGACAGACCTCTGTATTCGGCTGCAACAGCCGTCACAGAGTCGCCCGCAACCGCGTTCACCTCTTTGACAAGTTGTTTCTTGTCTTCGAGTTTCAGTGCCATTATTTACTCCAGGCCTACGGTTACAACACAGGTGAAACTTTCTCACCCACCAATTTGAGAACATCCGTTCTCTTGTCGGATGGCAACCGTTGCCAGTTAATCTGACTCAGGTTTCTCCATCTACACAGGCGGTAATTAAGACCGTGAACCAACACGGTCGCCTGTGGTCTTCGACGATTGCCGCGTCCTTGCGGCTAATTGCGATTGCCCGTCGTGGCGCAGCCGCAAATTCGTTTGGGGTTAGAGCCCAGGGGCTCTGACCCCGGTATGTCTAGGCGTCTACAGTCGCCCGATCCACGGAAATGCCTGGACCCATCGTCGATGAGACCGTCAGCTTCATGAAGAACGCGCCCTTGGCCGATGCAGGCTTACCCTTCTTGAGGTCGGCCAGCAACATCTCCAGGTTCTCTTTCAGTGCCGGCACTTCAAAATCTGCACGTCCGATAGGGCAATGAATGATGCCCGCCTTGTCGGTGCGATAACGAACCTGTCCGGCTTTGGCGTTCTTCACAGCCGTTTCCACGTCTGCGGTTACCGTGCCAACCTTCGGGTTCGGCATGAGCCCTCGCGGGCCAAGAATCTGGCCCAGCTTACCAACGACGCGCATCGCATCGGGGGTCGCAATGACGACGTCGAAGTTCAGATCACCTGCTTTGACAGTTTCTGCAAGATCTTCGAATCCTACGATGTCAGCACCGGCTGCGGTTGCCTTGTCGGCGTTCTCGCCCTGGGCAAATACTGCGACACGAACTGTTTTTCCCGTACCGTTTGGCAGAACTGTCGAGCCACGTACAACCTGGTCCGACTTACGCGGATCCACGCCGAGGTTCACCGACACATCAATGCTCTCGGGAAACTTGGCCGTTGCCAGCTCCTTCACGAGGCCGAGGGCTTCGCTAATATCGTAGGCCTTCCCGGCTTCGAGCTTCTCGTGAGCGGCCTTTCTACGTTTGCTTTCGGCCATTACTTCACTCCCTCGGTCTCGATTCCCATGCTGCGCGCCGTGCCTGCAACGGTACGAACGGCTGCATCCATGTCAGCGGCAGTCAGGTCCGGCATTTTCGTTGTCGCGATCTCTTCGAGTTGCGCACGATTAACCTTGCCAACCTTGTCGGTATTCGGTGTTCCCGAACCCTTCTTCACACCGGCGGCCTTGCGCAATAGCACTGCTGCTGGCGGGGTCTTGGTAATGAAGGTGAAGCTACGGTCGCTGTAGACCGTAATGATCACCGGAATCGGCAAACCCGGCTCAGTACCCTGGGTTTCCGCGTTAAATGCCTTGCAGAACTCCATGATATTGACGCCATGCTGACCCAGAGCCGGGCCAACAGGTGGAGACGGATTAGCCTGGCC
>Ga0164320_10000368_pt1 | contig 14392 bp, 9 predicted proteins | sample GuaBasSediGuay11_FD_113736 | JGI IMG/M metagenome (GOLD analysis project Ga0164320, IMG submission 113736) | Subseafloor sediment microbial communities from Guaymas Basin, Gulf of California, Mexico - Guay11, Core 4567-28, 0-3 cm | ecosystem: Environmental > Aquatic > Marine > Hydrothermal vents...
TACCGACGAGACGGTATCCGAAGCCTGCTTGCCCCCGGTTCGGGCCAGGCGTTTGCGCGTGGCGTCGGCGAACATGCCGGCGACGCGGCGGATCAGTTTGGGTGAGACATCATGGTTGGGTCCGCCCATGCGATCCTGTACCTGTTCCGGGCTGTAACCTTTTAGCACGCCGTCCGTGTATTCTTGCCAGCCCTTGACGTGTTCTTTCATGAACTCCCAGTCAATGACGTCGTCATGCTCCTTCAATAGCACATGCGCAATTGAATTGAGGAAAGCAATATCACCATTCAGGATCGGTACGTGCACGGTATTGTCAGGATTGATATCTTCATAGCCCATCACCGTGCCGGTACGGCGCGGATCGACGATAACCGTGGGGATATCGGTTTTCTTTTTGTGATCGGCCGCGCGCCAGAAAATAATCGGGTGGGATTCGCGCGCGTTATGGCCGAAGTGCATGATCATATCGCAGAGTTCGATGTCTTCGTACGCCAGTGGTGGCGTGTCCGAACCCAGCGTGGCGAAATAGCCGGTAACAGCGGAAGTCATACACATGCGCGCATTGGCCTCGATCGTATTCGAACCCAGTACGCCTTTCATGAACATATTTTCAAGATACTGCCCTTCCATGGTCAGCTGACCCGAGCCATACAGTGCGATCGAATTTCCGCCATAGATTTTTACCAGGTGCGCGATCTTGTGTGCCACCAGTTCCTCCGCCTCTTCATAGGGAACGCGCACGAAAAGTTCATCGCCAAATGCATCCTTCGTCCCGGAGATAAATTCCAGGTCGCCGTGTCCGGGTTTTTTCCATTCTTCCCAGACGTCCTTGCGCACGTACGGATCGCCTTCCATTCGGTCCACGTACATGGGCTCAGCCGCGGTCAGGCCCTTGATGCATTGCAGGCCATAGTTAGTGGGATGGTCCTTGTCGGGCCGCATCGAGACAATCTTGCCGTTTTCGGCCTGGATAATCGTGCCGCAGCCGACTCCACAGTAAGGGCACTGCGCCAGCGCGGTGGTGCGGTTGGCCGACGCTTCCGGCAAGGTAGCCGCTTCTAGTTCGGGATTGGCGCCCACCATTAGACTGGCACCTGCAGCCGAGCCGGTGACGAATGCGCTATTTTTCAGGAAATCACGGCGCGAAAGTTTGTTCTTGATTCGTTTCATAGTATTAGTCCTCGGTTACTTCGCCAGTGTGCGTAAATAAGTAATAATGTCGTCAATTTCCTGGTCGCTCAGATTAGCCAGGCCCTCTGGTCCGGCAAAACCCCGCATGCGGGTATTCGAGCGACCCTCCTTGATCGTGGTACGCAGGAAACCATCGGATACCTTATTGAGGGTACCGACCTTGCCGATTGCGGTACCAGTGCCGCCCGCTACATAGCCATCGCCATTGGGTCCATGACAGGTGGAGCAGATATCGTCGAACAACTGTTTGCCCTGGGCTGTGTCCCCGCTGGCAGCGGGTTGCGCGTCTATTTCAGCGGCGCGATGCGGCAATTTTTCAAACGATCGCAGGTAGGCGACGATTGCCCTGCCCTGATCTCGTCCGATATGTGCAAACGGTGGCATGCCGGTTCCCACGCGGCCATCTCTGATCGTGCCGAGTATGAATTTATCCGTGGCGAGACTTAAAAATTCAGGATTGGATAAGGAAGGGGCGAAACCGGGTTTGCCGATTGCGTCGGCCTGATGACAAAAAATACAATTTTGGGCATAGATATTTGCACCCTGTTTTATCGTTTTTTCATCCGCAGCTAGCGCTGAACTGGTGTTTAGTAAAAAAAATGCGATAAAGGATACGATGACTCGGTTATTTTGCTTCATGTGAAATCCTCGCTGTTTTCTAACGTTATTGTGACTTATTGATCGGTGTCCCCTACCATTCCTCGTCGTCTGCTGGCGAATAAACTTCTTCATGGCATTCATAACAGGCGATCCCCTGTTGTTCAGCATTGTGATGTAATACATCTATCCCCACCTCTCTGTCAAATTCCTCAGGCAAAGTATGGGCTATGCCCTGATGGCAATCGATACAGGTTTCGCCCAGGATGACGCCCAGCTCATGGGTCTTTTTTGCGATGAGAGTTTGATCCTTAAATGACATATGGTCAAAGTCATGACAGTTGCGGCATTCCCTGGAATCGGTTTCACGCATGCCTTTCCATACATGCCGGGCTAACTCATGGCGTTTTGATTTAAACTTTTCGGGTGTATCGATACTACCGATAGCCCATTGATATAACTCGTTGGTCGCTCGAACCTTGCGCACCACTTTATGCATCCAATTCCGGGGGACATGGCATTCAGGGCAAGTAGCACGCACCCCGGTGGCGTTGGAATAATGGATGGTGGTCTTATATTCTCGATACACGTACTGTTCCATTTCATGACAAGAGATGCAAAACGATTCGGTATTGGTCATCTCCATACTCCAGTTAAAGCCGCCCCAGAAAACAACTCCAGCCATAAAAACAACCAGCATTGATAAAATAGGAGACGAGATTTTTTTGCGGGTCAATATTTTCTGCCCATGACAATGTTGTTATTCTCCTTAATTGTTGTTACCAGTCAATCGACAATCACTTGCTCCTGTACGTCGTCAAGCTAAGCGGGAGAAATACCGTCCTGAACTAAGAGACATTCCCACCCATCAGGGTTATTTTATTGCGGTTATCATAATGCAATTTTCGTCGTCTCGAAATATTTGATTGAATGCAATCCGGCGAAAATCATTAGATTCCCGGCGACTTCAGGGGACAAAAATGCGGGAAAACGGCATTAGACACGAAAATCGACAATCCTCGTGCCACCCATCGGGTAACTCGTTGAAAATCATGGGAAATGGTGCCCAGGGGCGGAATCAACCGGTCCGCGCTCGGCACCGACACGAGGATTTTCAGTACAAGAAACTACAGGGGTTAATGCTCTCTAAGTCGAAGAATCTTAACGTTTTTGTATTCATGAAATGCCGTCTAAATGGGTCACCCGAACCTATTCCGAACTTCCCCTCGAATTATTTCCCGAATTTTTTCCTGGAAATGACCTGATTATTTCGGAAACCTCGAACACCTACAACGAGTTACCGTAACCGAACTTGGCCCGAACTTCCCGAACTGTGCCCGAACTTTATCTCGAACTGCTCGTTGCTGACAGCCTAAGAAACTCACCAGAGTGGCGTAGATTGGCAATGTTCGTTATTTCTTTTTTCCCGTTTGCACCTTGTGGTGTTTTACGCATGATTTTTCGTTTAGTATTTGACCCATTTCATCATCATGGAAGAATATTTGTGGAGATATATGTTCCTCAATTACTCCTTTTTCCTGACACCCTTGAATGTAACAACTCACAGCTACTTAGCATCCTGATGGCAGGGTGGACATGCCGGTCACGGATCTGATAGGGGTGCCCGCATCGCTTTGGGTGATACCTGTATACGGTTTCTTAGCTAACCTCTTGCAGAATTCTACGCGCCTGATCTAAATATTTACTTCCTTCTCGGGCAAAATCTTCCTGCTCTTCTCTATCTCCAGGTCCTACATTAGCATCTGCGAAGCTGGTGCGTGTCTTAAGCCGTCGCCACCAGTCAGCTGAACAGGGTCGATGGTCGAGCCATATGTCAAGAAATCCGATGGCCTCAAGACGTGCAATCAATGGTGCAAAATTAAGATCCGCCAGGGTAAACTGATCACCAATAATCCAATTGCGTTGATCGCACAGAGCCTTTTCCAACGCAACAAAAATACCCTCCCATGCCGCTAACGCGATGATGGCATAAGGAGATTCTAACCCATCATTGAAGCAGGTTTTTTGTCTATAGGTGCGCAATAGATCTGTCTGCCCAGCCCACAACTTATTGCGTTCCTCTTCGGTTTTCTTCGATAGCTTTTCTCGGAATACAGCGGCAAAACTGAGAGAGGCGACGCCTTGAAAACCGGCTTCATCAGCTTCTTTTACCCACTCTCGCATGTGCGCGCGGTCAATTGTGTCATCGGGTTTCAGTGGATTATTTGGATGCAGGTCGTCTAAATAGTCACAAATAATAGAAGATTCACGAATAACCTGGCCGTGGTGTACCAGCGTCGGAACCTGGCCTTTGGGATTGAGTTTGAGATATTCGTGGTTGGCTTCTTCGCCTCTGAACAGATCAAGGTGATGTCCGATCCAATCATCGATTCCTTTCTCCGCCAGGGTCATCAGTACCCGTTCTGAACAGACGGAGTTTTCGTAAAAATACAGTTCAAGCACTGATGGGCCTTAAGCAGAAGGAGGATAACACAACAGCCCCTTCAATGAGACGGGGCTGTTCGCTTCAGCATTGGTTTAGCGATACTAGTTTGTCTGGGCGATGATTTCTTTTGCGCGCGCCAATACTTTCTCACCATCCAGGTTTCTGGATTTCATGTCGGCTAACCATTCGCCGATTACCGGACTGAGTAGCGATTTGTATTTTGCTATTTCGGTATCGGATATCACCGTAATCTCATGCCCCTTCAACCCGGCAATCACTTTCTTCTGTTTGGCGTCGTTGGTATCGATAAGTTTCGACGCCCAGTCGCCAAATGCATGACCACTATTCGCGTCAATGACCTTTTTTAAATCATCAGGCAGACTGTTGTACTTTTCTTCGTTCATGAGCAGTCCAAAGGCCGTGTTGCTGATATTGATTTCCGTGTGATACTTGGTCACATCACCCAACCTGAATGAACTTACAGCCGCATAGGGAAAAGGAGTTCCGTCCAACACACCACGTTGCAAGGCTTCGTATGTCCCAGGAGCGGGTACCCGCACAGGTGTGGCGCCAAGCTTAGCAAGGATATTGCCCATAATTTTGCTGGGAGTACGAATTTTCAGACCCTTGAATTCGGAGATTTTTGTAACATTCTTGTTTTTAAAGTGAAACTGGTAGGCATGCATGGTATGCAGCCCAATATTTTTTACCCCTGAAAACTCTTTATCTAGATAGCCCTCCGCATAAAGAGTGTTGAGTGCCCGGGTAGCACCTTCTGACGATGTAGTCAGAAATGGCAGATCTGCCACAGAGCTCAGCGGAAATTGCCCGCCAATATAGCCGAGCACCGTCCAGGCTATGTCAGCCACGCCGCCTTTTACGATGTCATACTGTTGTGGCGGTTTACCGAGCACGCCACCCGCGAATACCTTGACATTTAAGCGTCCCCCGGAATCCTTATTCACTTTATCAGCCCAGGCTTTAAGGATATTGCTGGCAGCAAATGCATGGGAGGGTTCAAAAGTAGCGAGTTTTAATTCGATTGTCTCTGCAGCCCGGGCCTGGGCACTCAATACGAAGACGGCAGCTGCCACCAGGCTTAAGATCCTAGTTTTTTTTAACATCAGTTTTCTCCACTAATATAGTCTCGAAAATCCAGATCGTTAATGCCTAGCCATTCAATATAGTATTGCTTTTGTACGTCGTCGGCGATCGGATCGATTTAGATTTTGGTCATTGAAAATTCCACCTTAGCCATATCTCCCAATTTTATGACAAGTGGCGGGCTTCTCTTTAGATTCAGCAGTGCGGGCAATCCTACAACCAACACGCCAGGCCAAATCAAGAGTTCCTTCTATTTTCAGGCGATAATCATAATGGATCAATATTCAGTTATTGTCAAATAGTCAAAAAACTGAGTTTTTGAACTGGTAGTTAGCTAAACGCCGTCAATTCGAGGTAACCGGGAAGAAGGCAGGAGGATAAGCTATCTGAAGAATTGCTATATTATGTAGTATTAACAGTAATTTAAAGAATTTTTTAACCAACTAAACATGATTTAATCGCTTAATTATCAGAGCGGTTCAGAGGCAAGTTCTCTGGGTTTTTGCGAAGAGTTTCCCACATGTTCTAATATTTAGTTTGAACCTAAATTATCATTTATTGACAAAATAAGCATTTGGCAGCATGATTGATGGACAGGTGGCGCCCTACCAAAATAGACGTTAATAATTGGGTCATTGCCCGCCTGATGCCCGAAATTCCGGGAATCTCGGAGAACATGATTATGCAGATTAGAGAACTTTTCCAGCTCAACGTGGATATGACAGGCATTGCCTCGCTGGTTCGCCTTCTATAGCGCTCACGTGAGAATGAAATGTATTATCACGCAAATCGAATATGCAGCATTTTGGCCTTCGTAGCGGCGGGTATTTTGTTCCTGTTAGCGGGTCTGACCTTTTGTGACGTCATCGGCCGACGGTTCTTCAATTCTCCGGTCACGGGGACGATCGAGATCGTTGAGACCGGTGTGGCAATCGCAGCATTTTTTGCCATGCCACACGCCTTTCTTACCAATTCTCATGTTTCCGCCCAGTTCCTGGGTCGATTTAACGTGGGTAAATTCAGAGTCTTTATTACGATCCTGCGGGGGGCATTGATGGTCGGTATCATTGGTCTCATGGCCTACGCAACAACCGTAAAAGCGATTGATCTTATGCAGGGTTCTCGTGTGACGATTGAGCTTGAAATGCCCCTCTATCCGTTCCAGTCTATTATAGCAATTGCTATGTGGTGGAGTGCTGTCGCTGCATTTTTCTGGACATTTAGAGCCTTATTTACTGAGCCAACAAAGCCATAACCCTTTCTGGAAATAATCCAATACAAAAAAGTCGAGATTAAAATTTGGATATAGATTCGTTAATTAATGGCGGCCTGTCTTTTGCCGCGGTTCTTGTGCTGATGGCACTCAACGTTCCTATTGGCATTGCAATGCTCGCGGTTGGTTTTGTTGGGTTTGCGTTGATATCCGGATTTGGCCCGGCAATGGTTGTTCTGGGCACAACTCCATTTGAGGCGGTTTCCCATTACACACTTTCTGTTATGCCGCTATTTGTCCTTATGGGAAATCTTGCCAACAGCGCAAAACTGTCTCGTGATCTTTACGATGCTGCATATGCCATCGTTGGACACCTGAAGGGTGGTCTTGCAATGTCTACGGTGGGTGCATGCGCGGGCTTTGGCATGATATGCGGATCCTCCATAGCCACTGCGGCAACAATGGCTCAAATAGCCGGACCTGAAATGCAGCGTCATGGGTACAGTCCAAGTCTCACCGCAGGGTCGATTGCGGCCGGGGGGACACTTGGTATCATCATTCCTCCAAGCGTTATTCTGGTTGTTTACGCTTATCTGACAGAGCAGGCCATTCAGGATTTGTTTTTGGCGGCGCTGATTCCCGGCGCCATCGCGGTGCTGTTGTATATGGTGGCCATCCGCATTTATCTGGTTGTATATCCCAGTGCCGGTGCGCAAGGGGAAAAGAAACTCATGTCAGAAAGGCTCACAGCGATTTGGAAGGTGTTGCCGATTGTCTCCATCTTTGTGATCATAATGCTGGGCCTGTACCTTGGTTTTTTTACAGCAACAGAAGCCGCAGCAGTTGGTGTCGTTCTGGTTCTGGGGTTAATCGTTGTTCGGGGACAGCTTTCATGGGGAATGCTGAAAAGTGTATTGTGGTCTACTGCGAAAACTGTTGGATCTTTATATTTAATTGTTATTGGCGCCAGCGTATTCAATTTTCTTATTACCATAACGCAGCTCCCGTTTACCGTGGTTGCATATATTGATGCGCTCCAGCTTTCGCAAATCGGCTTGATTTTGGTAATCTTCGTCATTTATCTAGTACTTGGCAGCCTAATGGACTCGCTAGCCATGTTATTTCTTACCATACCTGTGTTTTTTCCTGTAATCGTAGCGGCGGGAATAGACCCAATCTGGTTTGGGGTGTTTGCCGTTCTGGTTGTTGAAATTGGTATGATTTCACCACCGGTCGGTATGAATCTTTTTGTGATTCAGGGTGTACTTAATGATATTCCGCTGAAACAAATCTGGGTCGGCACTGTGCCATTTTTATTAGCAGATATTGTTCGAATTGCCCTCCTGATCGCTTTCCCATCCATGTGCCTTTTCCTGGTCACATTGGCGCGTTAGCAGGGATTGGATCATCACATTACCAAAAACGGGGCTGGTAAAAAGTGTCACCCAGTGCATTGTTTGCCGTTCAGTTTTTACGATAATTCTCAGGGTTTTTTTGCGAGGCATTGTTTATGAAAAAAGTTAAAAATATTTTGTTTATTATGGCTGACCAATTACGCTGGGATTATTTGTCCTGTTACGGCCATCCAACACTGAAAACACCGAACATCGATCGATTGGCCGCCAAAGGTATGCGGTTCAATGCGGCGTACGTACAGTCCCCTATATGTGGGCCATCTAGAGCATCGTTCTACACGGGGCGAACTGTGTTTAGCCATGGCGTCACCGGGAATCAGACTCCTTTGCCCATCGGCGAATTGACTATTGGGGATTATCTTCGGCCACTGGGTATGCGGACAGCGGTTGTCGGCAAGACGCACATGAAGCCCGATCTGGACGGTATGGCGAGGCTTGGTATAAAGCCGGATTCGGAATATGGCAAGGTACTCGCAGAACCGGGATTTGAACCGTACGAGCGTGATGACGGGCTCCACCCGAGTGAACTATTGAAGCGAAAGGGAGGAGTATTTCGTTACAACGACTGGTTGCGAAGCCTCGGCTATGACGGCGAGAATCCCTGGGAAACCTGGGCCAACTCGGCGGAAGATGAAGATGGGAGTATTCTCAGTGGCTGGCAGTTGCGAAATTCAAACCGACCTGCTCGCATCAAAAAGGAACATTCAGAGACTGCTTACATGACCGACCGAGCAATTAAGTTTATTGCAGAGACGGGCGACAGCCCGTGGATGCTACATCTCTCCTACATCAAACCGCATTGGCCCTATATAGCCCCGGCACCTTACCATAAGCTTTATGGGCCGGACAAATTTATTCCGCCGCATCGCTCCGACACCGAGCGCATTAAACCGAATCCTGTTTACGAGGCATTTATGAATATGAGTGTATCAAAAACTTTTAGCCGTGATGAGGTTCGAGAGACAGTGCTTTCGGGTTATATGGGATTAATCAAGCAGCTTGACGATCATATGGGGCGGCTGCTGGATTTCCTCGAAAAGTCTGGCCGCATGGATGACACCCTGATTGTCTTCACCTCTGATCATGGGGATTATATGGGTGACCACTGGCTTGGTGAAAAAGAGCTGTTTCATGAGGAAAGTATCCGTATCCCCTTGATAATCTACGACCCAAGCGCAAAAGCAGACTGCACGCGAGGCACGAATGTTGAGCACCTGGTTGAGTCCATTGACTTGCTACCGACCTTTATTCAGACCGCCGCAGGTGAGGTTAGCGCCCCCGGACTGGAGGGCTCATCTTTATTGCCAATTCTTTATGGGCAGAAGTTAGACGGCTGGCGGGACTCGGTATTCAGCGAGATCGACTATTCCTTCTACCAGGCGCGCGAAGCACTGGACATCGGCATTTCCGACGCCTGCGCCTATATGATCCGCACTTGTGACTGGAAGTATGTTTATTTCAAAGGGTATCCGCCACAATTGTTCGATCTGAAGAATGATCCGGACGAGTTTATCGATCTTGGCCAATCGGATGCACATACCTCCATCCGCGCAGAAATGAAAGACAAGTTATTTGAGCGTCTTAGCAGCCGCAAGAAATGTACAACCATGACGGAAGAGGACATTCTCAAGGTAAGGGATGTAAACAAGGAAAACGGCATTCTGATCGGGGAATGGTAATGAGCAGAATGGTTCAATTTCTAAAAACCGAATATCGCTATCCCAATACCGCTGGTGAAGTGTTGGGTCTAGCTGAACGTTTTAACAATTCAGGTCTGGGGAGAATTAAGAATCATGGTCTGGATCTAGTGGAATTCGTAAAAACAGGCTTCCTTCGGCGAGCGTCTGTGAAGTCTACTGGTGAGCGTGAAAATCGGGGCCGCAAATGAGCGCAGGAAACACCAGTCTGGCGAAGATGCTGGCAATACTTGAAGCTTTTACCAACGAGCGTCATGTGTGGACAGTTGAAGCAATGGCCACCCATTTTGGATACACCCATTCTTCCACCTATCGCTACGTTAGAGAGTTGTGTCGATCAGGTTTGCTCGTTCGCATGCCTAGTGGGGAATACGTAATTGGCGCGCGTGCCGTGGAGCTCGAATCATTAATCCGGGAGACCGACCCTCTGACAAAGGTATGCGTTCCGATGATGAAACGGTTTACCCAACTATCAGGTTGTCACGCTTTATTGTCTAACGCCTACGGACCACATCTGATCAATGTAGTGCATATCCCTGGTAATGAGTCTATAGATCTGGATTTTGTTCGAGGACGACGGTTACCCTGGTTCCGCGGAGCCCCTTCTAAGGTAATTTTGGCTTTTTTACCGAGAAAACGGGTTCGGAATCTATTTGAAAGTCATTTTGAGGGGCAGAGAAGCAAAGAAAGCTGGCGGCAAACATTGGCAGAACTCAAAGATGTCTCGGATCAGGGGTTCTGTATTAGCGAGGGAGAGCTCCAGCAAGGAGTTATAGGCATAGGCGCTCCGATCATTGTTGCGGGTGAAGTGATGGGCAGTGTCACCCTGGTATTTAGTACGCAACACGGGGATATATTGAATAAGCCCGCTGTTGGAATGCTCTTGCGAGAAGGTTGCATAGAATGCGAAGAAAAACTAAACGATATCACCCCACAGGGTGGCACAAGCATGTCGTAACTTCATTATTTTCCTTGTTTTCGGGCAAAAACAGGCAGACATGTAGTGAGTAATAATTCTAAAGCCTCATCACTTTATGACCACTTCAAACTGCGGCTGATCCGTAATTCGTTTGTTAACCAGTTATCAAGCTAAAATAGCGCTATCGTCACTCGTATAAATAATCGATATATTGTCAAATTATGTAAATAATGCAATTTTGCCGATACTGTCAACATAGACCTTCATACTAGTGTTAAGCGATTACCCAGCAGCTGGGGCTACCGATAGCAAGCCCTGAATAAATCGTGCCGCTCAAGAAAGGCGCATCGGGTGCCAGAGAGGCCCATATTGACCTGATTCTCCCTCTACTTAGTTAAATTCGCGAGGTAATGCCTCATCTTACTCCTGGGCATTATCTAAGCCAACATTTCCCAGCCCGGGTTTAAATTTTCAAACCTACACCTGAGATGATCGCGATTTTAATCAGTAAAAAAGTACTTTTTAAAAGCTATAGCGAGCATTATTACGTTTTCCAGATCCCCTGGCCTTACTCAATAATAAATTCTTAATTTCCATTATTTGACAATATAGACATTATGGTTTTTAATGGTGTAGCCTCGGTAAGAAGACGTCGTTCAAGATCTGCCTTGGAGGAAATCTGACGTCTCCGTTTGTTAATCTGTTATTTCAATTTGCGGCGGTGTTTCGTTTTTTCAGAGCCCCGGAGGTGTGAGGCTTCACGGTGGTCTGGTGGGATCATTGCGTCCGTTTTAATGGCGCTTCCATGTTTGCTGGTGTTTCTAGATAGAGGAATAGTCTAATGATCTTTTCGTTCGTGCTTTGGTCTCTCTCTCCGGCACTAAGCTTTTATGCGCGACGCTCTTCAAAATTACTGGCCTTGATAAGTGAAAAAGATTTCGTAGCGCAAATACGAGTAAAGGATGGATCAAAGGGGCGCTGGTATCGTTTCCATGGCGGGATGATTACGTCCAGGTCCGGAATTTACGACCAGCCAGATGTCTTGATTCAGTTTAAGACGGCGAATATTGGCCTGAAAGTCCTGGTTAATATGTGCTCGGGTATGTTTCATTTCGCCTACCCCGTTTTGCGCTATTTTGTCGACCCACTGTCGGTCATCAATGCGGCGAAGAATTTTGCCTTTGAAGTTAAAGGCGAGGATGACCTGACACTTCATTTCACGGATATTTTGAACGCCTTGCTCACGGTTCACTGGAAGCAGGGAACGCCTGTCGATAACGGCGAGACGCGTTATGTCAATCAAACCAATGGGGGTCCAGTTTTTGTCTACGTAAAAGACAAAAAAATTATTCGCATTACACCTCTGGAATTTGATGACACCGATGCCCTTCCCTGGAGTATTAAGGCAAGAGGTAAGGTGTTTACTCCACCTCGTCGCTCGACGATCAGTCCCCACGGTTTAGCATCGAAGTCGATGGTGTATTCAAGCAAGCGGCTTCTGTACCCGATGAAACGCGTAGATTTTGATCCCAACGGTGAGCGAAATCCACAGAATCGTGGCAAATCAGGGTATGTCCGCATCAGCTGGGACGAAGCGCTGGATATCGCCGGCAACGAAATAAAGCGTATTAGAAGGCAACACGGGCACGGCGCGATACTCAACAGCCATAGCTCTCACCATACCTGGGGAAATATTGGTTATTACCTAAGCGCTAATATCCGATTCATGAACTCGATCGGCTACACCAAGATGGTGTTGAACCCGGATAGTTGGGAAGGGTGGTTCTGGGGTGCTTCACATCATTATGGCTATACCATGAGGATGGGAACGGCCGAGCCTTACGGCCAGGTCGAGGATTGCCTCAAAGAGGCAGAGATGATCGTCTATTGGGCTTCGGATCCGGAATCTACCTGTGGCTCTTATGCAGCATTTGAGGGAACCGTGCGCAGACAATGGGCGAGGCAGCTTGGTATCAAAACTGTGCACATCGACCCTTATAAAAATGAGACTGCTTCATGGTTGGGCGGAAAGTGGATTCCAATCATTCCCGGAACAGGCCCAGCGATGGCGCATGCCATCGCCCACGTATGGATGACTGAAGGCCTGTACGACAAAGACTATATCGAAAATCGTACGACGGGATTTGAAGAATACCGTGATTATGTTCTTGGCGAGGAAGATGGCATTCCAAAGACCCCCGCATGGCAGGAACCCGAAACTGGAGTAAAGGCTCACGTTGTGCGGGCTCTTGCACGCGAATGGGGGTCTAAGAAGACTTATCTGTCACCCGGCGGAAAAGGAACAGGTTTTGGTGGCGCCAACCGCGCTGCAACCGGTGCGCAATGGGCGCGCTGTATGGTGTGCCTGATGGCCATGCAGGGCCTGGGCAGGGCTGGCGTAAATTTCGGCAATCTCACTGCCGGGGCTCCGGTCGATATGAATTTCTATTTCCCGGGATATGCCGATGGCGGGATTTCAGGTGATATGGAAGGCACTGCCGATCCGGTGCAGAACTACCAACGTTTACCGCATCTCATTAGCATTAATACCTCTACCCAGAAAATACCACGCCTGAGAATCCCCGAAGCGCTTCTGGACGGAGAAACTGCAGGTTACCCAACCGACCCCAAGTCACTCGAAGGGCAGTTTTCACGATTTGGCTACCCGGCACCGGGCCACTCCAAAATTAAAATGATGTACAAGTATGGCGGTTCTCATTTTGGCACGACGATGGAAGGCAATCGCCTTGCCAGGGCCTACCAGACGGAAGGTCTTGAGTTTGTTCTCAATCAATCTATCTGGAACGAAGGCGAAGCAAAATTTGCCGATTTGATATTGCCAGCCTGTACTAATTATGAACGCACAGATATCGGCGAATGGGCTTCCTCTGGTGGTTATGGTCACCATAATTTTAACCAGCTCAACCATAGGGTAATAGCACTGCAGCATAAGTGTATCGAACCTCTTGGAGAGTCGAAATCGGATTTCCAGATATTCCTGGAACTTTCAAAAAAACTAGGGTTGAGTGCGTATTTTGCTGAGGCAAAAACCGAACTTCAGTGGTGTCGTGAACAGTTTTTAAGTTCTGACCTGTCGAAGGTAATTTCATGGAAGCAATTCATGAAAAAAGGCTACTACGTCGTACCCCCAGAGAAAGAAGAAAATCGCGCACCGACCAGTATGCGCTGGTTTTACGAAGGGCGGAAAAAAGATGTTCCGGAACCCGGTCCATTGCCGAGTGAATACGGCGATAAATATCTCGAGGGTTTGCAGACACAGTCTGGTAAATTTGAATTCGTGCCTTCGAGTTTAAAGCGCTTTGACGATCCTGAGCGACCACCGTTAAATCGATACATCCCCTCCTGGGAAGGCCGTCAGACAAAGGAGTTATTTGATCGATATCCATTGCAACTACTCACTCCCCATCCGCGCTTCAGTTTCCATACCCTGGGCGATGGAAAAGATACGGTGGTTAATGATATTGAAGAACACCGGATTTTGATCAATGGGTACTACTACTGGATTGCCAGAATTAATCCCGTTGACGCGAAAGCCAGAGGCATCCAAAACAAAGATCTCATGAAACTATTCAATGACCGGGGCGTGGTAATCTGTGCAGCCCAGATAACAGAGCGCCTAATGCCCGGAGTGATACACAGTGCAGAGTCGTCGGCCGAATATCAGCCAATCGGTGAGCCCGGGGATTCTCCCGATCTCGCTGGTTGCGTAAACCTCCTAACCCCAAAGCGGCATATTAGTGAAAAAACATCCGCATCCGCCCCGAACTCCTGTCTAATCCAGGTAGAAAA
>Ga0164320_10000369_pt1 | contig 14389 bp, 11 predicted proteins | sample GuaBasSediGuay11_FD_113736 | JGI IMG/M metagenome (GOLD analysis project Ga0164320, IMG submission 113736) | Subseafloor sediment microbial communities from Guaymas Basin, Gulf of California, Mexico - Guay11, Core 4567-28, 0-3 cm | ecosystem: Environmental > Aquatic > Marine > Hydrothermal...
CGGCTCGTAGAGAATAAGACTAAACATACTGGCTAGTGTAGGAGCGCGCCCAGCGCGCGACAACTAATGTATGATTCCGCCCCGATGGCAAGCAATCTCTTACAGACAGAATTCTGCGGCATCCCGATGGCATCCCCCATCGTGCTGCTGTCCGGTTGTGTCGGTTTCGGAGAGGAATACACGCGTGTCGAAGGGTACTCAAACGCGGATGTCGGCGCGGTTGTCCTGAAGGGTACAACCGGGGATCCCCGACCAGGCAATCCACCGCATCGCGTCTATGAGACACCCGGCGGCATGTTGAACGCGATCGGTTTGCAAAATCCCGGTGTCGATAAGGTCGTTGATGATATTTTGCCCGGCCTCGATTTTTCGGAAACACGCTTCTTCGCCAACGTGTCGGGGTCAACGATAGAAGAGTACGAACGAGTCACCGAACGGTTTGACGATTCAGATATCGATGCAATCGAAATCAACATATCGTGTCCGAACGTCAAAGAGGGCGGGGTGCAGTTTGGTAATGATCCGGAGATGTCCGCACGCGTCGTCGCCGCTTGCCGCGCAAAAACATCAAAGCCGATTATCACCAAGCTGTCGCCTAACCAGACCGACATTCAGGAAAATGCTCGCCTCTGTATTGATGCTGGAACCGACGCCTTCGCCGCGATTAATACGCTAATGGGAATGGCGATCGACAGCGAAACACGAACACCTGTGCTCGGAAATGTACGAGGCGGTCTTTCCGGCCCGGCCATCAAGCCCGTTGCTCTTTTGAAGGTTCAACAGGTCTACGAGGTTGCAAAACCCCACAACGTTCCGATCATTGGCCAGGGTGGCATTACTACAGCGAAAGACGCGATTGAGTTTTTGATCGCGGGCGCCTCCACTGTTGGTGTTGGCACCGCTCTGTTTTACGACCCACTGGTCTGTAAGAAAATCAATCGCGGTATTCGAGATTATCTGACGCGGCATAATATGGATGGCATAAGCTCTTTGGTCGGGTCTTTGGTTTTGTAAGTCTCCACCCTGCAAGACCGGTGCTCTGAAAAAAACAACTGAGGACAAAGAAATGATCTACCGGCTTCCTGTTTCGCTACTGATTCTTGCGGTCCTCATCGGGCAGCTCGCGTCAGCAGAGCCTTTTTCCGCCGAGCACCTGGTCCGACTTGACCGGGTGGGTGTGCCTAATATATCTCCCGATGGCAATCAGGTCGTCTACACACTACGCAAGACAGACATGGCCGCCAACAAGGGTCGCACCGATCTTTGGTTATCAAGCCTGGACGGTGAGGACACCCGCCAGTTGACCCGTCATGATGCAAATGACACAGATCCAACGTGGTCGCCCGACGGGAAGCACATTTATTTTCTCTCTTCTCGCAACGAATCCTCGGAGGTATGGCGGATCACGCCTGACGGGGGCGACGCCACTCAGGTCACGGACTTGCCGATGGATGTTGGCACCTTTCGACTCACCGCAGATGGCGATCGCCTGGTGGTTTCCCTGGAGGTCTTTCCTGACTGCGATGATCTCGCCTGCACCGTATCCCGCGACAAAGCGCTGGAGGGCTCGCCAACAACCGGAGCGATTTATGACCAGTTATTTATGCGGCACTGGGACCACTGGTTAACGCAAAAGCGCTCTCGCCTGTTCGCCTTGCCACTTAAGCGTGGTGTCACTTCCGAAAGAGAGCCGTTGCTCTTGAGTGGAGAAATTGATGCGGACGTTCCGTCGCGCGTTTGGGGCGGCAATGAGGAGTATGCAATATCACCGGATGCCTCCACCGTGTATTTCACGGCACGAATTCGAGACCGCGACGAACCATCGTCCACGAATTTCGACCTCTACTCAGCGCCGATGAACGGCGACGGACCGACTCTTAACCTGACGGAGTCAAACCCCGCCTGGGACACCCAGCCCGTCCTCAGTCCCGATGGCAAAAGTCTGGCCTATCTGGCGATGGAGCGAACGGGGTTCGAAGCCGATCGATTTCGAGTAATGATCAGGGACCTCGAAACCGGTAATACCCGAGAGCTCGCGACAGAGTGGGACCACTCACCATCATCCATCATTTTTTCGCATGACGGAACATCTCTTTACGCAAACGCGCAGGATGTCGGGAACCGGACCCTGTGGCGAATTGACGTCGCGACGGGATCAACACAGAAGCTGGTCAACCACGGCAGCGTTAGTGCGATCGACACCTCTGAAAACGGGCTGGTTTTCGCCAAGGATGACCTGAAGACACCCAGCGAGCTCTTCGTGCTCGCGGATGATGGTAGCGCCGCCAGGCAACTAACGCATTTCTCTTATCCGCAAATGCGCGACGTCGAGGTAGGCGACTACGAGCAGTTTTCTTTCACCGGCGCCAAAGGTGAAACGGTCTACGGCTACGTCGTTAAGCCGGCTGGTTTTGAGAAGAACAAACAGTATCCCGTTGCATTTCTTATTCACGGCGGGCCGCAGGGCAGTTTCGGCAATCACTTCCACTATCGCTGGAACCCGCAGACCTATGCCGGCCAGGGCTTCGCCGCTGTTTTCATCGACTTCCATGGCTCTACCGGCTACGGGCAGGACTTCACCGACAGTATTTCCGGTGACTGGGGGGGCAACCCACTGGTCGATCTGCAGCTTGGCCTCACGTCTGCGCTGGAAAAATACAGCTTCCTGAACGGTGAGAAGGTCTGTGCGCTTGGCGCGTCGTACGGCGGCTACATGATCAACTGGATCGCAGGAAACTGGGCCGAGCGCTTTGATTGCCTGGTGAATCACGACGGTGTTTTTGACACGCGCTCGATGTACTACACGACGGAAGAGCTCTGGTTCCCCGAATGGGAGAATGGCGGCCCCTATTACGCCAACCCCGAGGCCTACGAGAAACACAATCCGGTGAGCTTCGTTGACCGTTGGCAAACCCCGATGATGGTTATACACGGGGAACTCGACTATCGTGTTCCGGTGACCCAGGGAATCGCTGCGTTCACCGCACTGCAACGACGCGGTATCGCCAGCCGGTTCCTGTATTTTCCGGATGAGAATCACTGGGTATTGAAGCCCGAGAACTCGATTCAATGGCACAATGAAGTTAACCGGTGGCTGCACAGTTATCTCGACTAACGCCTCACCACCGGGCGTGATGAGCGGGAGGAAGCCATGGCAATAATTCAGGAATTGCAGCGTCGAAAGGTAATTCGCGCGGCCGCCGTGTATGTTGTTGCCGCCTGGCTGCTGCTTCAGGTAGCCGCAACCATCGCGCCCATAATGAATTTACCGGGCTGGTTCGAAAAACTCGTGCTTGCGCTGCTTGTTCTCGGTTTTCCCGTTGCCCTGATACTTGCCTGGTCTCTGGAACTAACACCTGACGGTCTCGTGCCCGACCCATCGACCAGGTCGAGTCATTCCAGTCGTGTTGTCGATTACACACTATTGGGCGTCGTCGTTGCTGGGTTAGTCTGGCTTACCTTTGACGGGCTCGGCCCCGAAGCCCCACCAGCGACCGCAGCGCTCGACCCTTCCGTCGCCATTTTGCCTTTTACCAATCTCAACGCTGACGATGCGAATGCAGCATTTACGTCCGGCATCCACGCCGATCTCCTGACTCAGATTGCGAGAATCAATACATTACGCACGGTTTCGCGGACAACCGTGTTGAAGTACCGGGATAGCGGTAAGACTGCCCCGGAGATCGCCAGCGAACTTGGCGTTTCGACAATTGTCGAGGGTGGCGTTCAGCGAGCAGGCGACATCGTTCGGATCAATGTACAGCTCATCGACGCTGCCAAAGATCAGCCCTTGTGGACTGAAGCGTTCGAACGCGAGCTTACGGCCGCAAACGTCTTCGAGATTCAAAGCCAAATCGCTAAGGCCATAGCCAAGCAGCTGCAGGCAACACTGACTATTGAAGAGCGACAACGTCTTGACAGCGTACCAACACAAAACATCGAAGCGCTGGATGCCTATTTTGTCGGGCGGACGCTGCTCGAGGAACGAAATACCGAATCGCTCGAGGCGGCTGTTCAGTATTTCGAGACGGTTGTCGATCTGGACCCGGGTTTCGCTCTGGGTTGGTCGGGGCTGGCGGACGCGAACATGTTGCTGCCGGAATATTCTTCATCGGTCGACAGACAGCTTGTAGAGGATAAGGCACGAGCGGCCGTCAGGCGTGCACTTGACATCGATCCGGGCATTCCCGAAGTACAGGCGACCCACGCCTGGTATGAGCTGCGGTTTTACGATTGGGATAATGCGGAAAAGATTTTTCGAGGGGCGCTCGCGGTGGCGCCGGATAATATAAATGTCCTGCACTGGCTTTCGCATGTGTTGTCTTTCCAGGGGCGATTCGAAGAAGCGCTGTTGCACGCGCGGCATGCTGTCGCCGTTGCTCCCGACACGAAAATGATGCGCACAAATCTCACCTACATTCTGGTAGACGCGGGGCTGTTCGATGAGGCGCTGGAGATGGCCCGCCACATGCGTGAGACCTATCCGGACTATATGGTGCAGCGTCGCAACCTGTTCCTTCATGAGCTGCGCGCGAATCGCCCAGCCGATGCCGCCGAAACCTATGTGGGATACGTAACAACGCTAGGTGCGGACCCCGCTGCGGCACGTCAAATTGGCGATATGTTTGTTGCCTACGCCGAGCTCGGCGAAGTCGGCAACATCACGGACGACCTGATCGCCCGGACACAGCTCGGCAGTGAGGACCTCGCACAAGTGCTGGCTTTCGTGGGTGATGCTGAAGGCGCGATTCGCGCGCTGCAAAAAGCACTGCCCGAACACTCTGCCTCGCGCAGTGTTTTCAGTATGAAAATAAACCCCGCCTACGACTTTATTCGCGAAGACCCGCGATTTGCGGTCCTGTTGGAAGATGCTGGCCTGGCGGACTAGTCGTTCGATCGCTGTTTTTCGTTCCACTCATCGCGAGTAATGCGATAGATCGGACCGTCTTCGCCGTAGCAGTGTGTTCGTCCATGATCGATGAAGCCGGATTTAGTCAAGACATGCCTGGACGCCCGGTTCCCGTCATCGAATGTCGCGACAACTTCGTCCAGCGGCGTGTCCTCAAAAGTGAACCGAAGCATGCGCTTGCAGGCCTCCGTCGCGTAACCCTTGCCCCATGCCGGCGGCTTCAGGAAATACCCTATCTCAATATCGCTGTCCGGCATGACGCCAGGAACAACAAGGCTGAAGTCGGTGTCGTCTTCGTCGACAGGAAGCGGCAGCAACGCCACGCTACCGAATTTTTCGCCGCTGTACCGCTCTGATATACACCAGACTCCAATGCACCCATCCCCGCCGCGCTTGGTCCAGTTCGGCATGTCAGAGTAAATTTCGTCCGCCCCCACCGCGCCGCCTGCGTATTTCAAGACAGCGGGATCAGTGAACATCTCCAGTGCAATATCAACATCGTTGCGGGAGAAAGGACTCAGGCAAAGGCGCTCGGTCAGTAATTCCAGCTTCATCTGTCTCTCGTTACTTCGTCCTGAGCGGCTGAGCGGCTGAGCCCTCTACTCGTCCAGATGCAGGGCCTTCATCTTTCTGGCTAGGGTGTTCCGCCCCCAGCCCAGTAGCTTAGCGGCTTCCTGACGATGTCCGTTTGTTTGCGACATGGCGATTCCGATAAGCGTCTTTTCAAATTCCGGCAGGGCGGAGTCGAGTAACGGAGTATCGCTATTGTGGAGTTGGACCTCGGCCCACGCGGCTAACGTCCGGGTCCACTCCTTGGCGGCGTTGCGCGGCGATTCGGTGCCGCCGAGATCGTCAGGTATGTCCTGTGCTGTGATGACACCACCGGGCGCGGTTACGGTCAGACGACGAGACGCGTTGACCAGCTGTCGCACGTTTCCTGGCCAGCCGTAATTTTGTAACGCATCGAGCGCTTCGGCATCGATAGCTTTTGCCGGGGTGCCGATTTCTTCGGCCGCTTCCGCGAGATAATGGCTAAGCAACTGCGGAATATCTTCTCGCCGCTGCCGAAGCGGCGGCGTGTTTATCCGAATAACGTTCAAACGGTGAAAGAGATCTTCTCTGAATCGGGACTCCTTCACTGCCCGTGCGAGATCCTGATTGGTTGCCGCAATGACACGCACATTCACCTTAATCGGTGTTTGACCGCCGACGCGGTAGAACTCGCTTTCCGCAAGCACTCGCAAAAGCCGTGTCTGCAGCGCTGCTGACATGTCTCCGATTTCATCGAGAAACAAGGTACCGCCGTCCGCTTGTTCAAAGCGCCCGATCCGCCGCGAGTCCGCGCCGGTAAAGGCCCCTTTCTCATGCCCAAAGAGCTCTGACTCCAGTAGCTCCGATGCGATGGCCGATGTATTGAGGGCAACAAATGTATTGTTCGCTCTCGGGCTGTGGTCATGCAGCGCACGGGCAACCAGCTCCTTACCCGTGCCCGATTCGCCCGTTATCAGCACGGTCATGCTCGACCCGGCCAGTCGGCCAATAGAGCGAAACACTTCCTGCATCGCCGGTGCCTGCCCGATCATCGACGCTATTGCGCCGGGCGCCTGCGAAACACTGCCGGGCTCTCTGCCGGTCGATCGAGCAGCCTTGTGAACGAGTTCAACAGCTTCATCGATGTCGAAGGGTTTTGGGAGATACTCGAAAGCTCCACCCTTGTAAGCTGCAACAGCATTTTCGAGGTCTGAGTGCGCCGTGATAACGATAATTGGCAGGTCGGGTCGAGTTGTTCTGAGGCGCTCGAGTAAGGCGAGGCCGCTCATGCCCGGCATTCGAACGTCCGTAATAAGAACGTCCGGGGACCCGTCGACTATCGCCTCCAGAAGATGCTCTGCTCGCTCGAAGGTGCGGGTTTCCATGTCCGCCTGCTTCAATGCTTTTTCGAGCACCCATCGGACCGACTTATCGTCATCCACTATCCATACAGTTAGCGCGGGTTTACTCATTGCCGACGCCCGCGGTCTGGTCCAACGGGATGCGCACAAAGAACACCGTGCGTCCCGGTCTGCTTTCGAATTCTATTAAGCCTTTGTGCCGACTGAGTAACTCCTGTGCCGCCGGCAGGCCGAGTCCGGTTCCTTCCGGTTTACTTGTCACGAGGGGATAAAATACGGAGTCCTGCATATCGACCGGTATGCCGGGCCCGTCGTCCTCGATTTCTATGGATGCAATCACTCGATGACGCGTATCCCCAATAGTGAAGTTTGTTACCGCGCGACTACGTAGCGTCAAAGTGCCCTGTCCATCGAGTGCGGCGGTTGCGTTGCGAACCAGGTTGAGAAACGCCTGAACCATCTGATCACGATCCAGGTCGATGGTGGGTAACCCAGGGTCGTAGTCGCGGTGAATTGAAATCTCTCGTTGACTCTCTGCCGCCATTATTCTTACGACGTACTCGAGAAGCTCGTGCACATTGACGGGTTCTTTATTGGGTGGGCCACCGGGCCCGAGGAGCGTGTCCACCAGGCCGGCGAGACGATCGGTTTCGCTGATCACGACGTCGGTGTACTCACGAAGCTCGGCATCGTTCAGCTGTCGCTCGAGCAATTGAGCCGCACCGCGAATGCCCCCAAGCGGATTTTTGATTTCGTGCGCGAGCTGCCGAATCATTTGTCGGCCCGCACCGTGTTGAATCAACAGTGCGTTTTCACGGCTTATCTGTGAGCGCCGCGTAACGTCTGTGATCTCCACCAGCAAACAAGCGTCGTCGGTGCTTATCGGCGACACTCGACAATCGACTATTCGCTCCTCACTGTTGACCTCGGTTGGTGCCAGGCGCATTTCGTTCGCATAGTGATCGCCCGTCGCGGAAACGCGAGTCAGGATGTCGCGCATCTCTGGCTCATCGTCGACGAGTTGCAGCAATGACTGACCGTGAGCTCGTTGCTGGCTGATACCCAGGATGTTTTCTGCGGCCGGATTAAGGCTCACTATGAGCAGATGCTCGTCAAGCAAAATAACGCCTGAGCTTAACGAGTCGAGAATTGTTTGGGGGTTTTTTTGGCTGGTCCCGTCATCGTCGGAACCTGATCGGCCCTTTCGGGTGCTCGGATCTAGCGCACTGAATTCTGTTGTACGTAGAACCGATTTGGCTGACTGCGAATCATGAGTTTGCCGGTTTCGTCGATCACTTCCACCTGCAGGTTGTGAACGCCGCGATACACTTCGGGGATCTGAAAATTCGCCCCGCTCACCATCTGCGGTGTTCCGTCGAAGTAGGCCCGAACCTGATGACCCGGCTTCAATGCCGGCGTCAACGCCAACGACACGCTTAAGGTCGCCCCTATATTCCACAGCGTTTCTTCCGCTCCGGGGCTCGTGATCTCAAGGTTGCTGTAACCGGGACCTGACGGTTCGCTGCTTTCTTCGCTGTTCTGCGTCGTTGTTGTCGGTGTTGACCTTGTCGTCGGTCGAGGTCTCGAAAAGCGGTTTTCACCAAGATCGATAAGTGTTGCGCCCGGTACTGGACGGTCAGAGTAATGGACGACGCCATTTTCATCGATCCACGTATAGGCCTCTGCAAATGCAGCAGCGGTGGCCAGCAGAACCAGCAAGGCGAAAATCGGTCGGGTTTCCATGCAGTTAGCATAACAGTGTAGATGGGATCCGGGCTAGTGACCGGGCGGCGAAAAATGCCGCCCGGTTCACAGTTTTGGGCTTTTACAGGCTGTAATACATGTCAAATTCGGATGGATGCGTTGTCATACGCAGTCTTGTCACATCTTCCATCTTGAGATCGATGTATGAGTCGATGAGGTCATCACTGAATACGCCGCCCGCTTTCAGGAAGTCGCGATCCTCGTCAAGAGCGCCGAGAGCCTCTTCCAGAGAGAACGCGACCAGCTTCAGTTCCTTCTCTTCTTCCGGCGGCAGGTCGTAAAGATCTTTGTCCATCGCATCGCCCGGGTGGATCTTGTTTTGAATGCCGTCGAGGCCGGCCATCATCAATGCTGCGAATGCGAGGTATGGGTTTGCCATTGAGTCCGGGAAGCGGACCTCAATGCGTCGACCTTTCGGATTCGCGATGTACGGAATTCGAATTGACGCTGAACGGTTGCGTGCCGAGTAAGCCAGGATTGTCGGAGCCTCAAATCCGGGGACCAGGCGCTTGTAGCTGTTCGTCGCCGGGTTTGCGAAAGCATTGATTGCTCGTGCGTGTTTGATAACCCCACCGATGTAATAGAGCGCGGTTTCGGAGAGGCCCCCATAACCATCACCTGAGAATAGATTCTGACCATCTTTGAACAGTGACATATGCACGTGCATACCATTGCCATTGTCGCCAACGAGCGGCTTCGGCATAAAGGTTGCGGTCTTTCCATAGGCGTGTGCGACATTGTGCACCGCGTACTTCATGACCTGAACCTCGTCGGCCTTGCGCGTTAAGCTATTGAATTTCGTACCAATTTCACACTGGCCGGCGGTTGCAACTTCGTGGTGATGAACCTCGGTGAGCACGCCCAGCTCCTCGATAGCCAGACACATGGCGGAACGAATGTCATGCAGTGAATCAACCGGTGGCACTGGGAAGTAGCCGCCCTTCACGCCCGGTCGGTGGCCCGTATTGCCTTCCTCGCTCTGCTTGCCAGACGTCCAGGAAGCCTCTTCTGAGTCGATCGCGTAGAAGGCACCGGAGATGTCATCATTCCACGAGACGCTGTCAAAGATGAAAAATTCGTTTTCCGGACCAAAGTAGGCGGCGTCCGCAACACCGGATGACTGCAGGTAGGCTTCGGCGCGATCGGCAAGCGATCGAGGGCAGCGATCATAGCCCTGCATCGTCGCAGGTTCCACAACATCGCAGCGAATGTTCATTGTGGTTTCGTCAGTGAAGATATCGAGTACCGCAGACGCTGGATCCGGCATCAGGATCATGTCGGACTCGTTAATGCCTTTCCATCCGGCGATCGACGAGCCGTCGAACATCTTGCCGTCCTCAAACAGGTCGTCATCGATAGTGTGGGCCGGGACAGTGATGTGTTGTTCTTTGCCGATCGTATCGGTGAAACGAAAATCGACGAATTTGACCTCTGCATCTTTGATGAGGGCGATTACCTCTGCGGGCGTCATGGATCTTTCCTCCAGGTGGTTGGTGCACCAAATAAAAGGGATCGCAACTCGCGATCCGTTGTCATCCTTAGTTTGCAGGAAGCGTGCCAAAAAGGAGCAACGCTTAACTGTTTGTTTTCTAAGGTTTTCTCGGTATATCGATGGACCACTTTGCACCACACTGGTGCGGCCCGTGAAACCATCGCACCATAATAGTGCAAATGATGAGCTCGCGCAGCCTTTTGGTTCGTGGGCCATTTGTCGCTGTCACTATTCGCGGCCTGGGGCCGCTCCTACGGTCGGTTTTTTGGCGCTGAAGCCGTTATACTTCGCGCCTTTGACGTACCGTGACGCCTGAATGAGCAGCAACGAGAAGATCGCCCCACCCAGCTTCCAAGACCTGATCCTGCGTTTACAGGAGTACTGGGCAGAGCGCGGCTGCGCAATCATGCAGCCCTATGACATGGAGATGGGCGCCGGCACCTTTCACCCGGCAACGTTTCTGCGCGCTGTCGGCCCCGAGCCCTGGAGTGCGGCTTACGTGCAGCCCAGCCGGCGGCCAACCGATGGTCGCTACGGCGATAACCCGTTTCGACTGCAGCACTATTATCAATACCAGGTGGTGTTGAAGCCGTCCCCGGACGACATTCAGGATATGTACCTCGATTCGCTTCGAGCGATAGGTATCGATCCCCTGGTGCACGATATTCGATTTGTTGAAGACAACTGGGAGTCACCGACACTTGGGGCCTGGGGTCTGGGATGGGAGGTTTGGCTGAATGGAATGGAGGTCACTCAGTTCACCTACTTCCAGCAAGTCGGCGGCCTTGAGTGTCGTCCCGTAACTGGCGAAATCACCTACGGTCTTGAACGACTGGCAATGTATCTCCAGAACGTCGAAAGCATCTTCGATCTCGTTTGGACAGACGGTCCGCTCGGGCGCATCACCTACGGCGACGTCTATCATCAAAATGAGGTAGAACAATCGAAGTACAACTTTGAAGAGGCCGATGTCGAGGCGTTATTCGTCGCCTTCGATCACGCAGAACATGAAGCAGAACGACTAATCGAATCTGGCCTGGCGTTGCCCGCGTACGAACAAATGCTCACCGCCTCACACACGTTCAACCTGCTCGATGCGCGGCAGGCAATATCTGTCACGGAAAGACAGCGCTTCATTCTGCGTGTCAGAACGATGTCGCGAGCAATATGTGAGGCGTATTACGCGAGTCGTGAGGCACTGGGATTTCCAATGCTTAAGTCTGTCACTCACCAGGGAGAGTCGTCGTGAGCAACGCCGACGATTTTCTGATTGAGATCGGCACGGAAGAATTGCCTCCAAAAGCCTTGCGCTCTTTGATGGAGGCCTTCGGCGAGAACGTATCGGCCGCCGTCGATTTAGCCGGACTTTCGAGGGGCGAGGTAAGGACGTTTGCAAGCCCTCGTCGACTCAGCGTTTGTATCGCCGACCTTCAGCGGCAACAGGAGGATCGTCGCGTTGAACAGAAGGGCCCGCCTATCAAGGTCGCATTTGACGATGACGGCAACCCAACACCAGCGGCGAAGGCTTTCGCGAAAAAGCATGGCGTTGAGATTGACGACCTCGGTCGTGATAAGACGGACAAAGGCGAGTGGCTTTCTTTCAGCGCGATCGAACCCGGGCTGTCTGCCGCGGAAATCATGCCGGGCATAATCGAGCGTTCTCTGGTTGCGCTGCCGATACCCCGGCGAATGCGTTGGGGCGCGAGCGAAACCGAGTTTGTGCGTCCAGTGCACTGGGTCGTCATGCTGCACGGCAGCGATACGATTCAATCGGTTGTAATGGGAATAGACGCGGGTAACGAGTCACGCGGTCATCGTTTTCACTCTTCCGGAGCTATCAGCATTTCATCCGCTGCCGACTACCTCGATGTGCTGGAGAAGACCGGTTTCGTCATCGCCGATTTTGAGCGTCGTCGTGAGCTGGTCAGGATCGGCGCTGAGAGCGCAGCAAAAGAAGCGGGCGGGCAGGTTGTCGACGGCGAGTCGCTATACGATGAGGTCGCCGCTTTGGTTGAGTGGCCTGTACCGATTCTCGGTTCATTCGACGAGAGTTTTCTTGCGCTACCGCGTGAGGCAGTAATCTCTACCCTGACGGGTCACCAGCGTTACTTTCCCGTTGCCGACGCAGATGGCCACTTGTTGCCCAAATTCATCACTATCGCAAACCTCGAGAGCAAAGACCCCGACCAGGTAAGAGACGGTAACGAGCGCGTTATTCGACCCCGTCTGGCTGATGCGGCTTCTTTCTGGGAAAGCGATCGCAAGAAGACGCTGGCCAGCCGACAAGAGACGCTGCGCGAAGTAGTCTATCAGCGCGGCCTCGGTTCGCTATTTGAAAAGAGCGCGCGCGTTGCGAGACTGGCTGTGTGGATGGCCGGTGCCGTTGGTGCTGATGAAGCAGCGGCCGAGCGAGCCGCCGTGCTCGCAAAATGCGACCTGCTGACCGGCATGGTCGGTGAATTCCCCGAACTGCAGGGCACGATGGGGCGGTATTACGCAGAATCCGACGGCGAGCCGCCGGAAGTATCTGCTGCAATTGGCGAACACTACCAACCGCGCTTTGCTGGCGATGATCTGCCGACGTCGCTTGTCGGACAGGCTCTCGCTGTTGCCGACAAGATCGACACGCTGGCCGGCGTGTTTTCGATCGGTAAGAAGCCGAGTGGTAATCGTGATCCTTTTGGTTTGCGCCGTGCCGCTTTGGGTGTCGTCCGGTTACTCGTTGAGACCGGGCTCGACATTGATCTCAAGGCCCTGATTGCAGAGGCGGTCGCGGTGCAACCTGAAACAAAGGTGCCAGCCGACGAGATCGGCGACGACTTATACGCCTTCATTTCCGACCGCCTGCGCCGCTACTTTCTGGATCGTGATAGTGGCCTGGCCACAGAGACCTTCGAGGCGGTTATGGTGCGACACCCCGCCTCTCTCGTTGACTTCGACAGGCGTCTCGCCGCCGTGCAGACCTTTGCACGGCTGGAGCAGGCCGGAAGCCTCGCCGCAGCGAACAAGCGGATTTCGAACATATTGCGCAAAGCCGGTAACCCCGAAGGGCTAAGCGTCAATTCGAAGCTTTTACTGGAAGATGCTGAGCAGGCGCTTTACAGCGCACTCGACACCGCTCAGGAAAGGGTCGCGCCGATGCTTGAAGGTAGGGCATACGCCGAAGCGCTTAACGAGCTTGCGGATCTGCGCGACCCCGTAGACCGCTTCTTCGACGACGTTATGGTTATGGTGGACGATGACGCAACCAAGAATAATCGCCTGGCGTTGCTTGGCGAGTTACGAGCGCTGTTTTTGCACGTAGCAGATATTTCGCGCCTCTCCATCGGTTAATGGTCGTCGACGCCTCAGCCGGCAGACGACTGATCGTTCTCGATCGCGACGGTGTGATCAATCGTGACTCGAGCGACTTTGTTAAGTCCCCCGATGAGTGGGTACCCCTGGACGGAAGCATCGCCGCGATCGCGGCACTTTCTCAAGCCGGATTTACAGTCGCTGTTGCAAGCAATCAGTCGGGCCTCGCCAGAGGTCTTTTCGATACCGACGCGCTCGCGACGATGCACGCGAAAATGCGAAACCTTGTTATCGATGCAGGTGGTCGAATCGATCATATTGTCTTTTGTCCGCACGGTCCCGACGACGGTTGCGATTGTCGAAAGCCGAAGCCTGGTCTGCTGATTCAGATCGCAGCTCACTTCGATACTGCGCTCACTGGTACCCCTGTGATCGGCGATTCGCTTCGAGACCTTCAGGCCGCTGCCTCTGTTGGCGCCCGCCCCATTCTGGTCCGCACAGGCAACGGAGGTAAGACCGAAGAAAGCCTGCCGTCGGATCTGTCCGGCACAGAGGTTTACGACGACCTCGCCGCGGCTGTGCTCGCGCTTCTTGGAAGCTAATCCGATGTTCCGCGCGCTCAGGTCAGCCCTTTTTGTCGCGTTTGTTTTTTGGGCTGGGGTTTTGTTTGCTGCCGTTGCGCTGCTGTTTTTCTGGGCGCCGCGTGATTTTTTGTGGGGCTTCGTTACCCGTTATTGTCGGCTTGCGTTGTAGGCGGGCGATCTCTTGTGCGGCCTCAAGGTTGTCGTTGAGGACCAGGAAAATCTGCCGGACACTCCGAGCGTCATCATGATCAAGCACTCCTCAGCCCTGGAGACGTATGGGCACGTGCCGTTCTTCCCCAGGACGTCGTGGGTACTAAAGAAAGAACTCTTCTTGATTCCGGTTTTTGGCTGGGCCCTCAAAGTGCTCTTCAGTGCAGTCGCGATTGATCGCAAGATGGGTCGCGCGGCCGGTAAACAGGTTATCCGTCAAGGCAAAGAAAAACTCGCCGAGGGC
>Ga0164320_10000370_pt1 | contig 14389 bp, 11 predicted proteins | sample GuaBasSediGuay11_FD_113736 | JGI IMG/M metagenome (GOLD analysis project Ga0164320, IMG submission 113736) | Subseafloor sediment microbial communities from Guaymas Basin, Gulf of California, Mexico - Guay11, Core 4567-28, 0-3 cm | ecosystem: Environmental > Aquatic > Marine > Hydrothermal...
AAACAGCTTATCGAGATGATGGGCGGCGAGATTGGCGTAGAGAGCGAACCGGAGAAGGGCTCCTGCTTCTGGTTTACCTTGTCTCTCGAAAAGGCGAGCCCTGCCTGGTTTGCCAGAAAGGTGTCACATCGCCTGGCGAATTTGAGCGTGCTGGTGGTTGATAATAATGCGACCAATTCAGATATCGTCGTCGGCTATTTGTCGGCGTTGGGCGTTCAGACGGTATCGGTAACATCCGGACACGATGCCCTCAAACGCCTGGATGTGGATGCCGAGTCATCGCCGATTGATCTGGTACTGCTTGATGCGGATGTTGGCGATATGAGCGGCCTGGAAACGGCACGGGCGATCAGAGCCACCCCCAGAGCACAACAAGTCAAGATCGTACTGCTGAACCCTGCGGCGGTAGGTCTCGATGAAGAGCAGTGGCGTGATGCCGGCATTGACGATTGTCTGCCAAAACCGATTCGGCAGTCGATGTTATATGAGAGTCTCCTAATGCTGACGGCTTCGACCGGTACCTTTATCAGTCTCAAGGTCCCACGCGAACCGGATGCGAAGCAACTTGAGCGGCTGACAGGGCGCGTATTGCTGGTTGAGGACAACCCGGTGAATCAGGCCGTTGCCCTTGGCATGCTCGAAGAACTTGGTTGCGATACAGTCGTTGCGATCAACGGCCAGGAAGCAATTGAACAAGTTGTGCAAGAAGATTTCGACGTTATTCTGATGGATTGCGAAATGCCCGTGATGGACGGATTCGCCGCAACCGCAGCTATCCACGATCGAGCGAAAGATGCGAATAAAGTACCGATTATTGCCTTGACCGCCAACGCGATCGATGGCGATCGGGAACGTTGCATCGCGGCCGGAATGCAGGATTACCTTAGCAAGCCCATTTCTGTCGAGAAGCTTCATGGGACGCTAACGAAATGGCTCGGAGCCGCGCATAACGGTAAAGCGGATTATGGTTCGGTTTCGATCGATACTGCTTCACTGAATAACATTCGGCAGCTGCAAGGCGTTGGCGGCGACAAGATGGTTAGGCGGGTAGTCGGTCTGTACCTTGAGAATTCGTCAATGCTGGTTGAAGATTTGCGCGGAGGATTGTCGCAGGGTGATGCGGAAGCCGTGCGCCGGGGTGCACACGCGTTAAAATCCAGCAGCCAGAATGTCGGCGCTTGCGCGCTTGCAACCCTTAGTCAGAAACTCGAGGAAATGGGGCGCAGCGGCGAACTCGTGGACACCGAAAAATACATGGGCGAGCTGGACAAGTTGTATCCGCAAACCGTGCTCGCTCTCAAGGCGGCAATCCAGCAGGTGGGTGAATGCTAGTACGTAGCGAGTCCAAACCGACCGTTATGGTCGTAGATGACGACCCCGCAACTCTGCACGTATTAAACCGTACTTTTACTCATGACGGATTTTCCGTCATTGAAGCAAGCAATGGCCAGGAGGCTATTGATGCATTCAAACAATCACGCCCTGACGTGATTCTCATGGATGTCGAGATGCCCGGGATGGATGGCTACCAGGCCTGTTCGGTCATACGCCGTAGCGAGGGGGGAGCCGATCTTCCGGTTGTCATGGTGACAGGACACGACGATTCCGCGTCTATCGATCGCGCGTACGACGTTGGCGCAACAGATTTTATCTCGAAGCCAATCAACTGGTCATTGATTAGCCATCGGCTTCGCTACATCCTGCGTGGCGCCAGGAATTTGCATGCGCTCAGTGTCAGCGAAGCGGAGAATCGGGCGCTGATAGCGGCAATTCCGGATAGCATATATCTAGTCAATGGCGATGGCGTCATTCTGAAGCACCTGAGTGGGGAGAGCCCGTCCGGCGACTGTGACGGCAAAGCGTTGGCCGGAAAAAACATCGTGAGCCTTTTGCCGCTCGGATTGGGCAACGATATCGTTTACAGCATATATTCGGTGCTGTCGACCGGAGTAAACGCGGCGATCGAGTATCAGGTAGAAACGCCCGGTGACGAAGCATGTTGGTATGAAAGTCGGTTTGTTCACCACGGCAACGAAAAAGTCTTGGTCATGATTCGTGACATATCCGACCGAAAACATGCGGAGACAAAAATCCATCGTTTAGCTTACTATGATTCGTTGACCGAACTGCCGAATCGGCCGTTATTTAAAGAGCGGCTTCAGGCAATTTTGCAACGCGCGAGATCTGCCAATGACACTTTAGCGGTGTTCAATATCGATCTGAACAGGTTCAAACGGATCAACGATACCCTGGGCTCGTCGACAGGCGACGCCGTATTAGTGAAGATGGCGACAAGACTATCGAAGTACGTGGATAATCTGTTTCAGGATCAAACGACCGGTACGGCCGAGCCGGATTCCTGTCTCGCGCGTTTCGGTGGAAATGAATTTGCTCTCTTGCTATCAGGGCTATCACATCCGTTTGACTTCACGTTGATTGCGGAACAACTTCGTAAATTGCTTGCAAAACCGTTGATGCTTAAAGGACACGACTTTGTCGTAACAGCAAGTATCGGTGTGGCGACATACCCCGAACATGGGGCATCAGTCGAAGCGTTGTTAAAGAACGCCGAATCAGCGAGGGACGAGGCCAAGCATTTGGGAAGCAACACCCAAAAATTTTATCGAAGTTCGATGAACTCGAGTGTTACAGAATGTTTGAATCTGGAAAACGAGCTTCGTCGTGCCCTGGAAAACGATGAATTGTCGATGTATTACCAGCCAAAGTATTGCGCTAGAACGCTTGAACACAGTGGTGCGGAAGCGTTGCTACGCTGGTTTCATCCAGAGCGAGGAGAAATTCCGCCAACAGCATTTATTCCGATTGCCGAGGAATCGGGGCTCATTACAGAATTGGGGTGCTGGGTTGCAAACGAAGTCTGCGAGCAGATTTCGTCGTGGCAATACTTTGGAATATCGCCGGGCCCGATCGCGATCAATATCTCCGGTCAGGAATTCGGTCTCGGTGATCCCGTCGCGACATTGACTGAGGCGGTTAGCAAAGCCGATATCTCCGCGTCGGCAATGGAACTTGAAATAACAGAGACGGTTCTTATGAGCGACATCCGATCCGTCATGCTGGCTCTGCATGCACTCCGGGAGGAGGGTTTTAGCCTGGCGGTCGATGATTTTGGCACCGGCTATTCATCCCTTCGCTATCTCCAGAAGTTTCCGATTGATGTGCTCAAGATCGATTCCTCTTTTGTACATGATGTCGAAAGAAATACAGACAGTCGCGCAATATGTACCGCCATCATCGCATTGGCTCGGAGCCTGGGACTGAAAGTGGTAGGCGAGGGCGTGGAGAGCGATTGGCAGCTTGAATTCCTGAAACGACAGACATGTAACACGGTGCAGGGATTTTTGCTAAGTAAGCCTCTCTCACCGGATGATTTCGCCGACCATCTGCAACGCGGTTTGCCACAAATCAAGTCTATTGATCGCATTATCCAGTTGTCATCCCGTAGGTAGATATCTCCGCAATTTCAAAGTTACCTGTAGCCAAAGCCACCAGCTACTCGTCACCGGAGCTGCAGTATTTCTTCTGTCTCTCCCAAAAAAACATCCTTTGCATGCAAGTCGGCCATATACAAGTATTGGTGATAGAGTCCGACAACATATTTGAGTTCGACTGACCTGCTATCCCTCCCTCTTATTCGTCCGGTTTGATTTTGTTGCCATTTTTCCGAGAGGTCGGTTAGCCTCCGGACATGATTAACTGGTTGGGAATTATCTTCGGACCGGTGGGAGCCGCAATGCGTTGTCGGCATGATCTGGCGACTGAGAACCTGGCTCTTCGGCAGTAATTAGCGGTTATGAAGTATCAGTGCCCCAGACCCAGACTCACCGATACGGATCGTACCTTCTGGGTATTTCTGTCGCGAATCTGGTCAGACTGGCATGTCTCACTTCACATCGTTAAGCCGGAAACCGTCGTTCGCTGGCACCGTCAGGGTTTTCGCTACTACCGGCGTTGGAAAATCCGCCACCGAGGTCGTCCGAAGGCCGTTCCCGAAATCCGAGCGTTGATCCGCCGAATGTGCGGACCCAATCCGTTGTGAGGCACACCTCGGGTCCACGGTGAATTGCTGAAGCTCGGGATCGAGGTCTCGGAAACCACCGTGTCCAAGTACATGATCAAGCATCAGAGGCCGCCGTCCCAGAATTGGCGAACATTCCTACGGAACCACACCAAGGAGCTGATTGCTCTCGATTTCTTCACCGTCCCTACGGCGACATTCAGGGTCTTATTCGTGCTGGTCATCTTAAGTCATGATCGTCGGCGAATTCTGCACTTCAACGTCACGGAGCATCCGACGGCGGCATGGACAGGCCGACAGCTCCTGGAGGCGTGTGGGACAGACAATACACCGTGGTTCCTCGTCCGTGATCGAGATGCGATCTATGGCGAGACATTCCGGCGCCAGGTCACAGCGCTCAAAATCCAGGAGGTTCCAACCGCACCGCGCTCACCTTGGCAAAACGCGTATGCCGAACGAGTGATTGGCTCCATCCGGCGAGAGTCCTCAATCACATGATCGTATTGGGCGAACGTCACCTCAGGCGAATACTTCGGAGCTACGTAGATTATTCCGATGAGACTCGAACTCACCTCTCATTAGAGAAGGACACGCAGGAGGGACGCCCGATGCAACGGCCAGATCAGGGCAGAGTGCCTGAGTTCAAACGTGTTGGCGAACTACATCATGAGTACGTTCGCCAAGCTGCTCGATTACGGCTTCGGAATGAATAAACGGGAGGGACAACCTGACTCCTTTCTTGCCTTGCCGTTTGCGGAAATACGCCATCGAACTCTCTGACCAATTTGCGTGTAATTGTATCCCTTGTGCGACAAATGAGCGACAAATGAGCGACAAAAACAAATACAGCCGCTTGAAGTGAGCAGCAGAAATGGTGATAAGTGGTTGTTTTTATTGGTGGTGATGGGCGGACTTGAACCGCCGACCTACGGATTATGAATCCGTCGCTCTAACCGGCTGAGCTACATCACCAATTCTTGAATTCAGCGTCTCGCGAGGAGCGCAGTTTGCTTTGGGCGTGCAACCGAGTCAAGACAACGCGCATGCCCTGGTTTTGCTGAATTCGCTCCCGGTCTTTCACATCACACTGATAGAGAATCCCTAAACGTTACCAATTGCCGAGATATGGCCTCTTTCGATGAATTGCCGTTCGTAGCAATGTTGCCGACAACTCAGAGATTCGGTGCAGATTGTTGATTCGCGAACCATCGGTTTGACTGGGATACTACCAATAATTACTATTTATTGGTAACTCAGATCTGGAATTCCTATGGCAAAGAATACGAGTGTCGCGATTGGCAATCATTTCCAGCGTTTCATTGAAAGGCAGGTGAAACAAGGTCGTTTTGGCTCCGCCAGTGAAGCCATCAGAGCCGGACTTCGACTCCTGGAAGAGCATGAGGCGAAATTCGAAGCATTGCGGGTCGCTGTTCAGGAGGGGATCGATAGTGGACCGGCCGAAGATTTCGATTTCGATGACTTCATCAGTCGCAAGGAAGGACTAGCGAAGGATGTGCAATTACAGGCTACGTCCCAAGGCAAAAAACGATCTTGATAGAATTACGCATCCTGCACAGGAGGATGGATGTGGACAGTCGCATTTTTTGAATGTCGCGTAACCTGCAAATCAGACATTGAATCGAAAGTGAATCACATCGCCTTCCTTGACGACGTAGTCCTTACCTTCGAGCCTGAGGCGGCCTGCCTCCTTTGCGCCCTGTTCTCCGTTGCCGCTGACGAAGTCAGCGTAGCTGATGACCTCGGCACGAATAAAGCCTTTCTCAAAATCGGTGTGGATTTCCGCTGCGGCTTTCGGCGCCACGGCACCGATGCGTGTGGTCCACGCGCGAGCTTCCTTCGAACTTGCCGTGAAAAAGGTTTGCAGGCCGAGCAATTTGTAGCCACAGCGAATGACGCGATCCAGGCCGGGTTCTTCAAGTCCCAGTTCTGCCAGAAACTCGGCCTTGTCGGCATCATCCAGTTGTGCAATTTCCGCCTCGATTGCCGCGCAGATGACGACGACTTCCGCACCATCTTGCCGTGCGAGTTCGCGGACAGCATCCACGTGTGGGTTGTTTTCAAGCCCGCCTTCGTCGACATTGGCGATGTACATTACGGGCTTGGCGGTCAGCAGTTGCAGCTCTCGCATAAACGGCCGCTCGTTGTCCGCAAGATCGAGTGAACGAATGGGCAGTGCCTCATCAAGGTGTGTTTTCATTTTTTTCAAAAAGTCGCGATAGGCAATTGCTGTTTTTTCATTCGCTTTCGCGTTACGTTCGGCTTTGTATAGCTGCTTTTCGACGGATTCGAGATCAGCCAGGGCGAGCTCGATGTTGATTGTCTCAATGTCATCGATGGGGTTTATCGATCCGGAAACGTGGCTTACATCATCGTCATCAAAACAGCGGACGACGTGTGCGATCGCATTCGTTTCCCGGATACTTGCAAGAAACCGGTTACCGAGCCCCTCGCCCTTGGACGCACCGGCCACAAGACCTGCGATATCGACAAACTCCATTGTTGTCGGAACCGTTTTTTGAGGTCTGACGATACTTGAAATGATCTGCAAACGTGGGTCGGGCACAGGGACGACACCGACATTCGGTTCGATAGTGCAGAAAGGATAATTCTCCGCCGGGATTTCCGCCGCTGTCAGTGCATTGAACAGGGTCGATTTACCGACATTGGGCAGGCCAACGATACCGCAGGTGATGGCCACTGGTCAGGAATCGGTCGTTGTGTGAAGACGGGTCATCGCTGCCTCGATGCCATCTTCTACCAGCGTGGGTACGACATCTGCGGCGTCGTCCATATTGCGTCGCATGGCTTGCTCCACCTCGGCAGAAGCACGCTTGAGAACGTAATCTGTCACCAGGTCCTTGTGACCGGGATGACCAACGCCGATGCGCAGGCGCATGAAGTCGGATCCGGTGTGCTTGATAATGTCGCGTAATCCGTTGTGCCCGCCGTGACCGCCGCCTTTCTTCAGGCGAACAGTGCCTGGCGGCAGGTCGATTTCGTCGTGCGCGACCAGCAGATCGCTGACAGCAAGACGGTAGTATTCGAGCACGCCAAGAACGGGCCCGCCGCTCAAGTTCATGTAGCTCTGCGGTTTAATGAGCCAGACATCGTTATCGGAGATTTGAATGCGGCAGATCTCCGCATCAAATCGCTTTTCATAACGAAATTCCGCGCCGGCGCGGCGTGCAAGCTCGTCGACAAACCAGAAGCCGGCGTTATGCAGCGTACGCGCGTGACGTTCCTCGGGATTGCCGAGGCCCGCGATCGCTGTCAGATACGTGGTCAATACATTGACCTGCGATGCACAGATTACTCGTCAGTGGTCTCGGTCTTGGAATCGCCCTCGGCAGCGGCTCCCTCTGCTGGCGCTTCGCCCTCTTCGCCCTCTTCGCCCTCAATTGCCTCAAGCTCTTCTTCCTCCGGAACCTCTTCTTCGATGATCTCTTCCTTGATGATATGAATCGAGACGATTGGCTGGGCCTGTTCTTCCTCAACATGCGCAAGCGCGACAATCTCAACACCGTCCGGAACCTTGATATCGGTCAAATACAGCATCTCGTTCAATTCGAGCTGCGAAATATCGACGTCCAGATATTCGGGCAGGTCTTTGGGCAAACAGGTCACCTCGACGTCGGTCACCATCTTGGTGACGGTACCGCCACCCTCTTTGACACCGACGGCTACGTCTTCGCCGAGATAGTGGATCGGGACGTTCATCTTGATGTGCTTGTCCTCGACAATACGTTGCAGATCCAGATGCAGGATCTGCCGCTTGGCGGGATGACGCTGCACGTCCTTGAGAATCGCTGCCTGGCTTTTCTCGCCGACCTTGATGCTGAGAATGCTCGAATAGAACGACTCGTTCTCGAGCTGACGAACGACCTTGCTGTGGTCGAATGTCAGGGCACGCGGCGGACGGCCGGCACCATAGATGATTGCAGGAACTTTACCTTCAAGACGCAGGCGGCGGCTCGCACCTTTCCCCTGATCTTCCCGATAGTCTGCAATCAGATCGAATTCCTGACCCATGAGAGTTCTCCGATAACTGATTGTTTATAAAGCTGTTTCCAGCTTCCATTAATCATCCCGATCGCGACCAATCGGGACAAGGGCGCGCATCATAGCTGACAGGGGATTAGCTCGCAATCGGGGACAGACCCCGGGACGGACCCCGGGACGGACCCCGGTTAGTCGACGTAGAGTGAGCTGACCGATTCCTCGTCGCTGATACGGCGCATAGTTTCCGCCAGGAGTTCGGCCGTCGAGAGTTGCCGGATTTTGTCGCAGGCCTCGGCGGATTCGCTCAAAGGAATCGTGTCGGTGACGACTAGCTCGTCTATTTCGGATTCACCAATGCGGGAAACGGCCGGTCCGGATAAGACAGCATGGGTAATATAGGCGACGACCACTTTTGCACCTTTCCCCTTGAGTGCGCTCGCGGCCTGGCATAGCGTGCCGGCTGTATCGACCATATCATCGATCAGCACACAGGCTTTGCCGTCGACCTCGCCGATGATGTTCATGACTTCCGACTGATTGGCTTTGGCGCGTCGTTTGTCGATGATAACCAGGTCAGCATCGTCAAGTCGTTTTGCCAATGCCCGGGCGCGTACCACGCCGCCAACATCGGGCGAGACAACGACCATGTCATCGTATTTCTTCTTCCAGACATCACCGAGCAGAACCGGTGAGGCGTAGACGTTATCGACGACGATATCGAAGAAACCCTGAATCTGATCGGCGTGCAAGTCGACGGTCAGCACACGGTCGACGCCGGCTGTGCCGATCAGCTTGGCGACCAGTTTGGCCGTAATCGGTACCCGGGATGATCTCGGCCGCCGGTCCTGGCGCGCGAATCCAAAGTAGGGAATCACGGCGGTGATCCTCGCGGCCGAAGCCCGCTTGACGGCATCGACCATGACCAGCAGTTCCATGAGATTCTCCGGCCCCGGCGGACAGGTGGACTGAATGATAAAGGTCTCGCGGCCCCTGATATTTTCGAGTATCTCGACGCTGATTTCGCCGTCGCTGAACCGGCCGACGAAGGCTTTGGCCAGCGGAATATGCAGGATCCGTGCTATGTCATGGGCCAGTTTCGGGTGCGCGTTCCCGGAAAAGATTGCCATCGTTGCAGGATCCATGACCCTATCTCACCTCGTGTGTCGATTTTTCAGCGCTGCAGCAGCGTTGAATGTGGCTGGGGTGGCAGGATTCGAACCTGCGCATGACGGGATCAAAACCCGTTGCCTTACCCCTTGGCTACACCCCATCTGCTACACCGTCTGATCGTTATGGTGGTATGCGATTAACCGTCGCGCGCAATTGTGAGGCGCGGCGAAAGAGGTGTCAACGACGAGTCCCAGACCATCGGTTCGGCTAGTGGAAGGTCCAGTTATCGATGACCAGCCGTACCTTGTTGTCGGCCGAAACCGCCGATAGCCGCCGTGGCATCGGCTGCCCCCCGCCGTCACGATACTGCGCGATTTTGATGAGCCAGCTGCCCTGCTTGAGCGACGCCAGCTGCCCGTCCTCATTGAATTCAGTGTCGGCAGGCACTGCGGGATCCGGTATGCCGAGTGCCCAGTAACGCAGGCTGGTCACCGGGATCGTCCAGCCGAACATCGCCCGAAGATCAAACTCAGGATCCTGAAGTACCGTTTCCTTGCCGTCCTTGTCTGTAACAGTTACGCGTCGGCTGTCTCCTTCAATGCGAACCGAACCGAATCCGAGCGGGCCACTGACCGTCAAGCGAAAATCATTGTCGTTTTGTGCATAACGGAGCTTGCCATTGAAGCCTTCATTGCCGGCACTGACGCCGATACGGCCCTTAAACTCCCAGTCGGCCATGCCGGCAAGAATCCGCGGGCGGGCCTCCCAGTCGGAACGCTCCGGCAAGCCGACGCCGCGTTGTGTAGCGCAGCCTGCAATCGCCAGCAATGACAGCGCTAATGTTATGTATCGGGCGGTAGACTCAGGCCGCATGTAAGGGTCTTATCAACGTTTTTCAGGAAATACGTGCTCGCGGACATCATTTAACAGCTTGTTGTCGGGGTTCAAAAGCTCCGCTTCCTCGAGGACTTTCAATGCTTCGTCCTGCCTGTCAAGTTTTGCGAGTACCTCGATGATGTGAGACGCGACTTCGGGATCTTTGAGTATCGCGTATGCCCGTTGCAACTCTTCGAGGGCGCGTTCATTTTCTCCAAGGCGAAACAGCACCCAGCCATAACTGTCGATGATGGCAGCACTGTCCGGATCAAGCTTCAGCGCTTTCTTGATCAGTTTTTCCGCTTCCGCATATTTTGCAGTCCGATCAGCCAGGGTGTAACCAAGTGCATTGAGCGACATGGCACTATCGGGCCATCGCTTTAGTGCTTGCCGGTACTCCTTGATGGCATCGTCGACACGATCCATGCGTAACAGGAGTTCCGCCTTGCCGAGTGCTGCGCCCTCGTCGTCCGGCCGGTAGTCGATGACGCGCTCGTAGGCCTCGAGCGCCTCAGGGTAACGTTCCAGGGAAGAGAGAACCTGGGCCTCCGCCGCGATCATATCGATCGCGAAACTGGGGTTGTCGGCACCAAATCGCCGCAGATGCTCCAGCGCTTCATCGGTCTTGCCTTGCCGAACCAGTATGGCGCTGACCCGTCGTTGCGAATTCAGGGCGTTGCTTCCCCGTTTGACCTGCGAATAAAGGCGAACGGCCTGCTCATGCTCGGACCGTCGATCTGCAATCCGGCCGAGATAATAGAGCGCGTCCATCGTGTAATGACCGCTCGCGAGCACGTCCTCGAAATCGGCCCATGCGACATCAAGATTGTCCAGGCGAAAATTGATGATCGCCATCAGGCGTAAGGCATCCGTTCGCGCCGGCTGTTCGAGCAAAATCTGGTTTACCTGGCTGAGCGCGTCGTCATCCCGGCCCGCCGACAGCAGCATGATTGCCAACTCCATCCGCGCCTCGGGATCAGGATCGGGATCATCACCAACGATTCTCGAGGTGTAGTCGATCGCGCCTGCCTGATCACCGGCAAGCAGCATTGCCCGCGCTTTTAATAAGTGTGCCTGCAACCAGTCAGGCTTCAACTCGAGTGCGCGGGATGCACGTTCGATGGCCTCTTCGGAATCACCCGCCTGAAGTGCCATTACGCCGGCCGCATATTGCGCCGACGACGAGTTCTTGTATGGCTTGGCAAGTTGCCGCATCAGCTTATCGGCATCTTCGGCGTTTTCCTGAGACAGGAACGGTATCAGCGAAACCAGTCTCTCGTCCGGCGGTTGCTCGCCACGCTTGAGCAGGCTCTTAAAGGCGCGTCGCGAGGCCCTGATGTCACCGAGTCGCAGCTGAAGCTGGGCGATATAGAGGAGCGCCTCGTCGCTGTCCTCATCAAGCTTTAGCCAGCGTTGTGCCGAGCGAAGCGCTTCCTCATTGAAGCCATAACTGAAAGAAACGCGGGTTGCCTTGGCAGCCACGTCGACATTTTTGCTGAGTTCGGCGGCCTTTCGGTATTCCGCAGCGGCCTTCTTATATTCCTGCCGCTGCAGCGCAATCTCGGCCTGCTGCAGATGCTCGCTGGCCTCTTCGCTTGCCGTATCGGCAATGGCGTGATTTGTCGCCAGGCTCGCCAACATCATCGCCATAATGGGCCAGACTAGCGATGTTTTACGCACACCAGGGCGCCTGTTTCCAATGTTTGCCATCAATACTGCAGCCGATCGTCCGTTCCAAGCCAACAGAGACAAGCAACTGCACCGTAAGTTCGCTTATCATATGCGCTGATTCTGTAAGCAATTCTCAAAAAACGTCCCATGCCGCTGCAAATTTTCGGGCTGAACCATAACACGGCACCTGTCGAAATACGTGAACAGGTCGTATTTTCGGGTGATGCCGTTCCCCGGGCTTTGTTACAGCTACTTGACCTGGACGGTATTGACGAGACCGTCTTACTGTCTACCTGCAACCGTACCGAGTTTTATGTCGTATCGAGCGAGGGCGGCACCGAGGTCCTCGAAACGTGGCTGCAAAATGACCAGAATCTAAATGCTGAGGCGCGCAAAGCCCTGTTTACACTTGAAAAGGACGACGCAATCAGGCACATCTTCCGGGTCGCCTGCGGCCTGGACTCGATGGTGCTCGGCGAGCCGCAGATTCTCGGTCAGCTGAAAGACGCGTATAGACAAGCGCAACAGGCCGGTTCGGTCGGCAGTCAGCTAAGCCGCCTTTTCCAGCATACTTTTTCAGTCGCGAAGAAAGTCCGCTCCGACACCGATATTGGCAGCAGTCCCGTATCCGGTGCTTATGCGGCCGCGACGCTCGCCAACCAGTTTTTTGCCGGCTTCAGTCAACACACGGCCCTTTTGATCGGCGCCGGCACGACCATCGAACTCGTCGCTAAACATCTTGCGAGAAAGGGTATCGGCCGCATGTTCGTCGCTAATCGCGACATCAACCGGGCACAGGCTCTCGCCAGTCAGTTCGGCGGATTTGCGTTGCCTCTTTCGGAGATTGAAGGGACGCTGCCCGATGCAGACATCCTGATCAGTTCAACCGCGAGTACCGAGCCTGTTATCTCGCTCGAGCAAATGACAAAGGCAGTGCAGGCGCGCAAACACAAACCGGTATTCGCGGTCGATATTGCCGTACCGAGAGACATAGACCCGGAGGTCAGCGCGCTCAAAGACGTCTTCCTGTACACGATTGACGATCTCAACAAGGTCATTATCGAAGGACAAAGCAGCCGGGAGGCTGCGGCCGTCGATGCCAATCGAATCCTCGATGACGAGATCCGGCGGTATCTCACCATGGAGCGAAGCAAGGAGGTCGCGCCGATTATTACCGAACTGCGCGATCAAGGAGACGCGATCAGGAATGCAGTGCTGAAGCAAGCGCGGCTTCGATTGAAGAAAGGCACGGACAGCGATGAGGTCCTTGAATACGCAACCGCAGCCTTGATGAAGAAAATGCTGCTCCAACCCAGCGTGCGGTTACGCGAAGCGGGTGAGCTTTCTGACAAGGATATGATCAAGGCTGCACGCGCGCTCTTCGGTCTTGCAAAAAAGAAAGCTTGAGCAATCGGAATATTGCAGGAATGAAAGCATCCATCAGAAACAGGCTTGAATCCGTTCGCGATCGACGCGAAGAATTGTCGGGACTGCTGTCCGATCCCGACATCATCAATGACCAGAACCAGTTTCGTGATTTCGCGCGTGAATACTCGAAGCTGGAGCCCGTCGTTGGCTTATTTCAGAAATACGAATCGCTTGGCGAGGACATCGCCGCCGCCGAGGAGATGGTGGGCGACGCCGACGAAGAAATCCGCAAGATGGGTCAGGAAGAGCTGGCTTCTCTGAACGAATGCCGCGACGCACTGTTGCTGGATCTGCAGAAGGCACTGATTCCGCCGGACCCGCGCGATGACAGCAACGTCTATCTCGAAATACGGGCGGGTACGGGCGGTGATGAAGCTGCGATTTTTGCGGGCGATCTTTTTCGCATGTACTCGAAATATGCCGAAGCAATGCATTGGTCGCTGGAGATTGTCAGCGCACGGGAAGGTGAGCATGGTGGCTATAAAGAGATCATCAGCCGTATTTCCGGCAACGGCATTTACGCCCGACTGAAGTTCGAGTCCGGCGCACACCGGGTGCAACGCGTGCCGGCCACCGAGTCACAGGGGCGTATCCATACCTCCGCCTGCACGGTGGCCGTGCTGCCCGAAGCAGACGAAGTCGAGGAAATCGAAATCAACACCACTGACTTGCGCGTCGACACTTATCGAGCCTCCGGCGCAGGCGGACAGCACGTTAACAAGACCGATTCCGCTGTCCGGTTGACTCACTTGCCGACAGGTATCGTCGTCGAGTGCCAGGACCAGCGATCCCAGCACAAGAATCGCGCGCGCGCGATGTCGCTACTGCAGGCAAAGCTGCTGGATGCGGAGCTAGCGCAACGTGCAAGCGAGCAGGCTGAAACCCGTAGACTGCAGGTGGGTTCCGGCGATCGTTCGGAACGGATCCGCACCTACAACTATCCGCAGGGCCGGGTGACGGACCACCGCATCAACCTGACTCTATATAAACTCGCCGAGGTCCTGGAAGGCGACCTCGACCAGGTCATTCAACCTCTCGTGAGTGAATATCAGGCAGATCAGCTCGCGGCGATTAATTGAGTAACAATGAACGACGTCCGGCGCCTGTTGGAATGCATAGGCCACACGCCACTGATTCGTCTGAATCATCTATCTGACGCAACGGGCTGTGAGATCCTCGGCAAAGCCGAGTTCATGAATCCGGGTGGCTCTGTCAGGGGACGGGCGGCACTCGGCATGATGCCCG
>Ga0164320_10000371_pt1 | contig 14347 bp, 10 predicted proteins | sample GuaBasSediGuay11_FD_113736 | JGI IMG/M metagenome (GOLD analysis project Ga0164320, IMG submission 113736) | Subseafloor sediment microbial communities from Guaymas Basin, Gulf of California, Mexico - Guay11, Core 4567-28, 0-3 cm | ecosystem: Environmental > Aquatic > Marine > Hydrothermal...
GCCAGCCTGCGTGCAATGCTTGCCGAGGTGCCTGGGGTTAGCGTCCACGGTATCGGCGGGCGCCAACGCGGTATCGGAACATTCTCAGTTGCCGGGGACGAATCGAGCGAGCTTGAAACCAGGCTACGGCAGCTTGGCATCAACGTCAGTATGACGACACCGAGCAGCACCCTGATCGATGCGACCCGGCGCGAGTTGCCGGACATGGTGCGCAGCTCCGTGCACTACTACAACCAGGACTCGGAACTGGAAGCCCTGGTGAACGCCGTCGCGGAGATCGCTCGCCACGCGCCGGACTAACCTGCATATTTCACAGGAATCGGCACTCTCCAGGTGATCGGAGGGTTGATCAAAAAGGTTCTCGCCGAGGCGCGGAGACGCGGAGAACGCCGAGGCCATTTTTCATGCTGGGTGCCCCGGGTTCTCTCTTCAAATTTTACAGATCCCCTGCATTTCTCGGCGCACTCTGCCGCTCTGCGCCTCGGCGAGAACCTCCCTGGGAATCAATCCGGTTAAGGGCGCGTTCAGATTTCCTCGACGATCGCGCTCATCATGTCACGCACCTGGCCGGCAACTGAGTGCAGTTGATCGTTATCGATACCCTGCATCGAGGCGACGGGATCGATTGCGCTGACCTCAATGCCGCCTTCGACTTGGCGCAGAATCACGTTACAGGGGAGCATCGCGCCGACGCGCGGCTCCATGCCGATGGCCTGGTACGCCATCTGCGGGTTGCAGGCGCCGAGAATGCGATAGGCATCCATGTCGACATCGATTTTCTTTTTCATGGTCGCCTGCACATCAATTTCGGTGAGGACACCGAAGCCGTGCGAGGCCAGCGCCGCGCGGGTTCTGCGATCGACTTCTTCGAGGTCGGAAGATTCTATCAGGCGGTCAATGGTGTAGCTCATAGCGGTTATCTCTCGGGCTGTCAGGTTTGCGGAATTACGGGGCACTCAAAATACGCGATTGGGGAGCAGTAATCCAGCCTGTTCGAAAGGAATATTCTTATAGTGGTAACAAGATAGTTTATACCACCGAAGCCAGCCAGTTTCTATGGGCAGGGCTGATCAAAAAGGTTCTCGCAGAGGGGCAGAGTGCGCTGAGAAATTCAGGGGATCTGTGAAATTTGCAAAGAGAAATCCGTGACGTCCACCGTGTAAAATACCCTCAGCGCTCCCTGCGGTCTCCGCGCCTCCGCGAGAACCTTTCCTGGGCTAGTGTCGCTCCTTTGACATGATGGTGTAGATTGCGCGGTCGAACACCGAGGACGATTGGACGTTTTTGACGCGGCCGGCGCGTAATTCCATGGCGAGGCCGCTAATCGTGAGGTTACGCACCTTTTTCCCCTGGCGATTGACGAAAACCAGGTTGCCGGTGACGTTGCTCTTCCAGGACAGCCTTGCGATCAGGATTTTTGACTCTGATTCCACGAATTCGACCCAGTTGCCGATTTCGATCGCCAGCGCCTGTTCGAGGTAGTTTTCGGATTCGTCGACCAGCTCATGAAAGTCGTCAGTATCGGAAGACAGTACGATTTCCTCTTTGACCTTGATCTCTCCCTCTTTGACGCCCGAGGTGAACTGGTTGAGATCATCGATGACGTCACTGGTCGATGCGGCCGAAATGATGGTAATCGAATCGTCGTCTTCCTCGTTTTCGACGACTTGAACCTCGCCGCTAGCGTCCGTGGTGAATTCCAGGTCGATCACCTCGGCGGGATCGATTCCCTGAGCCCGGGCGAACGCCGCGGCGCCGCCATCTTCCGGCCATACCGTCTGGTCATCGACGCGCGTGACGATATTTTTCGAAGTCTGCTTGACGGCCCTGGCGTGCTCTTTGGCGAGCATCTGGTAGATACGGTTTTGCACCTCGGTACTGATATTGACCAGTTCCATGCCTTTTGACAGTGCTCGCAGCAATGCCGGGATAGTCTTGATAATCTTGACGCGCTCGTCTTCGCGGAACTTGGGGATCAGCGTCCACACGAAGGTGGTCGAGATCCGTTTCAGGTTGCGCCAGTGATTCGACGATTCGCCCAGTGACAGGTAGGCGTTGAACAGTACCGAAGTCCAGGTGGTTTCGAGAAAATCGGTTACCTCGAAACTCAGGTTCCGATTCCTGGTGAGCTTGTCGATCACATGAGCGGCGGCATCCTGGGCCGCCTGAATCTGCAGGTCTTTTTGCTGTTCCTGCTGTTGCAGCGCCTGTACTGCTTTATCCGATTCCTGGCTTTCCTCGTTGACAAAGTTTTCGAAATTGATGAGGGCTTCTTCAAATACGCCGATATCATCGTCGAACTCATCGATCAGGAAATTGACGATTTCTTCAGCCTTGTCGATGAGTGCCTGCTGGTCGCCATTGTTGTCGCTCCAGCCCAGCGAGGCGCGCGAAATGCTGTCGAGCAGCTTGCGCGCGGGGTGCTTCTTCTGATTGAAAAAATCCTTGTCGATGATGGCGACCTTGAGCATGGGAATTTGCAAGCGGCCGATCAGTACCTTGATCGGCGTCGGCAATGCTTTGTCGTCAAAAAAGAAATCGAACAACATCGACACTACATCGATGGTTTGATTGTCGGTGCCGTCGAAGCGGTGTCCGTTTTGCTGCCTGAAGTCGACCAGTTGCTGTTGCGTGGCGGATCTCAGGTTTTTCGGATCGAGCTGTTCCAGGGGCTGATTCGTCAAGCTGTTGTTCTGCAGGTCCGACAACGCCCTGACAAAGTCCGCGGCTGTTATAGGGGATAGCGCCTGTCCGCCGGTTTCCGCGGAAAGACTGCCCTGTACGCTACTGACAACGGGGACTACCTGTTGCAGAGCTGCGAACAGGTTACCATCGGCGCTTGCGGCAACGCCGACCACTCCGGCGGGAAGCGCCTGCGCGGAATCGTTTTTAATGCGATTGGCCATGAAACGAGTCGTCTGTTTCATGCGCTCCTGGTCGGCCTTGAAACCCGGTAACACGCCTTTCTCGACAAATAGTTGATTCACTTCCTTGTAAAAGTGGCCCAGGTTATTGATGACGTAGCGCTCAAACAGTTTGTAAAAGATCAGTTTGGCCTGGATGTCGGTATCCAGCAGTTCCGAGGCGCTGTGAAAACTGTCGCAGATGGCCCTGGGGTCGAGCGGATTTTCGTCCTGTTCCAGTTCCTTGCGTTTCAACACCAGCTTGAGTCGCTCGGTCACCGCGAACAGTTCGTCTTCGAAATGCGGCCGCGCGCGTGAAATCATGTTGTCGATCGCGATGTTGTCTTCAACGTCGTCGAGTTCGATAAGCGTCAACTCATCTTCGTCGTCATGGTCGTTTGCGGAGGCGCGCGCGGCGCCTGAAACGCGATCGAAACACTGCTGCATTTCGTGATCGAAATGCTGTTTCATGCCATCACGCTTCAACCTGATTTCGCGCATTGCTTCGAAATACATGTTGCGTTCCTTGTCGTTGTCGACCTTGTCCGAGAGTTCGAACAGGGCGTCATCGACACTTTCCATCAACACCCGAATGAGGTCGCTGAGACCTTCCAGGGAAAACCGTTTGACCGAGTTATAGACCGGGTTCTGGGCTGGATTTTTGGCGCCTTTTGCGCCTACGATTTCGAGTTTTGTGGCGAGCATTTTTGTCTGTCTTCCTCGTTTGTCATCCCTGAGTCCTGTCTTGCTTCCTGACTCGAAAACCTGTTTGTCTTAAGGCGTCTGGCTTCGAAAAAGAGTGTGACGCACTTCACAGGTGTGGGGCAGTGAATCAAAGCATAGTCGCAATTCTGGCCGCCATATGACCATTGGTAGCTGAATTTCAACCGTTCGTCGGTAAGCCAGAGGAAAAATGCCCAGGTTTGGCTATGTCGCCGTGTAAACGCCAGTCCACGGGTCGCCTTGAGTTATTGCGCTACCCGTATCCGCTTTCACGGACGCCGTTTCAGAAATACCAGGCGAGTTGCGCGATGAGCGAGGCTCCGACAGAGAGCGGATCCTCGGAAATGCCCGAATCGATACCGCCAAACTCGCTACCGTCATCGCCATACGGCAGGTTCAGCGCCAGCAATAGCTGCAGGTCCTGTTGCAGGTCGTGGCGGCTGAATATCTGCAATAGCATCGAGTCGTCGTCGAGATTTCTGAAAACGCTGGTGGTGAGCAGCCATAGCGGCGTCAACTCGATGGTCGCCGCGGCCGCCAGGTAGTTTTGCGCAAGCGTGAACAGTTCGCCGCGCTCGATGCGCTCCACCAGCTCCGGGTTGTCAGCGAGCGCGAGCGGGTCGTAGTTGCCGTCGTCGATGCCGAAGCCATTGTGAAAGTACTCGATGGTCGTGCTCAGGTTGCGGTCCCAGGCGAGCAGCGCGTACGACCAGCTCAGCACCGCGCTGGTGAACTGGTCGCCATCCTCATCCGTGAGCATGAGGTCGCCACGCCAGATAGCACCCGCGATATCGACACTGCCGCCAACGGCGCCGATGCTCGCGTCATAGTGGTCGGCGACGAGCAGGTCGATCTCGCTTGACCCGGAAAAGATGTGGTACTTGAGCGCGAGGCTGGTGACATCGCTGCTGACATCACCATCGTCGTCGCGCCGGCCGACCCAGACGGCCTGCATATCGTCGCCGCTATCCAGCAGGTATTGTGCATACAGCATGTCGTCACCGGTTTTGTACTCGGTGTCGATGGCGGCAGGGTCGAAGGGGTTAATAAAGTCGACCGGGTTATAAATCAGGCCGTTACCCCAGGACACGGCCTGGCGGCCAATCTTGAATACCGTCTTGTCGGTGGTATGGCCAAGGTAAAGACGGTCTAGCCGATGCGCGACGACGCGATCGTCCTGGTCGCTGATGCGGCTCGACAGGTCGAGCACGCGATGATCATCGTCCACCACTGGCGCGCCGCCGAACCCTGGGGCCGAGTCCTGTTGTAACAGTTCGGTTCGATCGCCCTGTATTGCGAGTAATTGGTAGTCACCTTGCCAGCTCCAGTTATCCGCGCCGCCCGAGAAATTGAGGCGCAGGTCGAAACCGCTGTCACGGGCCGGGTCATCGCTGAATTCCTGCAGCGCGCTGTCGGCGGGGATGTCGACGACCGTTACCCGGGGTTTGAAGTGGCTGCGCAGATCGTAGGCCTGTGCGGCGCCGCAAGCGACGAACAGCAAGAGTGTTCCGGTAAACAACGCCCTCGGCAATTGCCCGAAGCGTCGGACCGCCGAAACGTCGGATCGGAACGCCGCATCGCGCTGCATTGCTCTACCCGAAGCGTCGGACCGCCGGTACGCCGGATCGAAACGCCGCATCGCGCTGCACATCCATGTGCATATCGCGACGTAAAACGCTGAGAGATACGGGCTACTGCGCTTCATCGCTGATGATTTTCCCATCCTGCATCTTCACCAGGCGCCGTGCGTAGGCCATCACGCGTTTGTCGTGGGTGGCTATGACAAAGGTGATCCCGTGGTTTTCATTGAGACTGGCAAACAATCCCATCAGGTGGGCCGCGGCGACGCTGTCGAGGTTAGCGGTGGGCTCGTCGGCCAGCACCAGGTCGGGTTGCGAAACGATGGCACGCGCAACCGCGACACGCTGCTGCTGACCTCCGGATAGCTGTGCCGGGCGGCGATCCTCCAGGCCTTCGAGCCCGACCTCGGCGAGGATCGCGCGCGCTTTGCGCGCACGTTCCGCGGCCGCCACTCCCTGTACCTGCATCACGAATTCGACGTTTTCGCGCGCGCTCAGCACCGGAATCAGGTTGTAAGCCTGGAAAACGAAACCGATGTGGTGCAGGCGCATATCGGCGAGCGCACCGCGTTCGAGTTGGTCGATGCGCAAATCGCCCATGCGAATCTCGCCGCTGTCGGGCGTATCGAGTCCGCCGATGGCGTTCAGCAGGGTCGTTTTGCCGGACCCGGAAGGTCCTGACAGGCATACGAATTCGCCGCCCTCAATGGTGATATCGACGTGATCGAGGCCGGTTATGATTTCGTCACCCTGACGGAAAGTTTTACAGAGTTGGTGGCAGTGTATTGCGCTCATATCGCCTCGTCAGGTGGAATTCAGGGCCCGCACCGGGTCCAGTTTGGCGGCCCGCCAGGCCGGTAAAATGCTGGTCAGTACGCCGAGTAGAATAACGACCGAGTTGGCGAGCAATAAATCGGAAGCAGTCAGCTTCGGGTACAGCATGCTGCTCGCGCCCATCATCGCCATACCCTCGGCGACGACTGAAATATCGAGCCCATCCTGTAGCGGTATTATCGTCGCCAGCGCCAGCCCGTTACCGAGGCCGAGGCCGATCAGCAGCAGCAGCGTGGATTCCATCAGTATCTGGTACAGGATCAGCGCCGGGCGCATGCCGAGCGCCTGGATCAGGCCGATTTCGCGCACGCGTTCAAATATCGCCATCACCAGCGTGTTTACCAGTCCGAAGGAGAGCGCCAGGAAAATGATGATTACCCAGACCAGTACGAAGCCATCCATCATGTTGAACATCGCGGCGAGGTAGGTGTCGATCTCGTACCAGGCGCGAACCTGCAGGTCGGGCGGCGCCTGTTGGCGAAGCTGTCGATAGAGCGGCTCGATTTCGCGGTAGTCTTCACCGACGACGATGATTTGCGAGACCCGACCCTCGATACGCAGCAACCGCTGCAGGGTATCGCGCGCGGCGTAAACATTGAACTCTTCAAGACCGGGCAGCCTGGCGCGGTAGATACCGACGATTCTGAAACCACGCTCGCGGATGTTGTTATCCGGATCCTGGCTCATGACGACGACGCGCTTGCCGAGCCGCGTTTCCAGGCGTTCGGCCAGTTTGGCGCCAATGATGACGCCGCCGTCGAGTGGCGATTCGAAAAACCGACCCTCGCTCAGCAGCGCCGGCAGACCACTGACATCGTCCTCGGCGGCGGGTTCGATGCCGATCAGGTTGATACCGCGCGTTTCGCGTTCGCTGGCGATGACTGCCGGCACCCTGATCCGGGTCGTCCAGCGTTTGCTTTCGAGGCGCTGCAGCAGCGCTTCGAATTCGGCCCCGGGTACAGCGATGCTGTTGGCTACGCTCGGGTCGTCGAGAAAATCGGGGTGTTGAATCTGGATATGCCCCGGCAGGTTGCGAATACCCTGGCTGAGCATGTCATCGACCATGCCGCGCATCAATGCGGTCATGAAAATCATCGCCCATACCCCGACCGCAATCGCACCGAGCATGATGCCGGTGCGCCGATGATTGCGCCACAGGTTACGCCATGAAAGGGTTAACAGTACGCTGAAATGGAGTTTGTGCGCCGCCATGTCAAACCGCTCGCATCGCTTCGATCGGCTGCAGCAGGTTCAGGCGCAGCGCGGGGTAGATAGCCGCCAGCAGGCTGCCGAGCGCGACGATGGCCGGTCCGAGGATAAGCGAGAGCGGCGAAATCACGGGATACATGCGTTCCGGCAGGTTGAATTTGACCGCCATTTCCGCCATGCCGGGATAAGAGAATCCAACCACGCCCAGGTACGCCGTGATGAGACCGCCCAGGGCGATGCCGAGCAGCAGTCCCAGCGCCGTCATCATGCCGGTTTCGAGCATCACCAGGCGCGCCAGGCGTGCCGGTTTCAGCCCCAGCGCCATCATCGTGCCGAACTCGCGGGTGCGTTCCAGCACCGACATCAGCTGTGTGTTGAGGACGCTGAATGCGACCAGCACGATGAGCACGATGTACATGAACCAGGCGCTGGTCATGTCCGCCTGTATGGCCTGGCGCAGGCCCGGCTGCAATTCGTTCCAGTCGCGCGCCACGACCCTGGTGGGGTCGTCGAGCCCGGCCGAGATACGCGCCATCAGTTGCTCGACATCGTCGATGTGCGCGGCGCGGATGGCGATGCTGTGCCCCGCTTGCTGCATCGCGAAGCTGTCCTGGAAGTAACCCAGGTTGACCTGCGCCATTATACGATCGAGATCGGCGATACCCGACTCGAAGATGCCGACTACCGTTACCACACCCGCCGCAAACGAGTCGTCAAGGCCGCTGCCGAGAAAACTGAGCTCATCGCCGATCCCAACCCTGAGGTTGCGCGCCAGGATCGATCCAATCACGATTTCCTCGCGTGCACCGGACTGCAGGTAACGCCCCTCGTTCACCAGGCCGGGGAAAGTGGATACCAGTGGCTCGTGATCCGCGTCGACCCCGAGCAGCTGGATGCCGTGGCTACGTTCGTTGCTGGAGGCGAGCGCAAACCCGGAAGCACGCGCGCTGATGGTCTCCAGCCCAAGTTCGTCACGCAGCTGTTGCGCATTGTCGGCGATGTCCGCCAGGGTGTAACGCATCTTCGGCTGATCCAGGTAGGCGGGGTGTTGCAACTGGATATGTCCGGAGAAGGTTTGCAGGCTGTTATCGATCATCATGTCGTAGCTGCCGAATTGCAGCGAAATCGAAAACACCAGCAAGCTGTTGGAAAAGATCATGGCGCCGACCGTGAGCCAGGTGCGGCGCCCGTGCCGCCACAGGTTGCGCCAGGCCATGCGCAGTACGACGCTCTTCACTGGCGCGGGTTCCTGAGGTTGGAGAGAGTGAACAAACTAGCCGACAATTCGATGTCGAAGTCGATGGCTTCGACGCTCATTTCGGTCCATTCCCGTTCTGTTTCGAGCTTGTGCATGCGCATGCGCGAAGCGATGTAGCGGCCATCCATGAGTGCGATTTCGGTGGCATTCATTTCCTTCACCAGGACGTCATCCTGATCGCGAAATTCGTGGCGCAGCATGACGTAATCATCGCGAATGACAAGGATTTCCCGACCCCAGACGACTGCCGCGTCCTCGTGCGGGATCGACTCGATGGTATAAACAAGGTGATCGTCCCGGGTTTCGGTGCTGATCAGCCGATGGTCGTATTGATCGATGATGTCGGTCGACTTGCTGATGTCCTTGTTGGAAAAATCACTGCCCATCCAGCTCTGGTTCATCATCGATGGGGGTACCCTGAGGATGCGGTTGATCTTGGGTGAGTAGGTCCACATGTTCTGATCCTGGATCAATGTGCCATTGCCGGCGTCGCGCCTGGGTTCGGTTACGCGTACCAGCGATAGCTTGTCGCCCTCGGTCCAGGCCTGCATCGAAAAGCTGCGCTGCCAGTCCTCGCGGTGTATGGTCATGGTCATTTCGGAATACGAGGTTAGCCCGCGCCAGTGTTCCATGGCGGCGCGAATCAGGTCGCGTGGTTGCGGGGCGTCGGTCGCCAGCGCGATGCCCGATGCCGGCCCTGTCGATAGCGCCAGCAGTATTAACAGGCGGTTAAAAACACTTGTTATCGATTTGAATCCTGGTGTCGGCATTGCCGGTCTTGTCTCCATTGCGCCCTGCTAAAATGATGCGAAATCGGGTCGTCCCAATGCCGCAATACTATCAGTGTGACAGCCCGATATTTACCTGTCCTGAACAAAGAATCTGCAGAATAGGATATTATGATTGTTACCTGGACGTCACCGTTGAGCCAGGTCAATTCGTTTTTCGATATGAGTGCTAGATTTTCGAACCTGGCGGAGTATATTGACACCAACCCGTTTTGAGGAGCAAGCGACCATGAGCAATGACGTCAAGGAAAACCTGAAGAGCCAGTCCACCTGGATGCGTGGCCTGTACATGTTGATTTATGCCTTTTTCTACACTATCGCCGAGATCGTGCTGTTCGCGATAATTATCTTTCAGTTTCTGCTCAAGCTGTTTAGCGGCGATACCAATGATCGCCTGCGCAAGTTGGGGCAGGGGTTGAGTACCTATATCTACCAGATACTGCAGTACATGAACTTTAACAGCAACTACCAACCCTATCCTTTCGGCGCCTGGCCGAAAGGCGAGCCCAAAACCGCCAGGCTCGAGGATCCGTCGGCTTCGACTGACTCCTGAGGCACGCTAGGTTTTCTGCCGCGCCGCGATCATGCCGGCCGCCACGATCAGGAGTATGCCGATCGATACCGGCATTGCGGGCGTCTCGGCGAAGATTACGAAGCCCCAGATCGCGGCGAAGCCGACGTAGCTGAAATCGAAGATCGCGACCGTCGACGCCGGGCCTTTTTGGTAGGCGAATGCGGCGCCGATACTGCCGGCCATGATGGCGACCGCGAGTATCCCCATGGTGCGCCATTCCTCCAGCCACATCGGTGTCCACGGACCGAACAGGAAGGGGTTCCAGGCGACGAGTCCGGCATCCGGGCTCCACAGTTTCAAGCCCAGCAACGCAATCGAGCCGGTCACAACGAAGCCGAGGTTCAGCCACAGCGACAACACCGCCGGTTTTTCATGGCGGCATTTGCTGCGCGTCAGAATCATCGCGCCGGCATAGAGCACCGCCGATACCAGCGGCAGCGTCGCCCAGACGTTGAAATCATCGGCTTGCGGCTGCAGGATCAGCAGGGTGCCGACGAACCCTGTCACGATCGCCAGCCAGCCGCGCGCGGAAATTTTTTCACCGAGAAACAGCGCGGCGAACAGGGTGATAAACAGCGGCAGGGTGTAGAAAGCGGCGGCGGCCACGGCGAACTCGATGTGCGGTAACGCGGTGAAGTAAAACACCCACATGACGACCAGCAACAGGCTACGCAATAGCGTCCAGGCGAACGCATCGGGTTTGACCGGATCCTCGCAGCTACGAATGCGCGCGAGGTAAACCAGGAAGGGAAGCGTGATCAGCGAGCGCACCAGGAAAATCTGCCACAGCACGAAATTGGCGCTGTGCTGCTTGATCAACGCATCCCCCAGCGAAAGCGCGAAGCATCCCGCGACGATAGCGCCGACGGCCAGTTTCAGATTGTCCGGCTTGGAGTTTTCTAGCATGCGGTGTTGTCACTGGATAGGATATGCGGGGGGGCAGTATACCTATTTCGTCGAGCCACTCGTAAGCCTGGCTGAGCACATTCACCAAATAAGTGTACTGTCCGGCCAGTAGCCGTCTATTGCAGGGGCCGCGGTTGTCACCGGTTGTGCCTGATTACCAGTTCAACCGTCTTTGAAATCAAGAAACCAGGATGCGCGTTTTTTCTGAAGGTTTAAAGGGAGCGACAAATAATCAACTTTCTGAACAATAATCGTAAGCGATGTCACCAAAGCCGGATTTTTGGAAAACCGGCGCCATATTATAACTCGCTTTATGATCGAAGCCTTCATCCCCGGTTTTTGAATACACTGCTTCGAATGCCTCTTCAAACATTTTTACGTGGTAATTATCATGGGGCATTCCAACGCTGGCCAGATAATTTCTTGCTTCTTGCCAGAACCACGAACCTTGAGGAATCGTAAAAGGGCTACTGTTAACAAAGGAATATAATTGAGAACAATCCGAAAGGATCGGACTTTTCTCAACTGTGGGCTCTACCGTCACGGTTTCCGTTGCCTGAGCAATTGAAACACCACCCGAAGTTAATAAAAATATTGCAACAAATGCTGCAACGAAATAATCGAGAATTTTTTTTGAAACCATGTTTTCCGAGACCATATCAGTATCAAATTGAAGAAATGCATTTAACTACTCAATGAGAATTCTAGTTTAAGAATTTGGTTATTATTTGAGTTCTTTGATTATTTTTTGTGAATTTTTTCCTATTCACTTATCTTACAGGGTGCGTACGCTACCATCCGTCCTTTGCTTACAGAACGTATCCCCTGAATTCGAGTAGTTGCTGTACCCAATAGTGGGGCCGTATTTTTTAATCCCCTGAGAAATGAGCACTGCATCACCTTATATAGTCAGAAACCTAAAATTATCCTTGTTCTCTACTATATAAGTTGCATATGCGAGGTCCGCGTTAGGATCTTTAGGATTATTTCGGGCGGTTCTCGAAAAATCAGGGGCACACTGATTTCGAGATTCGTTAAAAAAGGTGAGCTACACAACCTGGAATATCTTAAGGATATTTCATCGAGCATAACAGTTCTTGGAGGACACTGTTATGAAAGGAACTGGTTGTAGAGGTTAAAGTAAAGTCTAGTGTTAACAGAGCATTACACATCCCGAACCAAACTACCTGGAGGTATCTTCGCGGCCGCCATTTTGGCTTTTTCCGTGTTCCTGCCTTCCCTTGTGTACGCCTCTGACCTGGACGGTGACGGCATTGAACATATGCTGGACCTCGACAATGACAGCTACGGGGCGCAGAGCAATGTGGACAGCGAAGTCGCCGCAGAGGCCGAACAGCAGTCACAGGAAATTGTTTTCGTCGACTCGGCAGTAAACGATTATCAGCAACTCGTCGACGACCTGCGGGCTGACACCAACGGCGACCGCAATTTCGAAGTTATCATGCTGGAACGAGAGCGGGATGGAATCGAGCAGATTTCGACACTGCTGCAAGGCTACGACAATGTCGGCGCAATGCATATCATTTCCCATGGCAGTGACGGCAGTATTCAGCTTGGCAATACCAGTCTCACCGCGGACAGGCTACAGCAGAACAGTCTCAGTATTGCCCTGTGGGCCAACGCGTTCACCGAATCCGGCGATATCCTCATTTACGGCTGCGATCTGGCAGCCAGCGAAGTCGGACAGAACCTGATCGATGAACTCGGCGCGTTAACCCTGACCGACGTCGCCGCCTCCGAGGATCTCACCGGCGCCGAAAGCAAGGGTGGCGACTGGGACCTGGAATACCACGAGGGCGACGTCGAGACTGCCGTCGCGTTCAGCACAGAGCTCCAACAAAACTGGTTCGGCGTGCTCCCCGACAAAAAAGTCATCGCCCGCGAGACGCTGGACAGCGACGGCAACGGCTACATCGATCAGATCAAGATGACCGTCGAAAAGGAGGTGAAAGACGACTTCAGCGACCTGGCCGTCACGGTCACCGGCTACACCCTGGATCCAACGACCCCCTATAGCACCGATATCCCATTGGATGCTATCTTCTACATCAACCTGGTCGAAGGCAGCAGCTTCGACACCGACGCCACGCCGATGGTCCAAATCACGGCAAATACGCAGCTGAAAGCCGGCAAAGACAAGGTCGCGATTGATGCCGTTGCCGTGGTGGCTACCGACACGGCCGCGCCGGTAGCAGCGATTACACGTGACGACGCAGATCCGGTCTTCGGCTCTACGGCTGTCTTCAGTGTCGACTTCAGCGAGGATGTGACCGACGTCACGACCGGTGATTTCATGCTGGCCTTTACCGGAGGCGTCACCGCCAACATCCTCTCCGTCGGGGATGCAGGGGACGCCGACGCATCCACCTACACCGTCAGCGTCGACACGATCGCCGGGAGCGGCACGCTCGACCTGAATTTCGGCGCCAACGACATCGTCGACCTGGTGGGCAACGCCGCCAACACGACGCCACTCACGGACGAGATCTACACCATCGGCACGGATGACATCGATGGCGATGGCGTCAAAAATTCCGACGATGTGGATGACGATAATGATGGCATACTGGATACAGACGAAGGCCTGAGCTGCACCAGTATCCTGCCTTTGGATTTAAGTGGTGTAATTATTGGTGGCGGACCCGCTGGCGTCGACGACTTTAACAATACTACCGCTACTCTACTTGACGGTGATAATACCGTAGGTTATTCAGGAAGGCTGACTCTGCCGTATGTAGGACAGGGCGGCTCGCCCCTGGGCGTTATTGAAGGAGACCTCAGACTAGAAGATTTGTCCAGACCCCCCGGCGACCCTTGCACGGGTACTCACGCACTCCCTGAATGTCAGCCGGACCACTCTGTGGGTGACGAGTATACGATAACTTTTACTGAGCCGGTCAAGGCGATGCTGCGAAATCGGACCGACGCTGGCGCTCCTATCGGCTTTTTTGATAACGATTGGGATGGTGGAGATGAAGTCTTGTTCACGGCTTCGGGCGCAGGGGGTTTTACCGTATTCGACCCTAACGGTTATCTTGAGATACAGCTACCACTTGACCCCACCGGTGACACTATCGAATTTAGACCGGCCGCACCTAATATTCCTGGGGGTGTCGATGAATGGTCAATCACAACGGTTAACCCGGTAAGCGTCATCATAATCCAGGGTGCGGGAAATGCCGCTACTGTTATCAATGTAGCCATGAATGAATCGTTTTGTACGGTTACCGATACGGATAGCGACACTATTTCCGATCATCTTGACCTTGATTCAGACAACGATGGCATTACCGATAACGTCGAAGCACAAACCACACTCGGCTACACGGCGCCTTCCGGCACAGTAGATGGAAATGGTGTAGACACCAACTACACGGGAGGCCTCACCCCGGTAAATACCGATGCTGCGGACAATCCCGACTACCTCGATACCAACAGTGACAACGATATCTTTCTTGATATCGTGGAAAATGATGATGCCGATAATTCCGTTTCGGGGACGGATTCAGACGGTGATGGCATCGACGCCAATTTCGATAATGATGACAGCA